>FTJL01008231.1_pt4 | contig 19281 bp, 15 predicted proteins | sample 1658551 | NCBI WGS metagenome assembly FTJL01 (sample SAMEA3914835, study PRJEB12502) | metagenome | biome: forest; material: soil | place: Canada | collected 2011-07-03 | depth 0.3 m
CAGTACCATGTGATCATGGAGTTGGCGCCGCAGTGGCTGCAGAGCCCGGACGTCCTGAAGGAGCTGTACGTCAGCACTGCGGGAGGCGCGGTCAGCGGCACCCAATCGACACAGGCGGTGGCCGGCACAACGGTTTTCAAGACCAGCGGCTCGACAGCCGCGAACAGTGCAGCGGCTATCGCAGCCGACACGGCGCGTAATCTTGCTGCGAACTCGCTGGCGAACAGCGGACGAGGCAACACGTCGACTGGCTCCGCGGTCAGCGTCAGCACCGAGACCGTCGTCCCCTTCTCGGCATTCAGTCATTTTGCCGCCGGCACGACGGCTGTAGGTGTCAGTCACACGGGCACCTCGGTATCGACCTCCATTTCGTTCAATCTGGCGGACGGCGTTTCGCTCGACCACGGACTGAAAGCGATCGAGCGGACGATGAATGAAATCCACGTCCCGGTCAGCATCCACGGCGGCTCCTACGGCACGGCGCGGTTGTTCCAGCAGCAATCCAGCAACACGCCGCTCATGCTGCTGGCGGCACTTCTGGCCATCTATGTCGTCCTGGGGATGCTCTACGAGAGCTATCGGCAGCCCTGGACCATCATCTCCACGCTGCCCTCGGCCGGCCTGGGTGCGCTGGTCGCTCTTATGGCCACCGGAACCGAATTCAGCCTGATCGCCTTCCTCGGCATCCTGCTACTGATCGGCATCGTGAAGAAAAACGCCATCATGATCGTCGACTTCGCGCTGGACGCGGAACGCACCCTGGGTCTTGAGCCGATGGCCGCGATAGCACGCGCCTGTTCGCTGAGATTCCGTCCGATCATGATGACCACGTGCGCGGCCATTGCGGGCGCGCTGCCTCTTGCCATTGCTCACGGCGACGGCACCGAGATGCGACGTCCTTTGGGTATTTCGATCGTCGGCGGCCTGATCGTGAGTCAGGTCCTCACGGTGTACACCACGCCGGTCGTCTACCTGTACATTCATGGCTACTACAAGCGCCTGAGGCGATTGAAGAAAAGCCCTCCTCCCATGTTCGATGCCGGCCAAGCGAATCTGACTGTATGACGCACATTGCCCGCGGAATCCTTTGCACCTGCGCTGTTACGCTGCTGACCGCCTGCGCGGTGGGTCCCAATTACAAGCGGCCGGAAATGACTCCCGCGCCCGCCTTCAAGGAAATGGGCGACTGGAAGCCCAGCGAGCCGGCGGACGCCCTGAACCGGGGAGCGTGGTGGCAGATCTATAACGACGAGGTACTGAGTCAGCTGGAGTCCCAGATCGAGGTCTCCAACGAGACCGTCAAAGCCGCCGCGGCCTCATACGAGGAAGCTCGGGCCCTGCTCAGCCAGGCGCGGGCCGGCTACTGGCCGACGCTCTCCGCCAGTGGCGGACGAACGCGGACCGTCACCGGCTCCGCAACAAGCGCAGGTCTGGGTGCGGGCGGCGGAGTAATTGTCGGCAGCGGAAGAACGACGACGATCAACACACTCGGAGCCACTGGCGATTGGACCGTGGATATATGGGGCGAGGTTCGACGTTCGGTGGAAAGCAGTCGCGATAGCGCCGCCGCCAGCGCCGCGGCGTTGGCGGGTGCAAAACTCTCTGCGCAAGCGCAGCTTGCGACGGCTTATTTCCAACTGCGCACCCAGGAGCAACTGGACAAGATCCTGGCGGACATCGTCGAAGCGCAGCAGTCGTCATTGAAGATTACCGAAAATCGCTACAGGGTCGGCGTCGCGGCGAAGGCGGACGTGGTCAGCGCGCAGACCCAACTGCTCTCCAGCCAGGCGCAGCAGGTCAACGCACAGATTCAGCGCGCAACGCTCGAGCACGCTATTGCCGTGTTGGTGGGTCAGGAACCCGCGAAGTTCACGCAAACCCCGGGTACTTTGCGAACCGACGTGCCCATCGTGCCGACCGGCTTGCCTTCGGATCTGCTGCAGCGGCGACCCGACATCGCGCAGGCGGAACGCCAGGTCGCGGCGGCGAACGCCCAGATCGGTGTGGCCGAAACGGCGTTCTTCCCGAGTCTGACGCTCACCGGCTCGGATGACTACACGGGTCAATCCATCAGCAAGCTGATCCGTGCATCCAATATGGTCTGGTCGTTCGGTCCGCAGCTGGCCCTGACGCTGTTCGACGGCGGCCTGCGCAAGGCAAAGGTTGCGGCGGCACGGGCGGCCTACCAGGTCACAGTCGATGACTACCGGCAGATCGTTCTGACCGGTTTCCAGAATGTCGAGGATGAGATCGTGACGCTGCGCGTCCTGGAGAAGGAAGCGGCCATCGAGGAAGAAGCGGTCAAAGTAGCGCGGGAAGCCGAGACGCTGACGTTGAATCAGTACAAAGCTGGAACCGTGCCGTACAGCAGCGTGATTACCGCGCAGACGGCTCGCTTGAACGCTGAGGAGACCGCGCTGAATGTGCTCAGCAACCGCCTGACAGCGAGCGTGCTCCTGATTCAGGACCTGGGCGGCGGTTGGGACTCGACGCAGCTGAAGTAGCCACCGCGCGCTCTTCCAACACAGTGGACTTGACCTTCCGTAAGCGCCGGGTTACCGTTAACTATGGCTGATACTCATCGAACTGTCCGGATCGCCCCGGTGCGCAAGTCAGTCGTGGTCGCTGCGACACCCGCTCAAGCATTCGAAGTCTTCACCACGCGTGTCGATCGCTGGTGGCCCAAGACACACGGCATCGGAACCGGCCTGGTTCGCGAGTCGGTTATCGAGCCCTTCGTTGGAGGGCGTTGGTACGCGAACTACGAGAACGACTCGCAGGTCACCACCGGGCACGTACTGGTCTGGGAGCCCGGCAGTCGTCTGGTCGTGACGTGGGAAATCGACGATCAGTGGAAACCCGACGCCCGCCCGCAGTTCACCTCAGAGGTCGAAGTGCGATTTATCGCCGAAGGCGCAAGCACTCGCGTCGAGGTGGAACACCGCAATTTCGAGCGGATGGGCCCAGGGGGCGAAAAAATGCGCAACGACGTGGATGGCGGCTGGCCCGGTCTGCTGCAACTGTATGCCAACGAGGTCGCGCGGCCTTGAGTCATAAATAGGCGGGCGAACGACTCCTCGACGGTCAGCCCCCGTGCCTGTCGAGGTATTCGCGCGCCAACGTCCGCAATCGACTTCCGTCAAAACTCGGATCGTGACCGCCGTGAACCACTCGCACCGGCAGCTCGATCAGGCGACGCATCGTATTCATGTAGACAGGGATATCGCTGCCGGGAATATCGTCCAGCAGCGGCCCGTCGTAAATGGCGTCCCCGGAAAACAGCGTCGCCGTCTTCGCTTCCCACAGGCCCATACTTCCGGGTGAATGCCCCGGAAGATGCAGAATCTCAAAAACCCGGTCGCCCAGGTCAATGACATCGCCCTCTTCCACAACCCGGGTCGCCGGCGCCGGCGGCCGCCCGAAGATGCGCATGTTGAAATCCGCGTGCGGTAGTGCGTCGATGAAAGTTTCGTCCACTACATACCCGGCACGGGTTATCGAGCCGATGTACGCATCGGGGTGATCTTCGCGATACAGGCTGTAATTCTCGGAAGGACGCTCGAGCTCATGCGCTTCGCCACTGTGAACGATACGGTCGGAGAACTCGTGTAGCGAGCCGACGTGATCCAGATGCGTGTGCGTTGCAACCGCGCTCACCGGCTTGTCGAATAGATGCTTCGAGGCCTCATACAAGCTGGCGACACCGAAGCCGGTGTCTATCAGGAGATCTCGATCGCGGCCCCGCACATGCCAGATATTGCATTGCATGAGCCGGGTGACGTGAGGCTCCAGGATGAGTGTGAGACAATCACTTATTTTGCTGAAGGTGAACCAACGCTCGGCAATCTTGAAACCCACTCGGATGCCCCCTCGAAGTATCAGACGGACGTGAGGAACGAAACGCCCACCGCGCCGACGAAGTTGCCGGCGCGCGTGCCGGTTGCGCCGGCGGCGCCGACCGAGCCGTAGTCATCGGCCATCACTCGCGCAACGCGATGCCGGTGATAGCTGGCAATCAGCGCACGAAGCGGCAGCACCTGGGGGTCGTTCTCTTTGTAGAGCGCGTTGTGCAGCGTCGGCAAGCGATACCACGGAGCGCCCGAGCGAGCATGGTGCGCGTTGTGATAGGCAAAGTTGAGAACCAGGAGATTGAGCCACTTCCAGCGCACGGCCAGAAGATTTGAGTAGGTATTCTCGTACTCGTAGCGACGATTGCGGCGCGGATCCGCGGGCGCGGGTTCCAGAGTGCGCGACGGGAATACCTCGTAGGTGTGCTGAAACGCGTCCATGAAGCGCAAGACGTTCAGAAACAGGAAGTACGACAGTGCGTACAGCAGGACTGCCTTCATCGATACCAACGCCAGGACAGTCCAGAAAATCACCCGGATCGACACAACAGCGACAACGCGAATACGGTCCTGGCGCCTGCCGTCTTGAAAGGGCGTGATGATGACCATGCCGCGCATCAGGAGCTCGATGGCCGGAACATAGGCCCATTCGAGCGCCAGTATGCTCTTGCCCACCCAGGCTGGCGCCGCTTTCACCGCCGAACGGTAGTCGAACGTCACGACGTCGAGGCGGTCCGCATGGTGACGCAGGTGCTTGGTCTTCAATCTGAGGTAATTGGCCACACAGGCGCCGTTGATCCAGCTCATCAGGACGCCGAGCCGGTCATTAGCCGAGCCCGTCGTGAAGACGCAGTGGTGCGCGGACTCGTGAATAAGGTAGCCTGAAATAATCAGCGTGTGCGCAGCCAACAGCACGCCGGCCGCGTTCCAGCCGGGCTGCGCTTGAGTCAGCATCCACAGGGCCGCGGGCCAGCCCAGCAGCGCGTAGCTGACGGCGAGCAAGTTCGGCCAATCGCGCAGGCCGTGGCGCAATAGGCGCTTCATGGGTTCACCGCCGGTTTGGACTGCAAAGCAGCCACGAAACTGGCGTCGAATGTCTCCTCGGTGGGCGGCAGCGCGGCGACACGGCCCTGCTTCTTCAGGGTTTCCCCGATGATGCGGCCGCTCGCATAAAAGGAAGGCAGCACGGCAGTCTTGCTGAACACATCCCCGAGCTGTTCAAGCGGCGGATTCTCGATGTCGGGCAGCTGGGCCTGCACTTCGGCCGCGCTGATTCCCAACGTCTTCGCAATGATCGCAGCCGCCTTGGCGGGCTGCGCGTGCATGAACGCTAGTCCGTCCATCGTGCCGCGCATCAGCCCCTCGACCAGCGGCCGATTCTTGAGGATCGTGCTTTCCTTGAACACGAGCACGTCGGTGATCATTCCCCTGGCCTCCCGCGAAGACAGCAGTACGTGATACTGGCCGCCACCGCCTAACTTCAAAATTACGGAGACGCTGGGCTCATAGGTCACACCCGCATCGACCGAGCCCGTGGCCATGATCGGGACGACGCCCTCGGGAGTCGCATTCACAGGTTGGATGTCTTTCTCCGACAGCCCTGCCTGTGCGAGTGCGTAGTTGAGGAGAAAATCAGACGGCGAAGCCCCTTGGAACGCAACCTTGCGACCCTTGAGGTCTTTGATGGTGCGCACATTGCGGCTGGCGACAATGGCGTCTCCGCCGACGGAATAGTCAACCGGCATCACCACCTTGAGCTTCCAGCCCTTGGCATCGGCCGTGATGACCTGATCGTAGGTCAGCGTCGAGGCGTCGAGTTCTCCGCCCTGAAGGGCGCCGGACATCTGGGAGTTGTCGCTGAAGGTAACGAGCCTGACATCGGGGCCGTACTTCTTGTAGTACCCGTTGGCGGCCGCACAATAAAACGGCCCGTAGCCGATCCAGTTGACCACGCCGATAGTGACTTTTCCGGCGGCCTGTGCCGACGCGGCCACCACCAGCAGGCTGATAGCGAGCGCTTTCCTGAGTCGCCTGCCGCCATCGCATCGCCGAATAGTGTGGTGCATTTGCGGGACTATCCTTCGGAAACAGAAGACCATGTCGAGGGGGCTTGTGCCTCCTCGACTGCAGATCTCCCGGGCTTTTGTCCCGCCGTGTATCCACCGGTGGTGGACTGCCTCTCTCGGACCAGCCGCCCGCTCGTGCGAGCCGGAACCCTAGACGCACATTGTGTTCAATGCGGTGCAATCCGCGTGCCGACCGCGCGCCCATTCTCCCGAAACGCGCAAAGCCCTGCAAATCGCGCCTCTTGCACGGCCGCGACGATTGCGAATACGGACGTCAGCAAAACGCGCTGCTCGCGGCTCGCACTGTCCAGGTGCGGCCCGCCGGCGACATGCCCCATTGGGGAGCGTCTCCCAGCGTTAGCTGATACGAAACCGGCCTTGGTCAGTCTCTGAACGAATAGCCGACAGTCATCCCTACGGTGCGCGGCTGAGACACGATGGCCATATAGCGATTGCCGAATACGGCCGGGTCCTGGTAAGCGGTGATTCCCAGGTTGTTGGTCAGATTGTTGACGTACACAGTCCCCACCCAGTGCGGCAGAGAGTAGCTGATGCGCCCATCCAGCATCGTATACCCGGCGACGTCGGGAATAGACGTCGACAGAGCGGACCTGGTGGTGCTCTGGTAATGCGCATTGATGGCTGCAGCCCATTCACCTCCGGCGAACGCGAGATGACCGAATTCCAGCCCCACTACGGCGCTGGACTTTGGCGTCCCGGGTAATGAGGTGCCCACGGTCGGCGGCGTCCCCGCCACGATTGGGAAGACGTACAACGGGCTGATGGTTGTCAACTTCGTCTCGTCGTACGTATAGCCGACGTGGGCTGTTATGTGCTGCGTCACCAGCGCATCGAACTCCAGCTCGAGTCCGCGACTGTAACCGTTACCGATATTCAGAACACCGGGGACCACCACCGGCGTCAGCTGCACCAGTTCCTGGATTTTGTGCCACTCGATGTCAAAAAGAGCCGCGGAATACCTGAACCGGCCGCCCACGGTGCCCTTCGCACCGATTTCATAATTATCGGCGGTGTCAGGCTGCACGTTGTAGAGCGCAGGAGGCGTGGTAACGCCCCCGGCCACGGCCGGTAACGCATTGACGGTGCCACGCCGAAAGCCTTGCGACCAGGTGGCGTAAACGAGGTCGGTCTTGTCAATCTGGTACGCGGTGTTGACCTTCCAGAGCGCCCGACTCCACGAGTTGCTCGTGGAGAGGTTGGTCGGAGGGCTGCCGAACTGCGGGCTTGCCAGGAACAGGAGCGCCGTCTGCTGTGCCTGCTCCACGGTTTGCTTGAAGACGCGGGCCCCGCCGGTCACCGTCCACGCGGAGGTCAGGTGGCCGGTCAACTCGCCGAAGCCCGCCAGGTCCTTGAACCGGGTTTCGAAATCTCCGACGAAGGCCTGATCTTTGATGACGGGAACCCCATTGATGACCGTGGGGGTTCCCGGCGTATAGGCCGTGTCGCCCACGCCGCAATACGTGGGGGTGACGAAATCCGCAGGACTCGGACCGTAGATCGGCGAGCACGCATTGTAGAAATCGTCGTAGCCGGGCATGAAATCATGCTCCTGGATGATGCTGTCCTCGTGCTTGAAGAACAGACCTCCGACCCATTCCAGGACGCCGCCGGACCTGGACGCCAGGCGCAGTTCCTGCGACCAGGGCTTGTCGTCGAAGCGCTCGCGGCCCTGGACGAACATGCGTGGATTCTGACCGTACAGATCCTGGGGAAAGCCCGGAAAGTTCAGGTACTCCGCGGTCTCGTCGCCCACCGATTCGTTGGCATGGTGTGCCCAGGAACTTGCCGAAGTCAGGGTGGCAAACCCCAAGTCGTATTCCAGAGTCAGCGCCACCATGTTGACCGTGTCGTGCGTCGTGTCCGCGCTGTTCTCCGGGCTGGACAAGCGATCGACGCCGGCCGGGACCGGCAGGTTGGTGGGTTGGGTCGCCACCGGCGGATTGGTGAAGTCCCCCTGCGGGAGGTTGGCCGGATTGACGGGCTGATTGTAGCCGGCGAGGCCGGTCGCTATGTACGGGAACCCGTTGGCATTGGAAAGCTGGTAGTAGTAAGACAGCTCGGCGTGAAAGTCATCGTTGGGCTTCCACAGTGCCGCCAGCCGCGCGCTGCGGTACTGATAGGAATTGACGCCGTTCTTCGCATAGATCACCGGCTGGCTGAAAATCTGCCCGGGCTGAGCCGACACGGGCGCTCCCGATGCATCCAGGGCATATAGGTTGGGCTGATTGATGAATCCGGCGTCATCGGTGAAGCCGGCGTTCAGTCGCACCGCGAACGTGTCGGACAGCGGTACGTTCAGCATGCCATTGACGTCTTCGTTGAGCGCGTGCGTGTGCTGGGTGTCGCTCAACCCTGCTTCGGCCTTCGCGTCGAATCCGCTCGTGTCGGGCGAGTTTTGCACAAAGCGGATAGTCCCTCCGAGGGAACCAGAGCCGTAGAGAGTGCCCTGCGGGCCGCGCAGAACCTCGACGTGGTCGAGATCCTGCAGGCGCAGGTTGACGAACAGGGGCGTATCGTTGACGTACGTGGCGACCGGAGGCACGACCGGCGAGGCTGACGCAGGCAATCCCGCCGTGGTCTCGCTGTTCAGGCCGCGGATGATGAGGTTCGCACCGGCCACGCCGCTAAAGGGACCCTTGTCGGTATAGCTCACGCCCGCAAGCGAATGGGCGAGGCCCGAGATGTCCTGGATGCCCGCAGCTTCCAGGCTGTCGCCGCTGACGGCCGTAATACTGATTGGCAGGTCTTCTGCGGAGCGCGCTCGCCGCGTGGCCGTCACTACGACTTCCTGCAGGCCCGGCCCCTCATCGCCGCCACTCGTATCTGCCACGGCCGGCACGCCGTACAGCGCGGCAAGTACCGCAGCGGTCAGGGACGATACGGCTGCCGGATGATGGAGTCGGCGCCGAAGGTCCATTTCCAACACCCTGGCTGCGCGACGGCGACACTTGGTCATGGATTCGAAGCCCTGTTTGAATTTTTGATTTCAGGGTGCTGAGCAAAGGGCATGCCACTTGACGCGCAGCGTCTGGAAATCACTACCCGCGCGCAGATAACGGAACGTTCCTGCGATACACAGGAGCTGCTGTCATATCAGGTGCAACAGGCCACAGCGCCCCGAAAGGGAGCAGATTGTTCGCGTGTTGCCTCAACAACGGGCACGGCATCCACCGATCGACATCGATTCGCCAAGTCGATAACTGCGCCCTATGATGAAGCGCAGATCACTCACCGACGAGGCGGCAGATGTTGAATTCCCATGTGGCCCGGTGCGGCCGGCAACGCGCGGCTATGCGATCCGCAGTGATCCTGACTGTGGCGTTGAGCACCTTGGCCGGTTTCGCCGCTCCGGCAAAAGGCGCCACCCGCACGTCCCCTTTCACCGACCCCTGGATCGACGGGACTCACGGCGCGGAGCCCGAGCTGCAAGTGCAGCAATATGACGCGGACACCTACATTCTGCGCCAGTCGGTGCGCACCAATGTGGAGGCGCCCTTCCTCTTCCTGTTTTTCGGTACGCAAAAAGTGCTGCTGGTCGATACCGGCGCGGGCGGGCTTAAGATTCGTCCGGCGATCGACAAGCTCATCTCGCAGTGGGTCAGGACTAAGGGCCTGACGTCGATCCAACTCGTCATCGCCCATTCGCATGCGCACGGCGACCACATCGCGGGGGATGGTGAGTTTACCGACAGACCGGACACACAGATCGTCGGGCATTCACCCGGGCAGGTGGCGGCCTTCTTCAATATTCATAGCTGGCCGGAGGATCCGGCGGCGCTGGATCTGGGCGGGCGCGTACTGGATATCATTCCTTCGCCCGGCCATGAACCGGCGGAAATCTCCGTATACGACCGCCAAACCCATCTTCTGCTCATGGGCGACGAGTTGTATCCCGGGCGACTGTATATTCCGGCCGATGAATTTGCGACGTACAAAAAAACCATCGACCGGATAACCGACTTTACGCGCGGCCGGCCGGTCGCCTGGATACTGGGCAATCATATTGAAATGACGCTGACGCCCGGCCGGGACTACGCACTGCATGCGCTCACCCACCCGAGCGAACACCCGCTGCAGTTACCCTACGCCCGCTTGCTGGAATTGCAGTCCGCGATACACAAGATGGGCGAGCGGCCCAGGCTGGAAATCCATCCCGACTTCATCATCTATCCATTGCCCTGAAGCCCTAGGAACGTCGCGGCGTCCTGCCATTACCCGAGAGCTCGGATGAGCGCGTCCGAGGTGCCTACAGTGCCGAACAGCGTCAGGGGATTGCGCAGGATGTTGATCGACGCTTCCTTCAAGGCCGGCGTGACCGCTGCCGTACAGTCGGACAGGAGCAGATTGTCGAAGCCACGGTCGGATGCCTCGCGGATGGAGGTATGGACGCAGCACTCCGTGGTCACGCCGACAAAAATGAGATTGCGGATTCCGCGATTGCGCAGAAGGTGTTCCATCTCAGTGCCGTAAAAACAGCCGCTGCCGACTTTGTCCAGGACGACATCATCCGCATGAGGGGCCAGTTCCGGAATGATCGCGTGACCCGCATCTCCGCGGATCAGAATCCGTCCCAGCGGCGATGAGTCTCCGACCCCCGCTCCGCCCAGCCGACTGCGGAATTTCTTCACCGCCGTCAGGTCCGAACCGTCGGGGCGATGGCCCTCACGCGTGTAAATGACCGCGATCCCGAAGGAGCGCACAGCCGCCAGGACCCGCTGAATCGGCCCGATGGGGCTGCGCATCATCGACAGATCGGTTCCGGAGACGGTGGACAGTCCTCCTTCACCGCAGAAGTCCGCCTGCATGTCGATGACCACCAGCGCCGTATTATCCGGCCGGAGATCCCCGTCGTGCGGAAAATCATAGGAGTCCGCTTCAATCTGCAAAGACATCTGACCCTTTACCAAAGCTGCGGCTACGCGCCGGTCTTCATCTGCGCCAAGAGGGTTTCCGCTTGGCTATCAGCGCGCCGATACGCGGGCCGTGCGGCAAGGCGGGCCAGGTAGGCTTCAAAGACCGCTGAGGGATCGATGCTCTTCATCATCAAGCCAAAGCGGATTTGGGAGCCGATGTACACATCCGCGGCGGTGAAGCGATCGCCGAGGATGTACGGTCCGGGCGTGACTGCGCCCTCCAGGGCGGCAATGGTCTGCGCATAGGTTCCGTAACCAACTGCCGCTGTTCTCTCCGCGGGCGGGCGCGAGAACATTCTGTCCAAGGTCGCAGGCTCGACGCAGCCGGCACCGAAAAACATCCAGCGCAGGTAGGTTCCGCGAGCCGGCTCGTCATTCGCCGGTGCCAGCTTTGCCGCGGGAAAAGCGTCCGCAAGATAGGTGCAGATGGCCGCCGACTCGGTCACCACCACATTCCTGTGCACCAGCGTAGGCAGCTTTCCCATCGGATTCAAAGCCAGAAACCCGGGCTTCTTATTCTCGCCCTGGTCGAAGCGCAGCAACTCGAGCCGATAAGGCGCTCCGACTTCCTCCAGCATCCAATGGACTATCCGCGCGCGTGACATCGGATTGTAATACAGAATCAAATCATCGCTCATGGCTTGCCCCCCGCCGGCACCGACCGGTTCCATTAGCATAGCAATACAGAAGAATGACGACTGCACTTGCTACAATCAGTCGCCATCCTGGCCGGCTGCCGTAAGACGAGTCTCCATGCGATTAGGGTTCCAGCACAGCTATAGTGCGTTGCCGAGCCGATTCTATGTGCGGGTCAGTCCCACGCCGGTGGCGAATCCGCAGCTCGTCGTGTTCAATACAGCGCTGGCCGCGGATCTAGGCCTTGAGCCGAAGCTCCTCGAGCCTGAGGCAGCAGCACTGTTCTCAGGCAATCAGCTCCCGGAGGACGCAACCCCGATTGCGATGGCGTACGCGGGGCATCAGTACGGTGGCTTCGTGCCCCGATTGGGTGACGGACGCGCAATCCTGCTCGGCGAGCTGCGGGGGCCCGATGGACTCCTGCGCGACATTCAGCTTAAGGGTGCCGGTCCCACGCCCTTCTCTCGCAATGGCGACGGCCGCGCTGTCCTTGGGCCGATGCTGCGCGAGTACCTCGTCAGCGAGGCAATGCACGCCTTTGGTGTGCCCACCACGCGATCTCTCGCCGTGGTCACGACAGGTGAGCGCGTATTTCGCGACGAAGCCCTACCGGGCGCAGTACTGACCCGCGTAGCGGCGAGTCACGTGCGAGTCGGAACGTTTCAATACTTTTCCGCTCGAGACGACCGGGATGCTCTGCAGGAACTCCTTGACTACGTCATCGCACGGCACTATCCCGCCGCCCGTGATGCGGATTCCCCTGCACTTGCCGTGCTGAAGGCGGTCGTCCAACGCCAGGTTGCACTCATCGCCGACTGGATGCTCGTGGGCTTCATCCACGGAGTCATGAACACCGACAACATGGCGATCTCAGGGGAGACGATCGACTACGGACCCTGCGCATTCATGGATCACTACGATCCGAAAACTGTATTCAGCTCAATCGACCATAACGGCCGGTATGCGTATGTGAACCAGGCTGCAATCGCTCAGTGGAACCTGGCACGATTCGCCGAGACGATACTGACCCTTATCGACCCTGAAATCGATAAAGCAATTGGCCTTGCAACCGAAGTGCTCGAGCCCTTCATGGCACAATTTGACTCCCTCTTCCTCGCGGGGATGCGCGCCAAGATCGGACTTTCATCAACCCAGGACGGCGACGCCGAGCTTATCCGTCGTCTGCTGGGCGCCATGCAGCATTCTCACGCAGATTTTACGCTTACGTTCCGCAGGCTGGCTCTCGTAGCGGAAATTCCCGACGAGCAAACACAGTTACGTCAGCTGTTCTCAGCGAGCTCTGACATAGCTGAATGGTTGCGGGACTGGCGAGACCGATTGGCTGGCGATCCGCAAAGCACGGCCGAACGAGTCGCCGGCATGCGTGCCGCCAATCCCGCCTTTATTCCCCGCAATCACCGCGTGGAGACCGCCCTGAAATCCGCAGAGCGCGGCGACTACGCCCCATTCCACAAGCTTCTCGGAATTTTGCAGCGCCCCTACGACGATCAGCCGCAGATGGCTGAGTTCGCTCAGCCACCGCAGCCGGATGAACGTGTGCTTCAAACGTTTTGCGGAACCTGAGACGACTCCATCACGAGTCTTCCGATCTCGGCGAGCATCGCTTCGCGCTTACTCTCAGGACCGACGCACTGCGTGATATAGGCAGTGACGATAATGGGGGGCTTGTCGGCGGGCCAGAGGACGGCGATGTCGTTGCTGGTGTGCTCATTGTTCGAGCCAGTCTTATCGGCCGCACGCCAACCCGCGGGCAGCTTCGCCCTCAGGCGCGTGAGGCCGGTGACGTTCGCTTCCATCCACGCCGTCAATTGAGTCCGTGAGGCTTGCGAAAGCACGTTGCCCAACAGCAAAGCCTTCAAATCACCGGCCATGGCAGCGGGGGACGTAGTATCCCGCGGATCGCCTGCGAGGGATTCATTCAGGGACAGTTCCGTCCGATCCAGACGGGTCACGGTATCGCCAATGGACCGAGAGAAGCTCGTAATACCTGTCGGGCCGCCGAGCGTTGCGAGCAGAAGATTGGCTGCCGTGTTGTCGCTTTGTGTCAAAACGGCATGACAAAGAGCAGCGATCGTCATCGTACCCCCGGCATGCACCTCGGTCAGCGGAGAGTGGGACAGCAGTGGCTTCGGAGGAATCGCAAGACTCCGGTCCAGCGTTTCGTGACGGCCATCCACCCGTTGCAGGACGGCGGATGCGAGTAGAAATTTAAAGGTGCTGCACATCGGAAACCGCTCACTCGGGCGGTAATCCGCTCGCTCGCCGTTGGCCGTGTCGTAAACCACCACGCCGAGGCGGCCGCCGTTAATCTTCTCAAGCTGCGCGAGAGCCGTCGGCAAGTTCCCAAAACGCTGCGGAGCTGCGTATAGATAACCCGGGAACGAGAGTGCGGCGAGGGCAACAAACTGTCGGCGACTGAGCATGGGTCACTTCGCTCGGCGGATGACTTGAATATTTTCCAGGAAGGTGCCGGTATCGCTGACCACGACGTCGGATTGTATCTGATCTCCGGGGGCAATCTTTTTCAAGTCCACCTGTTTCCCGACACGGTAGGACATGGTCATGGCGCCCATCAGCCCCGGAATGTCCCCGTGCTGTACGAGCAGTCGACCGGCTTCGGCGTCCACGGACTTGACGGTCCCGGAGAGTTCGAAGCGCTGGACGGCAGGTGTCTGCTGCACTTTCGGTTGCTCGCTCACCAATGCCGCGCCCGCATAGACGCTGAAGGTCACAGGAGTTGCGGCAATTGGAGCTGAAGTCTCGCGCGCATAATGCTCGATAACAGACAGTTCCGTTCCCTTGCGGAGCGACACGGGTCTGCTGAAAACGTACGGTGTAGGCCAATCCAACGGAATATCCTGCGCGAACAACAACACCTGTGTCGCACCATCCGGCCCTTTTGCAGTGACTTCAACGGACTCAAGTCCGGGCCGGATGAGCGGCTCGAGGGACAGGATATTCAAATCGCCTTCCAGTTGGGTCGTGGCGCTCAATTTTCGCGTCACCGCGGAGGCCGGCGCTGCCGCCTTCGCATCGAGAACCAGGCTGGAAACCCTGCGTAATGACGGCCGCTCCGCGAAGTACAGCCCCACGGAACCACGCTCGACCACCGGCTCCTTGCAGCCGTAGTAACGGATCTCGGCAACAATATGCGATCCGGCAGGCAACTTGACAGCGAGCCCAGGCGGAAGGCTGACAAATCCCTGCCACGGACTCCAACTGCCAATCCACTGACCGGTCTCTCGAATGGCGAAGGAAACCGCGTGCACCACCCGTCGGTCTCCCGGCTTGTATTCCAGTCCCCGCAGCCAACGATCCGCTGTCAGCTTCGGATCGATGAGCGTCGATTTGATTTCGCCGGCCCGTTGCGCCTCTATGGTATTTGCGGACATCGGCAGCAGCAGATCGGGCTTGCCCAGCACCCAGCGGCCGGAATCAAAGTGCGCCTGAACGGCCGGCGGTGCTGTCGGGGTATCCGCTACGCCCGTGGACACTTCACCGTTGTTGCGGGGGCCGAAACTCTCGGCCCAGGACACGACAAAGTCTATTTCGCGCTGCGTGAGCGCATTGCTATTGGCGAAGTCGCCATAGCCGGGAACCGCGGCCCACGGAGCCATGTGCCGATCGAGCGCCTCCATGCGCATCTGCCAACGTGATGCATAGGCTTGCTCATAGGTGGTTAGTGGAAACGCCAACCCTTTTTCCGCGTGACACATGACACAGTGGTTATCCAGGACATGCACGATCTCGCGGTCGAATTGCACCGTAGTCGTCGTCTGAGCGTGAGGAAACGCCGGCCGCGACCACAGTACGTATCCCGTCCCTAAGGCGGCTGCTACCACCACGGATACGAAGTATCTCGTCACAAGAGGACGGGCGCCGCGGCGCCCTGCGCCACATTGAACGTGAACGGGATCGTGCGCACCTGATTGTTGCGTTGGAATTGGGCCCAGGCCCGAAAGACGCCCGCCTTAGGGATGAGAGCGTCAAAGGTGACCGCAGGTCCGCCCCGTATCGCTGCCAGGTCGGCGTCGGGTGCGATGATGTATTCGGGCATGGCTGCCGCATCCTCCTGCTCGACGACGAGGTTTAGCGGATGAGAATGCACATAACAACGCATGTCCTCGCTCATGAGCAGCATATGGCTGAACTGGCCGAGGTAGGTCTGCAGATCGGTGACGGGACGGCCCGTCGACGTATCGGTCAAATAGAAGTTCAGATGAGCGTACTGGCAGGCAGTGGGCCGCGGGGGATCGAACGCCAGGGTTGCGGTCAGGTCGCCGACATTTTTTTTGAAGACCGGGTCGGGCATGAGATGCGCACTGTCGGTCACGAGATCGCCGGCATAGTTGGCCGTCACCAGCGGCGCCGTGAGGAACTGCCCCGAGCCCCCTTTCGGCATCAAGTCGCACAAGACCTGGTAATAGCCGGGTTTTGGGACCGTCGTCTCGATGCTCCAGGTGCCCTCATCACCCATGATGGGATGGAGGTGTTCAAAAAATTCCAGGTCCTGGCTGATGACGAATAAATGGAACGGCTTGGTATGGACGATCTCGAAGTCCGTGACGATCTCGCGGCTGCCGGGACGCAGGAACGTGAAAAAAAGTACGGCCTTCTCGCCTGGACGGACCTCAGCCGGTTCCGTGCGAAACACCAGCCGGAAATCGCGGGTGTCGTAGGGCTTGGTTTGAATCAGGGGCATGCCGCAGATGGGACAAGTGCCCGCGGTGCCCGCTGTGTAGGAGGTATGCATTGGGCAGACCCAGGCTACGGCCTCGTCCGGCGGGTCTTCTAGCGGCCCGGGTTCCTGGGCAATGGCCCTGCTCTGCACCAGCGCGGGACCCAGCAATGCGGTCGCCGCCAGCCGGCGGATCAACTGGCGGCGATTGAGCGGGGCAGCCGCATCACTCACCGATGCGGACTCGTGGCGTTGCCCTCGTAGACCCCCTTGCCAGGAATCTCGTCTGCATAGGGTCCTGTGTACCGGGCTACGTGAAGCCCGGTTCGATTGTCAGCCCAGTACATCAGGCCATCGGCGAATACCGGGTACGTTCTGGCAATCCCTTGCGGAACCGGCAGCGCATACCCGACCTCCCGAGGCGTCATGGGGTTGGAGATGTCGATGACACGCAGGCCGTGGCCGTACCAGGTGTTGAATACCAGGTCCTTGAAGACCGTGGGATTGTGATTCTGCTGCGCGATCGGCCGCCGGCGCGTGACGCCGTCGGGCTCGGTGATCGATTGATTCAGACAGTTGTCGAGCAGATTGTCGGGAATCGCAAAGGCGCCGATCATGGCCGGGAAGGCCTCGGCTTCCACCGAGACGACCCGCGCATAATTCAGTGGGCAGCCCCCGAAGTTCTCATCAGTGAGCCAGACGTAGGCCGGACGTCCCTGGGTGTTACCTCTGACCTCAGCCGGACGGTTGGGAATGAGCACTGCGCTATGGGTCCCCGTGGGAAACGCGTTGAATGGCGGATACACGTCAAAGCGCGAGCGTGCCTCCAGAGCCAGGTAGCGCTCAAGCTTTGCCTGGGGCGGCGTATTGGCCGCCAGATACGCCTTCAGGCCCGGATCATCGTTAACGACCATATGCACACAGTCGTTGGCCAGATCAGGAAGCTTGGAAGCGTCAATCCCAGCCCCCGTCGCCACCAGCGTCGTATGCAGGTTGCAGCCGGCCTTGCCGGCGGCCAGATCGGCGTCTGTGTGATGTGCCACCGCTTCGGTATTGAGCACGTAAAAGCCCGCCGTGGTGCCTGCCACGTAACCGCGCTCACCGTCATTTGAAATCGAGATCGAGTGCAGCTTGTTTTGCTCGGCAGTATTGAAATTACCCGGCTGGCCCGCGAGGTTTTTGCTGACCGAGTAGTCGATGAAGCGGCCGTCGGAGAACAGCCCCGTGGCGTCCGGCTTTTCGTTGATCCGGGGTCCCCCTGCATCCTGCAGCGTGAACGTGGCGTCTATGCGGGGCTCCTTGAGGATCTCGCCGGTTTTTTCGTCCGTGATGGCCATGACATATAAATCAGCCACCAACAGGCCGGGAGTGTTGGGATCCGGAACGGCCGGCGTCCAGATCGTCATGTAAACCAGAATACGGTTCGGATTGGCCGGGTCATGCCACAGATAGAATTCATGCGACTGCCCGCCGAAGTCGTAGATACCGCTTGCCGACTTCACCAGGCAGGTCTGCACATCGATGTCATAGACCAATTCGCGGCCAATGGACTGGGTCCCCCCGTTGCGAACCATGATCTGGCGGACCTGAGCACTTGAGGTGGTATAGACGAGTGAACGAAGTTCCCGGTCGTCGAACCCCTGATCCCCCTGGCGCAGGGCCGGGATCTCGCCCACCTGCACCGGCCGCGCCTTCACCGCGTCCGGCTGGATCCTGAAGATGTTGATGGCGTGCTGCTGCCCCAGGCCATTTTCGTGCCCGACAAAGATGCAATGGCCGGCAATCCCTAAGCCGCGGGCATCACCCATGGCATCCAGATCACCGCCCGTCCATCCCCCGGTGGATGGATCCTGGACCGACGGTACGGTGACGACCCAATGCAGCGGGGTGATATTGCGGAACAGATGCAACGCTTTTTCATCGAGCGCTGCCCCTGCCCTGGCATCGGCTTCGGACGATTTCGCGTCGATCTTGCCGTTTCGGCCCACTCTGCGGGAAGGCATTTGTCCCGTCGGCGTTGCAAAGGTCGAAGGCTGGCAGCCGGCGGGATTGTTGGAGTAATCGACGCATCCCTGCGCGGTCGTCTTTTTCTGTCCCTGCGCCGGATCTGCGACTGCGAACAGCATGGCCAGCAGGAGCCCGTGGGCGGCGGCATTACGCACCGCGCTGACTGACATCATCCTCATGCTCCCCCCAACCGGATTTGGATTGCGTCCGACACGCCCGATTATTATGCATCCCACCCAATTGGGTATCCCACGGATGGTGCGCGACCGAAGAGCGGCGCAACGGGAGCAGCGCAGGCTCCGAACGGCTGCCTGGGAGATGAGCTCGGCGACAGGCTCGCCGCAACGCTTTATGCTTCAAGCGCAACGACCGGAGACACTATGCGCAGACGCGACGTTCTGAAAACAGCGGCCGTACTGCCCCTGTTGGCGGCCGATGCACTCCCGCCTCTCTGGGGTACTGCGCGAACAGGATTCAGCCGTGTTCGCCCGTCGCAGCCGCGGTGGCCGAGTCCCCAGAACTGGGAGAAGTTGCGGGCAGCGGTGGGCGGTAACCTCATCCAACCGGGCGCTCTGCTTGCTGCCTGCCGCGAAAGCGCGGCGGCGGAGTCGTGCGCGGATGTCTTGAAGTCTCTTCGCAACCCCTACTACATCGGCGACCAGCCCTCCGGCACACAGGTATCCGGCTGGCTCGACGCCTGGACGTCCGCCCCGAGTGCGTACGCGGTGGCGGCGCACACCAGCGGGGATATCGTTGCCGCCGTGAATTTCGCGCGCGAGCACAATCTGCGGCTCGTCGTGAAGGGAGGCGGCCACAGCTATCAGGGAACCTCAAACGCCGCAGATTCGCTGCTGATCTGGACGCGCGCGATGAATCAGATCGAGCTGCACGAGGCTTTCGTCGCCAAAGGCTGCAGCGCTCTTCAATCCCCAACGCCAGCAGTAACGGTCGAAGCCGGTGCAATGTGGATGGACGTCTATCAGGCTGTCTCCACCAAGGGCGGACGTTACGTTCAGGGCGGAGGCTGCACGACTGTTGGCGTTGCCGGGCACGTTCAAAGCGGCGGCTTCGGCTCATTCTCCAAACAGTAT
>FTJL01001117.1_pt4 | contig 19157 bp, 17 predicted proteins | sample 1658551 | NCBI WGS metagenome assembly FTJL01 (sample SAMEA3914835, study PRJEB12502) | metagenome | biome: forest; material: soil | place: Canada | collected 2011-07-03 | depth 0.3 m
GAACACCTCGACCCGCGCCTTCTGGCCGTGCCCGGCGTGGCGCGGGTCGAGGTGTTCGGCGGCCAGACGCGGCGGATCGAGGTGCGCGCCAGGCCCGGCGACCTCTCCGACAGCGACCTTGGCCTCCTGGACGTGGTCAAGGCGGTGCAGCGCTCCTCGAGCATCGCCGGCGCCGGCTTCATCGACACGCCCACCCAGCGGGTGCTGATCGAGCCCCGCGGCCAGGCCTTGACCCTCGACCAGCTGCAGGCCGGCCAGATCCAGTCGGCCGGCAACGCGCCGGTGCGCATCGGCGATGTCTCCGACGTGGTCGACGCCCCCGCGCCTGAGGTCGGCGACGCGCTGGTGATGGGCCGGCCGGGCGTGCTGGTCTCGGTGCAGGCGCAATATGGCGAGGGCGTGATCGACGAGGCGCGGGCCCTGGAGCGGGCGCTGGACGAGCTTCGGCCGCAGCTGAAGGCGCAGGGCGTGGAGGTCACCGCCGACCTCGACCATCCCGACGCCGTGATCGTCTCGGCGGTCCGCAGCGTGTTCGTCGACCTGGCCATCGGCGCCGTCCTGGCGCTGGTGCTGATGCTGGTCGCGCTGCGCGACGCGCGCGCGGCGCTGGTCTCGTTCCTGACCGTCCCATTGGCTCTGGTGCTGGCCGTCGCGGCCCTGCGCCTGATGGGCTTCAGCCTGAACACCATGACCCTCGGCGGGCTGGTGCTGGGCCTGGGCGTGGTGATCGACGACGGCCTGATCGACATCGAGAACATCATGAGCCGGCTCAGGGACGCCGAAGTACGCCACAGCTCTCATGCCGAGGCGGTGGTGCGGGCGTCGATGGAGGTGCGGGCGCCGCTGATGGCGGGGGCCCTGGTGATCGCCCTGGCCATCACGCCCCTCTTGCCCCTGCCAGGGACGGCCGGCGCCCTGCTGCGTCCGCTGGCCATCGCGGCGATCCTCTCCATGGCCGCTTCCGTGCTGACCGCGCTGCTGGCCACCCCGGCCCTGGCCATGCTGCTGTTGCCGCACGTGGGCCCTGCGCCCCATCCCCCGGTGATCCAGCGCCTGCGGACGGCCCATGGCCGCTGGATCGAGCGCTGCGGCTCAAGGCCCGCCCTGCTCCTGGCGCCGGTCGGCATCCTGGTTCTGGCGGCCGTCATCGCCCTGGCGGCGATCGCCCGCGTCGGCCCGCCCCAGCTGCACGCCGGGCGGGTGCTGGTGGATCTGGCCGCGCCCGGCTCCATCTCCCCGGACGCCATGCGGGGCCTGGGCGCGCACATCAGCCACGACATCCTCGCCGTCCCCGGCGTGCAGACCGTCGCCGAGGAGATCGGCCGCGATCCGACCGCGCCCCGCGCGTGGGGCCTCGGCCAGGCGCGCTTCGACGTCGGCCTGGGGCCCAGCCCCTCCCTGGCCGCGCAGGCGCGCTCGGCCGATGGGATCCGGAAGGCCTTGGCGGGTTATCCCGGCCTCAAGACCCAGGTGAGCACCGACTATGGCGCGGACGGCGCCGCCGTTCCGGCCGGTCGCTTCGCCGTGGCCGTGGCCGGCGAGGACGCCCAGGCCCTGGCCCCCGTGGCCGACCGGGTCGCCGCGGTGCTGCGCCAGGTCCCCCACGCGGGCGCGGTGCGCGCGCCGGAGCTCCAGACCGCGCCGGCCATGCGGGTGGACCTGAACTTCGACAGCCTCGCCATCTACGGCCTCTCGGCCGCCGACGTGATGGAGACCGTGCAGGTCGCCTTCGAGGGGGAACAGGCCGGTCAGGTGCACGAGGCGGGGCGCACGGTGGACCTGGCGGTGACCGCGGGCTCGGACCTGCGCCAGGATCCCGAGGCGGTCGGCGATCTTCTGCTGCGCTCGTCCTCGGGCTTCTCCACCCCGCTGAAGAAGGTGGCCAACGTCTATCTGACAGAGGCGCCGGCCAGCATCGGCCATGCCGGCGGCCTGCCCCAACTGCTGGTCACCGCTGACCCGCCGGTCCGGGACGCGGACGCCTTCGCCAAGGCGGCGCGCGCCGCCATCGCCCGCCAGGTCGCCCTGCCCCAGGGCGTCTACCTGAGCTATCCGCCCCCGGCCGACGATGGCTCCGGCGCCCGCCGGGCGCTGGCGTGGGGGGCGCTCCTGGCCCTGGCGGCGATCCTGGTGGTGCTGGTCCTGGTGTTCCGCAACAGCCGCTCGGCCCTGCTGATCCTCAGCGCCGGCCCCCCGGCCCTGCTGGGGGTTGCGGTGGTCATCGTCCTGGGCGGCGGGGCCATCGGTTTCGGCGAGGCGGCGGGGGTGATCGCGGTGCTCGGCCTTTCGACCCGCAATGCCATGCTGCTGCTGGCGCGGGTGGAGGAGCTGGTGCTGCGGCGCGGGCGGGCGTGGTCGCTGGCCACCGTGGTCCAGGCCGCCGGCGACCGGCTGATCCCGATCCTGGCCGCGGCCCTCTGCATCGGCCTGGGCCTGGCGCCCCTGATCCTGCTCGACAACCAGCCCGGCGCGGAGATCCTGCGGCCCATGGCGGGCGTGATCCTGGCCGGCCTGGTCGCCGGCTCGGCCTTCAGCGTGCTGGTCCTGCCGGTGCTGGTTCGCCTGTTCTGGCGGCCGCACGAGGCGGCCGAGACGGTTTAGGCTTCGGCGGCCCGCATTCAGCTCGATTGCGCGTGTCGGCGCCGACGGCGGTGGGTTTGGCCGGCGCTAAGGCCGCTCCTCGGCCAGGCAAGCTTCGTTGGCAACAACGGAGACACCGATGGACCCCGACGACCTCGCCAAGCTCAATCAACTGCTCGCCGGCCTGAACCCCAATGGAGGCGTCCAGCCGAACGGCCCGGACTCCTCGGCCGGGCCGCCCCAGCAGGGGGTCTATTGGCCCGACACTTGGCTCAGCGCCGAGCCCACGCCCGAGGACTACGCCAATGCCTTAATCGCGGATCGGGCGACAAACGGCGGGCTTTCGGACCCGTGGGCCGGCCTGGGGATGTCCAAGCCCACGCCCGAGGAATACGCCGCCGTCATGTTGGCGCAGCGCGGCGCGCCGATCGGACCCGCGCACCGGTCGACGGGACTCGGGCCCGACGGCGGCCAACCATCGGTTGCGGATATGCTGCAGGGCCAAGGGCCCACGAGCAGCGGCGCGAGCGTCGTGCCCGTGTCCTGGCACGGACCCGCGGCCAGCCTCAGCATGATGGACTCGCTGCGGGCGCCTCCCGCCCCCACTCGATCGCCGCCAGACCCGCTGGCCCCGTCGGGGCTGCCCGGGTTTCCGACTTTCCAGAATCCACCGTCCCCGCCATCGCAGCAGGACCGGGACGCCGCGGCCTACGAGCTCCTCAAGCAGGGCGCCACGCCGGACGCCGACTACTACCCCTCCGAAAACGACGCCCTAGCCAATATGGCGCGGGGCAGGGCGGCGCCGTCATGGGATCCGGTCCCGAACCTGACGCCGGTCATCGGCACGCACGGCTACCAGCCAGCGAAGGGAGACGAGGACCTGCTCGCGCGTCTTATACACGCGGAGAGTAACAGCGCGCCCCAGGACCTGCCGGCGATCGGTTGGGCGGTAGTCAATCGTATCGGCGCTCCTACGTTTGGACGAACGCTCGGCGCCGTTGTCGCTAAAGACAAGGCCTTCGCAAGCGTCCCGGCCAAGGATGATCCGTACGGCGGAAGCGCCCAGTGGCGCTTGACCGCCGATCCATCGAAGCTCACCGGTCCAGACGCCGCCGCATGGCGTCGGGCTCATGACACAGCGAAGGGGATATTGAACGGGACGATCGCTGATCCGACCAGTGGCGCTCAATACTTCTTTTCCTCGGAGAACTTGAGCGGCGACCCGGCGAAGGCGGCCCCGCCCGGGTTCTTCCAGGAGGGCTTAGCGAACGGGACCTTGTTGCCATCCCAATATCAAGGCCACAGGGGCTATAAATCGCCCGGCCACCCCACCAGGAATTACTTCGCGAAAGACGCACCAAGAAAGCAGGGTAGCACGCGTTAGCCTCGTTTCAACTGGATCGGCCGGGGTTGTTCCTATATTGTTCCCTTGATCGCTCAAGCGGGCACACGGGGTTTGGACGATGACGTGGCGGTTTTGCGAACATCTCATCAGGGGCCTCGCGCTGGCCTGCATCGTCGGCGTCTCGGCGATCGCCGCACCGGTTCACGAACCCCGCTGTCGCGGCAACTCTGCGCTAATCGGACAATGCTACTGGATACGCGGCGTCTATGCGCTCTCGGCGGACGCCGCCATGATCATCGAGCGTGACGACAATGGCCGCTGGGTCATCATCAGAGGCGCCCACCATCGCCGAAGCGCCGAGCCGGGCAATCTGATCCGCTTCGCCACCAAGATGGTGAGGGATACGGGATATATGTCCCTCGTGAATGTGCACGGGGTCTACGAGGTCTGCCCCGTCCCACAAGATGGGGCGATAGAGGGCGCATACGCCTGCATCCAGTCGGCGACACGCCTCAGGCGGGTTTCCCCTGACTGGGTCTCTCCAGCTCGGAAGAGACTCCACGATCGGGACGCCGCCGCGAAAGAGAGGGACGAGGCTCGCGCCGTCTCAGCCCAAAAAGAGGCAGGGGCGCTAGCGGGCACAAGTCTTCCCTCTTCAGTCGCCGCCCGTCGCCAGCGCCTCCCATCTCGCGCCCGCGGCGCTATAATCGGGCATGATCGATCGTAGCCGAGTCTACCCCGTGCTGGCCGCCGGGATCGCCGTGGCGGCGGACCAGATGTCCAAGGCGTGGGCCCTGGCCCATCTGCCGCCGCTGGGCGGAAGCCTGGTCCTCCCGGGACCTGTGGACCTCACGCTCAGCATGAATGAGAGCAACGCCTTCGGGCTGGCGCCGGTCATCGGTCATGCGACCCGCTGGGTGCTGGCCGGCGGCAATCTCGTGGTGGCGACGATCATCCTGGGCGCCCTGATGACCGGCCGGGCGCGGGGGCTGGTCGGCTACGGCCTGGCCTTCATCATGGCCGGCGCCACCGGCAACGCCCTGGACCGGATCTTCCACGGCTCGGTGGTAGACTTCCTGGACGCCTCGAAGATCGGGTTCGTCTGGATCTTCAACCTGGCGGACGCGACCATCGATCTGGGGATCGCGCTGGTAGTCCTGGGATCGCTGAGGCCACGGCGCGACGCCATCCAGACGCTCTAACCCCCAGCCCCCTCGGCCTCCTCCAGAGGCGCGCTGACCCTGAGCGCGGTGATCTGGTTCTTCTGGCGGCGCATCACCTGGAAGCGGTGGCCGTGGAAGATGAAGGTCTGGCCGGGCTCGGGGATGGTCTGGGCTTCGTGGATCACCAGGCCCGCGATGGTCACCCAGTCGTCGTCGGGCAGGTCCCAGTCCATGGCGCGGTTGAGGTCGCGGATGGTCACCTGGCCATTGACCGCCACCGAGCCGTCGGCCTGGCGGCGCACGCCCTGCACGGGCATGTCGTACTCGTCCTCGATCTCGCCGACGATCTCCTCGAGGATGTCCTCCAGCGTCACCAGCCCCTGCAGCGCGCCGTATTCATCGACCACCAGGGCCAGGGGGTTCTTGGCGCGCAGGAAGGCGCTGAGCTGGTCCTTGAGGTTGGTGGTCTCGGGGATGAACCAGGGCGGGCGGGCGATCGACATGATGTCGATGTCCTGGGTCCTGCCGCCCTTGGCCGCCACCGCCATCAAGAGGTCGCGCGCGTGGATCATGCCGACGATGTTTTCCGGCTCGTCCTTGAACAGCGGCATGCGGGTGTGCGGCGCGTTGAGGGCCTCGGCGATCAATTCCTTGGGCGGCAGGTCGGCGTCGAGCATGACGATGGCCTTGCGGTGGACCATCACCTCCGAGACGTCCATTTCCGACAGGTCCAGCACGGCGCCCAGCATGCGCCGGTCGCGGCTCTCGATGGCGCCTTCCTCGTGGTGGTACTCGACCGCCCCCCGGATCTCCTCGTGGGCGGCGAACACGCCGGCCTTCATGTCGATGTTCACGCCGAACAGCTTCAGCGTCTTGCGCACGATCCACTGGATGGCGTCGACGATCGGATCCAGCAGCTTGACGAAAAACAGGACGAACGCCGACAGGCCCCGGGCCACGTCGTCGGGCCGGGTGATGGCCAAGGTCTTGGGCAGCACTTCCACGAACACCAGCACCAGGGCGGTCATCACCGCGGTGGCGATCACCACGCCCCAGGCGCCCGGGACCACCTTGCCGATGAACTCGGTCGCCAGGGCCGAGCTCAGGATGTTGATCAGGTTGTAGCCGAGCAGCACCGCCCCGATCATGCTTTCGCGGTCGCCGATCAGCCGGTTGACCCGCTTGGCGGCCTTGTCGCCGTCCTTTTCCAGCTGGTGCATGCGCCCGCGGCTGGCGGCGGTCAGCGCCGTCTCGGCGGCCGAGAACAGGGCCGAGACCGACAGCAGGATCAGGATCAGGAGGAAGACGCCGCCCAGCGTCATCATGCGGCCGCCCCCTCTTCGATCAGGAACGCACGCACGGTGGCGGCGTCCACGTCCTTGGCTACGAACGCCTGGCCGATCCCACGCGCGAGGATGAAGGTGAGCTTGCCGCCCTCGACCTTCTTGTCCTGGACCATGTGGCCGATCAGGGCGTCAGCACTGAAGGGCCCGGCCTTCAGCTCGGCCATGCGCGAGGGCAGGCCGGCGGCGGCGATGGCGGCCGTGGCGCGCAGAGCCTCCTGGCCGCTGCAGAGCCCGAGTCTGGCCGAGAAGCGGAACGCCTGGGCGCAGCCCAGCGCCACGCCCTCGCCGTGAAGCAGGCCGTCGCCGAAGCCGGTCTCGGCCTCCAGCGCATGGCCGAAGGTGTGGCCGAGGTTCAGCAAAGCCCGGCGCCCGGAGGTTTCCTTCTCGTCGGCGGCGACGATCTCGGCCTTCATCTCCACGGAACGCGCGACGGCGTGTCCCAGCGCATCGGGCTGCAGCGCCAGGGCCTTGGCGCCGTTCGCCTCGAGCCATTCGAAGAAGCCGAAGTCGCCCAGCAGGCCGTACTTCAGCACCTCGGCGTAGCCGGCGCGCACCTGGCGAGCGGGGAGGGTGGCCAGCACGTCCAGGTCGGCCAGCACCAGGCGCGGCTGGTGGAAGGCGCCGACCAGGTTCTTGCCCTGGGGCATGTCGATGGCGGTCTTGCCGCCCACCGAGGAGTCCACCTGGGCCAAAAGGGTGGTGGGAACCTGGATGAAGTCTATGCCGCGCTTGTAGATCGCCGCGGCGAAGCCCGCGAGGTCGCCCACCACCCCGCCGCCGAAGGCGACGATCAGGTCGCCGCGATCCAGCTTGAGGTCCAAAAGCCGGCCTGACAGCTCGGCCAGATGGTCGAAGCTCTTGGTCTCCTCGCCGGGCGGCAGGGCGATCATCGGCGCCTCGACGCCGGCGGCCTTCAGGCTCGCGCTCAGCGTCGCCCCGTGCGCGGCGGCCACGGTCTCGTCGGTGACCACCGCGGTGCGCGCGCGCCCCAGCAGGGGCCGGATCAGCTCGCCCGCCTGGGCCAGAATCCCCGGTCCGATCAGCACCGGATAGGCGCGCGCGCCGAGCCCCACGTCGATCCGGATCATCGGGCCGCCGCCGCTTGCAGCCCGCTGGCCAGGGCGGCGGTGATGGCCTCGACGGCGGCGCTGGCCGGGCGGTCGTCGGTCATGATGGTGATGTCGGCCTCGGCATAGACCGGATAACGCTTGTCCATCAGCTCCTGCAGCACCACGCGGGGGTCCTTGCCGGCCAGCAAGGGCCGGGTGTTCTTGCGTCCGACCCGGCGCACCAGGACGTCGAGATCGGCCTTCAGCCAGACGGTGATGGCCTTGTCCTTCATCAGCAGGCGAGTCTGCGGATCCATGAAGGCCCCGCCGCCGGTGGCCAGCACATGCCGCGGCTCCTGTAGCAGCAGACGTCCGATCACCCGCCGCTCGCCGGCGCGGAACTCCGCCTCGCCGAGCTGGGCGAAGATGTCGGGGATGGTGCGGCCCGCGGCCAGCTCGATCTCCTGGTCGGCGTCGCGGAACGGCAGCTCCAGCGCTTGCGCCAGCCGCCGCCCGATGGTGGATTTGCCTACGCCCATGAGGCCCACTAGCGCTATGGTGCGCTGGCTGGGGGCAGGGTCGGAAGTCATCGCGGCGCCTTTCGGTCTCGGGGCGGACGGGCGAATCGGTCGCCGTCCGGGCAGAATGCGGCGCTGGCGTTTGTTGGGAGCCCACTCATGGCTGGTCCCGCCTTTACACGATCGCGCGCCGCTGCGCCAAACCGTGGGCTCGGCCAGGGTCCATCCGCCCTCGCCCTGATCGCGGGCCTCGCGCTCACCCTACCCGCCCTGGCGCAGGTGCAGGTGGCGCCCCTGGCCGCGCCCGACATGTTCTCCACCGGCGGTGGCCACTCCGACCTGCCGCCCGATCTCTGGGCCGGCTCGTCGGGCGCGCTGGCCAAGCTGGTGATCCCAGAGCTGACCGAACACCCGGTGACCCCCGCGATGGCCGCCCTCGCCCGGCACGTGCTGGAGGCCGGCGCCAATGGGCCCGAGGGCGTGGGCAACGATCCCGACCTGGCCGGCGCCAGGGCCGAGGCCCTGCTGCAGCTGGGCGACGTCACGGCGGCGGAGACCATCGCCGCCGGCGCCCAGAACCTGAACCAGCTCGCCGCCCTCTCGCGGGTGGCCGCCCAGGCCGCCCTGATCCACGGCCAGGACGACAAGGCATGCGCCATCGGCGATGGGCTTACCCTGGGGCGGGAGGGCGCCTTCTGGCTTCGGCTGCGCGCCTATTGCCAGGCCGCCGCCGGCCAGGGCCCGGCCGCCCAGCTGACCCTGGAGCTGGCCGAGCAGCAGGAGCACCACGCCGACTACGAGCGGCTGATGGGCGCGATGCTGGCCGCCCCGCCGCCGAAGCCTGCGCCCAGGTCCAAGGGCCGGGCGGCCCCGGTCCAGTCCGCCAAGGTGCAGCCGACGCTGGACACCCCCCTCGACTTCGCCCTCTCCCGCAAGCTCGGCCTCGACTGGGTCCCGGCCCTCGAGGCCGCGCCGGCCTCCATCGCCGTGGCCATCGCCAGGGACCCGGCCGCTCCGCCGCCTGTGCGCCTGGCCGCCGCCGCCCGCGCCGCGCGCCTGGGCATCGCGACGCCGGACGCCTATGCCGCGGTGACCCCCGCCCCCACAGCCATGCCCGCCGACGACGCGCCGGGCCCGGTGGGCGAAGCGACGCTGGTGGCCCTGGCCTCCTCGACCAACGACCTGACGCTGAAGGAATCGGCGATCATCGTGCTGCTGCGCCGGGCCAAGGACGGACCGGAGTTCCAGGCCCTGGCGCGCCTGGTCCAGCCGGCGCTGGCCAAGCTGATGGACGCCAAGCCGGTGCTGCGCCAGCCGTTCATGTTCGCCATGGCCGCCGCTTCCACCGGCGATCTTTCCAACGCCCGGGCCGCGCGGGCCCAGGTGGAGCAGGGCAGCTCCGCGCCCGCGCCGCTCGACCTGGCCTTGCTGGACGCGCTGATCGCGGCGGCGTCCGATCCGGTGGATCCCGGCGTGGTGCGGGGGCTGAGCGGTGTGGAGGCTGGCGTCGAGGGCCCGGCCAAGGCGCGCATCGCCGGCGCCCTGGCGCTGCTCGGCGGTTTCCTGCCGCTGGGGCCGCAGGCGCGCTTCGACGTGTCCGACGGCGATCTTGGCGCGGGCTTCGCGCCGCCCCGGCGTCAGCTGGCGCTGGAGCAATCGGCCGAGCAGGGCCGCATGGGCGACACGGCGCTCTATATCCTGGGCACGGCCATCGAGGCCGGCCCGCACGGCCCGACGGCGGGCGAACGGGCGCTGATGATCCGGGCCCTGCGCCAAGTGCATCTCGACGCCGACGCCCGCGCCCTGGCCATCGAAGGGCTGGTCGCCATCCAGGCTCACCCCTGAGATGAGCAGCGGCGGCGCCTGGGCCGAGGCGTTCCTGGAGATGATGGCGGTCGAGCGCGCGGCCGCGCGCAATACCCTGACCGCCTACGGCAAGGACCTCGAGGACGCGTCAGGCTTCCTGGCCGCGCGGGGACAGGACCTCGGTTCGGCTTCGGCCGAGGACGTGGAGGCCTATTTCGCCGACATGGGCGCGCGCGGGCTGTCAGCCTCGACGGCGGCGCGGCGGCGCGCGTCGGTCCGGCAGTTCTACCGTTTCGTCCTGGGCGAGGGCTGGCGCACCGACGATCCCTCCCGCCGGGTCGATGCGCCCAAGAAGGGCCGACCCCTGCCCAAGGTGCTGAGCCGCGAGGAGGTCATGGCCCTGATCGGCGCGGCCGGCGCCCGCGACGGCGCGCAGGGGCTGCGGCTCAACTGCATGATCGAGCTGATCTACGCCTCGGGGCTTCGGGTGTCGGAGCTGCTGGCCCTGCCGCTGCAGGCGGTGGCGCGCGATCCGGCCTATCTGATGGTCAGGGGCAAGGGCGGCAAGGAGCGGCTGGCGCCCCTCAACGACGCCGCGCGCGCGGCCGTGAAGACCTATCTGGAGGTTCGCCCGGCCTTCCTGCCCAAGGGCGGCAAAGTCAATCCCTGGCTGTTCCCGTCGAGAGCCGCCGAAGGCCGGCTGACGGCGCGCAGGTTCGGCCAATTGCTCGACGAGGCGGCCGTGGCGGCCGGGATCGATCCGGCCCGGGTCAGCCCGCACGTGCTGCGCCACGCCTTCGCCACCCACCTGCTGGAAGGCGGCGCGGATCTTCGGGTGGTGCAGACCCTGCTCGGCCACGCCGACATCTCGACCACCCAGATCTACACCCACGTCGCCGAGGACCGGCTGCGCGAAGTCGTGCAGACCAAGCACCCCCTGGCGCGCAAGATCTGAGCGAAGCGGCCGCTCGCGCGTTGTTGTTCGGCTTGAGCTTGTGACCACGGGCGATCACGCCTAAGTCTCCGCCCCTCGCCCACGGCGCCCCTGGATTGATGACTGTCATCCCCCGCCACTACCTGGATTTCGAACGGCCCATCGCGGAGCTGGAGGCCAAGCTCGGCGAGCTGGAGACCCTGGCGGACAACGCCGGCGACCAGGGCGGCATGGACGACAACATCGCCTCGCTGAAGGTCCAGGTGGAGGACCTCCGCCGCGACGCCTACGCCAACCTCTCGGCCTGGCAGAAGGCGGAAGTGGCCCGCCATCCCGAACGCCCGCACTTCGTGGACTACGTCGACAGCCTGATCGACGAGTTCGTCGAGCTGAAGGGCGACCGCAAGTACGGCGACGACCAGGCGATCATTGGAGGGCTGGGCCGCTTCAAAGGCCAGGCGGTGATGGTGATCGGCCAGGAAAAGGGCCACGACGCCGCCACCCGCACCCGCCACAACTTCGGCATGGCCAACCCGGAGGGCTATCGCAAGGCCATCCGCCTGATGGACATGGCCGACCAGTACGGCCTGCCGGTGCTGACCTTCGTCGACACCGCCGGCGCCTTCCCGGGCCGGGGCGCCGAGGAGCGCGGCCAGGCCGAGGCCATCGCCCGCTCGACCGAACGCTGCCTGACGCTGGGATCGCCGCTGGTCTCGACCATCATCGGCGAAGGCGGCTCGGGCGGCGCCATCGCGCTGGCGGCCGGCAACAAGGTGCTGATCCTGCAGTACTCGATCTATTCGGTGATCTCGCCGGAGGGCTGCGCCTCGATCCTCTGGCGCGACGCCGAGCGCAAGCGCGACGCCGCCGAGGCCCTGAAGCTGACCGCCGAGGATCTGATCGGCTTCAACATCGTCGACCGCATCATTCCCGAGCCGGTGGGCGGCGCCCACTCCGACCCCGACGCCGCTATCGCCGCCGTCGGCGACGCCGTGGAAGAGGAGCTGCGCCAGCTCTCCAACCTGGGTCCCGACGAGCTGCGCAAGCAGCGGGCCGATCGCTTCATGGCCATCGGCCGGAACCTCGGCTGAGGGAGGGGCTGGCCCGGATCGCCGATCCGCGCCGGACGACAGCGCCGATGCCGGAGACGCAGGACATCTTCTGCACCTCGCATGACGGCCGGTTGCAGCTGTTCGGGCGCCGCCATGGCGCGGCGGACGCGCGCCGGACGGTGCTGTGCCTGCATGGCCTGACCCGCAACAGCCTGGACTTCGAAGACCTGGCCCGGCGGCTGGCGCAAGGCGGCGACCAGGTGCTGGCCTTCGACCAGCGCGGCCGGGGCCGCTCGCAGTGGGATCCGGAGCCCGCCAACTACCGGGTGGATGTCTACGCCCGCGACATGCTGGCGGCGCTGGACCAGCTCGGGGTCGAACGGGCGGTGCTGGTCGGCACCTCCATGGGCGGGCTGATGTCCATGCTGATGGCCGCCGCGGCGCCCGGGCGTGTCCTCGGCATGGTGATCAACGACATCGGGCCCGAGATCGACCCCCGAGGGCTGGCCCGCATCCGCAGTTACGTCGGCGAGCGCCCGCCGTCGACCAGCTGGGCAGAGGCTGCCGCCGCCGTGGCTCACAACAACGCGGTGGCGTTTCCCGACTATGGGGAGGCCGACTGGCTGGCCTTCGCCCGGCGGGTCTGCACCGAGGACACGGAGGGCCGGGTGACCGCCGCCTACGATCCGGCCATCGCCCAGGGCCTGGAGCCCGGCGAGGCGGCCGTGGCGCCGCCCGACCTCTGGCCCCTGTGGGACGCGATGGCGCCATTGCCGGTGCTGGCCATCCGGGGCGAGCTGTCGGACCTTTTGTCCCAGGCGACGCTGGACCAGATGGGCGCGCGCCATCCCGGGCTGCAGACCGCCGTCGTGCCCGCGCGGGGTCATGCCCCGATGCTGGACGAGCCGGCGGCTCTGGAAGCGATCCGGCGGTTCCTGGGCTCGCTGCCGAAAGGCCGCTTGACCTGAACGCGGGCGCCACGGCCGACGCTTGACGGGAACGCCGTCCTCCTCCCGAATGGAGCTCGCGAGATCGGGAGACTTGCCACATGGGGGCCATCGCGGCCGAGGCCAGGACGAACCGGAAGATCGGGCTGCTCGTGGCCGTGTTGCTGCTGGCGGCCGCGGCGCTCTGGTTCCTGGCCGGGCGGGTGCACTATGTGGCCGACGTCTCGCAGGTGTCTTACACAGCCTATTTCTGGCCCCGGCGGTTCGGGCTTCTGGCCCACATCGCCGGTGGATTCACCGCCCTGGCGGCGGGGCTGGTGCAGGTCTGGCTGGGCCTGACGGGGCGGACGACACGGCTGCATCGCACGCTCGGCAAGGTCTATGCCGCGGGGATCTCTGTTGGCGCGGCGGGCGCCGTCTACATGGCCGTCACCATCCCGAGCGGGCTGGCCTACGCCAGCGGCCTGCTCTTCCTGGCGATCGCCTGGGTAATCACCACCGGCATGGCGCTCTGGGCCATTCGCGTGCGCCGGCTGGACCAGCACCGGGACTGGATGCTGCGCAGCTACACCGTGACCTTCGCCTTCGTGATCTTCCGCCTGGGCGAGGACACGCTGAGGCCTTGGCTGCACCTGCCCGCCGCGGCGAATTCCGACGACCTCGACGCCCTGATGGCCTGGGCCTGCTGGGCCGTGCCGCTGCTGATCGCTGAGGTGTTCATCCAGCTCGGCAAGATGAAGCGGCGGCCAGCTTAGCCGGGGCCGGCGGACCGCCGCAAACTCAGCGAAGGTGTTGACGCCGGACGGATTTCCAGACCCTCTGGGGGTTGGTCGGGGGCCTTGCCGGGGCCGGCTTGCGTCGCCTGACCGAACATCTGGAATGCGGGCGACAAGGACGCGATCACCGTTCTGTATCGCCGGCCGATGATGAAGGGAGGGAAGATGAAGATCCGATCCTTTGCCGTGGCAGCGCTCGCCGCGCCCCTGATGCTGGCCGCCGGCGTGCTGCCCGGCTACGCGCATCACTCCTTCGCCATGTTCGACATGACCAAGTCGATCCAGCTTACCGGCACCTTGAAGGATGTCAGCTGGACCAACCCCCACACCGCCATGATCGTGATGGTCCCCGGCGACGGCGGCCAGGCCGCCGAGTGGCACTTCGAAAGCGGGCCTCCGGCCTTCATGCTGCGGGCCGGCCTCAAGCGCGACGACCTGTCCAGCCGGATCGGTTCGAAGGTCACCATCACCTGCCATCCCCTGAAGGACGGCCGCACCGGCGGATCGCTGCAGGCGGTGAAGTTCGACGATGGGGCGTCCTGGAAGCTCTAGCGGTGACATCGGGGAGAGAATGATGAAGCACATCCGACTGTGCGCCGCGTCCGTGGCGGCGCTCTGCCTGCTGGCGCCGCTTTCCGCCGGCGCGCAATCGGCGCCTCAGGGCCCGCGCGCGTCCAATGCCGAGCTGGCCAAGAGGCCCACGCCGCGCCTGGGCGGCCACCCCTCGCTGGAGGGCTACTGGTTCTCGGGCACGGGATCGATCCCGCCGTTCCAGTACGACACCACGCGTGACGCCAAGGGCGACATCGAGGTCAAGACGATCCGCGACCCGGGCGACGCCCCCAAGGCGGGCGCCTCGAACGGCGCCAGCCAGCCCGAGTACAAGGACGAGCTGGTCCAGAAGACCAAGGACCTGTTCTTCAAGGATAACAAGAACGACAAGGTCTATAACTGCGGCCAGCCTGGCCTGCCGCGCGTGGGGGCGCCGCAGCGGATCGTCGAGAACTCCAAGGAGCTGGTGTTCCTCTACGCCGACCTGGCCGGGATGGTCTGGCGACTGATCCCGATCGGCGGCAAGATGCCGACGGGCAACGATCCGTCCTACTACGGCGACTCCGAAGCCCATTGGGAGGGCGACACCCTCGTCGTGCACACGACGAACCTCAACGAAGACACCTGGATGGGCGAATTCGGCTACATCCATTCCGACAAGATGGAGGTGACCGAGAGGTTCACCCGCGTGGGCGACACCATCCGCTACGACGTCACGGTGTCCGACCCCGGCGTGCTGAAGAAGCCCTGGGTCAAGCCGACGGTGGTCATGCGCCTGGAGAAGAACAACGAGATCGTCGAGCCCGCGGTCTGCCACCTCGACCCGCTGCTGGAAGGCGACGCGGACGGGCAGAACGGGCAATTCCACATCCAGCGCTTCTGACCGGGGGCGTGCGCCGGCGGCACCTCAGGCCACCGACTTCAGCGCCTCGCCGAGCTGCTCGACGGCCTCGGCCGTGGTGGCCCATGAGCACATGAAGCGCACCGTGCCGTCGGTGAAGCGGTAGACGAACCAGCCGGTGTCGCGCAGGCGCCCCAGCGCCTCGTCGTCCATCTCCACGAAGACGGCGTTGGCCTGCACCGGGTGGCGCACCTTGAAGGGCATCAGCTCGGCGAGCTTCCTGGCCATGGCGTTGGCGTGGCGGGCGCGGCCGACCCAGGAGCCCGAGGCCAGCATCCCGATCCAGGGCGCCGACAGGAAGCGGCCCTTGGACGGCAGCTGGCCGGCCTGTTTCATACGGGCGTCGAAGCGGCGCGCGAGGCTCTTGTCGAACAGCACCACCGCCTCGGTGGGCGGCATGCCCGCCTTGGTCCCGCCCACGATCAGGATATCGATGCCGAGGTCCTTGAGACGCTTGACGTCGAAGCCCGAGGCGGCGGCGTTGGCCAAGCGCGCGCCGTCCAGGTGCACGCCCAGACCCTTGGCCTTGGCGATGGCGGTCAGGGCCCCGATCTCGCCCTCCGAATAGAGCGTGCCGTATTCGGTGGCGTTGGTCAGCGACAGGGCCGCCGCCGACTGGCGGTAGGAGACGTCGGGCGCCTCGAGCGCACGGGCGAGGGCGGCCGGATCGATCCGGCCCGAGGCGCCCGGAAGGCCGATCAGGCCAAGCCCGTGGCCGAAGAAGCCGGGCGCGCCGGTCTCGTCGGTGCAGACGTGGGCGTGCTGGTGGGCCGCGACCGCTTCGAACGGCCGGCAGAGCGCCGCCAGCGAGAGGGCGTTGGAGGCCGTGCCCGAAGCGGCGAACCGCACCTCGGCGTCCGCGTCCAGCAGCGCGCGCAGCAGATCGGCGGCCTCTGCGGTGACGGTATCGGTCCCGTAGCCGGAGGCGGCGCCCTCGTTGAAGTGCACCAGCGCCTCCAGCGCCTCGGGCGCGGCGCCGGCGGTGTTGTCGGAAGCGAAGTCGTAACGGGCCATGGAGGGCTGCTATCGCACAACACCGAAGCGGGGAAGGCCCCGAGCCTTCGACGAAATGCAGCGCGGCGACAGACATCGTCGCGCCCTGCAGATCAAGAACGCCATCCAGGCGATGCGCATGATCGGAAGACGCAACGGCACGATCGAGCTCGGAGAGCTCCTGGGCGGCCTTGAGTCCCCGCATCACCGGAGCCCATGCCGGCGAGGTCTTCGGAGGTGACCTGGCGTTGGGAAAAGGGGTGCGGTCCCTCGGCCGCGGCTAGGACGCCTGGTGTCGCGCACGCGACACCAGGAGGGCCAGGGCGGCGCAGGTGACCGGCTTGGGCAGCTGCGCGTCGTAGAGCTCGGCGCAGCCCGGCAGCGGCGGGTCGGTGCTCCAGCGCGCCAAGTAAGCCCCCTGCGAAGCGCCCTGGCGCCGGATCCGCGAAGCCGCCTGATCGCCGTTCAGGCCGGGCATGCGCCAATCCATGATGATCAGATGATAGGGCTTGCGGCAGGCGAGCCGCACGGCCGCTGCCCCGGTCGCCGCCAGGCTGACCTGACAGCCCAGCTGCGCCAGGAGCGCGCGCAGGAGGTTGCGGTTGCGCTCGTGGTCGTCGACGACCAGCGTTTCCAGGGCGGGATGGCCCAACGGGTCCGCTTGCGTCACCGATCCAATGCTCACGGCGCTCTCCCCAGGCGTCCGCCGCACGAGTCATGGTTAAGAAGGAATAGACCCGACTGGCCGACGCGATCATTCTGGTGTCCGCGCGTCTCCTCGAAAAGGTTAGCGGCGGCCATGAAGCGGACAGTTGCGGCCAACTTGCCGATGGTGAGCGGATATTACGAGAAGCTCTATCCGACCACCAAGCTGGAGCCCTTGGTGCTGCTGTTGAAGGACCGGGGCGCGCCTCTTACCGCCCTGGCCTCGGCGGGCCTTACCGAAACGGAGATCGCTTCGCCCTCGACCCGGATCTCCATCGACCAGGTGCTTCAGGTCTATGCCGAGGTGCTGCGCCAGATGTCCGAGCCGGATCTGGCGTTCCAGACGGGCCAGCGCTTCCATGTCACGACCTACGGCATGTACGGATTCGCCATGCTCAGCAGCGACAGCCTGCGCCGGGCCTTGCGCTTCGCGGTCGACTATCACCAGCTGTCCACGCCGCTGGCCGACTGCCGCTTCATCGAAGACGGTGCGGACGGGCCCGCCTGGGACATCCGCCCCATCCCCCATCCGATGTTGTTCGGACCGCTCTACGAGTTCGTGGTGGAGCTGTACCTCGGCATCTTCTGCTCCTTGCATGGCGAGCTGACCGGGGGGCCGTACCGGCCGGCCTTCGTGCGACTGACCTATACGCCGCGCTCGGCGCCTGGCGGGGTTCCGGTCCACAGGGGCCCGGAGAACCGGCTGCCGCTGGATCCGACGTCCCTGGATCGGCCGGCGCGCCTGCGCAGCCCGGCGGTGAACCGGATGCTGGTGGACATCTGCAACGCCGAACTCGAACAGCTGAAGCGGCGCACGGGCGTCGCGGGCCAGGTGCGCGAACTGCTGATGGAGAACGCCTGCCGGCCCCTCGACATCTGGGCGGCGGCGGCGCGGCTGAACATGTCCGAGCGCAGCCTTCGGCGCCGCCTGACCGAGGAAGGCGTCTCGCTGAGCGAGCTGAAGGACGAGCTCAGGCTCCAGCTGGCCATCGAGTTGTTGCGTGATACCCGCCTCACCATGGAGGACATCGCGGAGTCGCTGGCGTTCAGCGACGCGGCCAGCTTCCGACGGGCTTTCCGCCGATGGACGGGGGAGGCGCCGCAGGATTACCGCGACCGGCCTCTGTAGGCAGCGGCCGCTTCACGCTTCGCGGCGTCCTGCTTCGCAGGAGGGGAGGAGCCGCCGCCCTACAGCAGCGCCCCGTGGCAGTGCTTGAACTTCTTGCCCGAGCCGCAGGGGCAGGGGGCGTTGCGGCCGGTGCGCTCCCAGCCGGGAGGCATGGACGACAGGGGCAGGGCCTGGCGCTGTTCCGCATCGCCGTTGAAGGCGGCGTTGCGGGCGGCTTCGTTCTCGCCGGTCAGGGGATCCATGTGGACCGCGACCAGGTCGCCGCGCGGGGCGGGTTCCAGCGGCGGCGGGTCCTCGTAGCGGATCTCCAGGGTCATCAGCCACTTGGTGACGTTGTGGCGGATGTGCTCCTGCAGGGTCTCGAACAGCGTGAAGGCCTCGGTCTTGTACTCGTTCAGCGGATCGCGCTGGCCATAGCCGCGAAGCCCGATGACGTTCCTCAGATGGTCGAGGTGCGTCAGGTGCTCGCGCCACTGCACGTCCATCATCTGGAGCAGGATGTTCTTCTCCAGCCCCCGCATGTGCTCGGCGGTGATCTCGACTTCGCGCTGCGCGTAGCGGGCGTCGGCCGCTTCCTTGATGCGCTGCTCGATCTCCTCGTTGGCGATGCCTTCCTCGGCCGCCCACTCGCGGACCGGCAAGGTGATGCCGAGCATGTCGCGCACCTGCTCGTCCAAGCCCTCGATGTCCCACTGCTCGGCATAGGCCTTCGGCGGCAGCCGGCGCTGGACGATGTCGGAAATGGTGTCGGCGCGCATCTCGCCGATCACGTCGGAGATGTCGGTGTCTTCCATGAACTCCTGGCGCAGCTCGAAGATGGCCTTGCGCTGGTCGTTGACCACGTCGTCGTACTTCAGGACGTTCTTGCGGATGTCGTAGTTGCGCGCCTCGACCTTCTTCTGGGCCGTGGCGATGGCCGAGTTCAGCCAGCGGTGGGTGATGGCCTCGCCCTCGGCGACCCCGAAGGTGCGCATGATCGAGTCCAGCCGCTCGCCGGCGAAGATGCGCAGAAGGTCGTCTTCGCAGGACAGGAAGAACTTGGAGTGGCCGGGGTCGCCCTGGCGGCCGGTGCGGCCGCGCAGCTGGTTGTCGATGCGCCGGCTCTCGTGGCGCTCGGTGCCCAGCACGTAGAGGCCGCCGGACTCCAGCGCCAGCTGCTTCAGGCCCGCGATCTCGGCCTCCAGCTCGCGCTTCTGTTCGAGCGCCATCTCGGGGGTGACCTCGACGCCCAGCGCCCGCTGCTCATGGCGCCAGCGCTCGACCTTCATGTCGAGGTTGCCGCCCAGCTGGATGTCGGTGCCGCGGCCGGCCATGTTGGTGGCGATGGTGACGGCGCCCGGCACGCCGGCGTCGGCGACGAT
>FTJL01700482.1_pt1 | contig 19074 bp, 15 predicted proteins | sample 1658551 | NCBI WGS metagenome assembly FTJL01 (sample SAMEA3914835, study PRJEB12502) | metagenome | biome: forest; material: soil | place: Canada | collected 2011-07-03 | depth 0.3 m
GAGCACCAACGGCGTCTTCGTTAATGACGACGAACAGGCTCTTTCCAAGACCAATCCCGGCGGATACCCGCTCCGGAGCGGCGACGTCGTCCGCGTGGGCGAATATCAGATCGTCGTCGTCGAGACCGCCGAACCCTCGAACACGGCCACCCTGGAGCCCGGCGCTGCCGCCATGGCGGTTCCGACCAGCATCCACGGTTTGCGTACGCTGGGCAGAGCCTCACAAACCGATATCGGCGCCATGCTCAACCTGGACGAGCTGCTGGTCCCGGATACCTCTCCCAGCGACACCTTCAGACCGGTAGATGCTTATGGCCAGGCGATCGGCCAATCGATGGGCCATCCCGTCGCACAGGCCGCCCAGGCCGCCGCCCCGGTACCTCGCGTCGCCTCATTGAGGGCAACCGCGGAGGCCGAGGCCGAAGCGGAGATGGTCGAACGGCGCATTGCCCGACTGGCGCGGGCGGCAGGCCGCGACCCTCGCAACGGAGCCGGCAACCCGGCGCTGTACGACGTTCAGAGCGGCCTGCAGGCGTTTGCGCGGGGGGCGGGAATCGACCCGGACAAGCTCCCGGCGGACGCCCAGACCCGCATGCTGCATCTGGCGGGTCAGCTGTTCCGCGAGGCCTTGGTCGGCTTCAAGGAGCTGGAACGCGCGCGCCACGAAGTCCGCAATCGATTCCGGATAGAGATTCAGGCGGATGCCGATGACCCGAGGCCGTCGCTGGCCCGGCTCACCGTGGACGAGCTCACGGTAGAGCTGCTGCAGCAGCACGAGACCCGCCAACTGGACGCCGTGCATTGGCTGCGGGAAGCGGTCGCGGAAGCCAAGACTCACGAAAACGCGTCATCACAGGCCATGCGGGCCGCCTTTGTGGAATTCCTGGATCGGCTGGACCCCGCCGAGCTGGAGGCTCGCTTCGAGCGTGCCGCTCGCCGCGGCAAGGCCCGCTCGGCCGACAAGGCCCAGTACTGGGACCTGTTCACGACCTTTTATCGCAATCTCATCGAGATGCCGGCGGATCATTTGCCGCACACATTCGTTGAAGCTTTCGCAACCGCGTATCGCGAATACCTTAAAAAGGTCGGCTGACCGCTTTACGGGGTTCAATTGGCGGAGAGGGTGGGATTCGAACCCACGTGCCGGAATTACCCGACCATCCGATTTCGAGTCGGCGCCGTTATGACCGCTTCGGTACCTCTCCGGCGTACCCCGTTGGCGGGGCTGGTATTCTAGCCGAAGCCCCGACGGATAAGGTGAGGTTCGCATTGGTCTGCTCTCGACTATCCCGCCGGATCGCCGCCCTGGTCGCGGCGGCGGCCGGCCTGATTCTCGCGAGCTGCACGCCTGCCCCGTCTGCGCTCGAGCAGATCCGTGCACGCGGCGAAATCAAAGTCGTCACCTTGAATATCCCGACCTGCTACTACCTCGGCTCCCAGGGCACAGAAGGCCTGGAATTCGAAGTCGCACGCGAATTCGCCCATCAGCTGGGCGTCCGGCTCGTCATGTACCCGGTACCGAACGAAGAGGCCATGCAGGAAGCGCTGGCCACCGGACGGGCTGACGTCGCCGCCGCACAGATCACCGCAGACTCAAAGTGGACCCGCGTAGGCAGCGCCGCCGCACCCTACGGCCGGATCCCGCAGCTGGTCGTCTATCGCCACGACTCGCCGCGGCCCCGCAGTACTTTGCAAATCGAGTCGGCAAAACTCGCCGTGCGGGCGGATAGCGCACAGGAGCGCCTGCTCCAGAAGATGAAAAGAACCGTCGCGCCGAACATCCAATGGGTGGAGACCGCCCCGACGTCGGCGGACCCCTTGGACGATGTCGATTCGGGAGAGGCGAACTTCGCATTGGTCGATGCGCGCGAGTACTCGTTTGCGCGCCATCTCTACCCCAAGGTCGACGTGGGATTCGCGCTACCCGAGAGTCGGCCGGTGCAATGGGTAGTAACGCGAGGAGCGCGCGATCTGGTGAGGGCCGTAAACAGCTTCTTCGATTCTTTCCGGGCGACCGGGAAGCTGGTCAAGATCCAGCAGCGCGCCTCCGGGGACACCCGGACCTTCGCATTTGAAGAGTCGCGAGAGTTCCAGGAGCACATGGCCGAACGGCTACCTCACTACCGTTCCTGGTTTGAGGCGGCTTCCGCCGAAAGCGGGGTGGACTGGCGCTTGTTGGCCGCGGTGGGCTATCAGGAATCGAAGTGGGACCCGCACGCGCAGTCGGCCGACGGTGCACTCGGCGTAATGATGCTTACGTCGGATACTGCGGAGGCGATGGGCGTCAAGGACCGTACAAACCCCAGGGATAACATTTTCGCGGGTGCTCAGTATCTGGCCGAGGTTCGCGAAAAAGTGCCCGACAGAATTCCCGAGCCCGACAGAACATGGCTGACGCTGGCGGCCTACAACGTCGGATTTGGGCATCTTGAAGATGCCCGGATTATCACGCAGACGCGGGGCAAGAACCCCGACTTGTGGGCTGACGTAAAAGAGAGCCTGCCCCTGCTGACGGAGGAGCGCTGGTACCTCAAGGCCAAGCGCGGCTACGCCAGAGGCTGGGAGCCGGTCCAGTTCGTCGACCGCGTACAACGCTACCTCACGCTCCTGGAATGGCAGCCGGGGGACTCCGTGGCAAACCAGTACACCGTTGTAGAGGTTGTAGAGCCCGGCACCTGAGCATGTGACGTCGCTCTGCCGCCCAGGCATTTGACATAAATCGCTACGAGCCCCGCCGCTCGGCGAAGAATCGCTTCAGCTGTGCCGAGCACTCCTCCATCAGCACGCCCCCGAAAACGTCGACGCGATGGTTGAGTCCGGGTAATCGGAATACGTCGATCAAGCTACCGGCGGCTCCAGCCTGCTGATCCCACGCACCGAACACGACTCTGCGCACTCGAGCGTGCACGATAGCTGACGCGCACATGACACAGGGCTCCAACGTGACGTACAGCGTTGTATCGGTAAGCCGATAGCCTCCGAGCGCCCTGCCGCCTGCTCGCAGGACCTCCATCTCTGCATGCGCTGTTGGATCGTTTGTCGCAATCGGACAATTAGCGCCCGAGGCGATGATCTCATCGCCTCGCACTAGAACCGCGCCCACGGGAATCTCTCCACGCGACTGCGCCACTGACGCCTGCTCGAGTGCACGGCGCATGAATTCGATATCGCTGGCAGGCATCAAAAAAAGTCCGAGCGGCTGGTATTCAAGGCAAGCCCCAACCGGGGGTGGGCAGCTTTTCCGCCCTAATCGCCTTCACCATGGGCGAGGCGCAACGATTCGTCAACCTTGGCTCCCCAGGAGCCTTCGAGCCGCAACCTGAAATCCCGTTCCAGCAGCAAGACTCGGAATGCGCCCGCTCCTTCCCCCGCATAGACTGATCCTCTTCAAGCGGCCCGCGAGAACAGGACATGAGCGTTTCGAGCACGCGCGTCAGGACGATTGACTGGGACGCGATCGAACAGGAACTGGAGCGATACGGTTGTGCAACCGTGACCCACCTTCTGTCGCCTGCCGAGTGCGACGCATTATCCAACGACTATTCTCAAGACCTCTATCGCAGCCGCGTCGTCATGAAACGCCATGGCTTCGGCAGCGGCGAATATAAATATTTCAAGTATCCGCTACCCGCGCTCATCGACGGCCTGCGAACCGCGATCTATCCACACCTCGTACCCATCGCAAACCGCTGGAGCGAGGCGCTGGGCACCGATGTGCGTTACCCGGAACAACATGCCGAATTCCTGCGGCGCTGCCACGAGGCTGGGCAACACAACCCCACACCGCTGATCCTGCAGTACGCCCAGGGCGACTACAATTGCCTGCATCAGGATCTCTACGGGCAACAGGTGTTTCCGCTGCAAGTCGCGATTCTGCTATCGGCTCCCGATGTTGATTTCACCGGCGGCGAGTTCGTCTTGACCGAGCAGCGTCCGAGAATGCAATCGCGCGCCGAGGTCGTCCCACTCGATAAGGGTGACGCAGTAATATTTGCCGTTGACAGCAGGCCGATGCAGGGAACGCGCGGTATGTATCGTGTGAAACTACGCCACGGCGTGAGCCGCCTTCGCTCCGGGCACCGGCACACTCTAGGGGTAATCTTCCACGACGCGAAGTAGACCCGTCAGCGCGATCGATTGACGACTCCGACGCTAGCTACGTTCGATTTCGACGATCAGCTGCCGGACGTTGAGGATACGGAACCCGAAGGGTCCGGATCGCCGGCTCAACGCCAATACGGCGCGGTCCCTCGACACCAGCGCGTCGGCGCCTGACTGGAAGGTCAGTGCCAGGAAGTGATCGTCATCGGGATCCCGACATCGCTGTTCGGGCGCAAGCCCGAGGTCCGGATAAGCCAGCACCCGACGAAGCTCTTCAGTCGCCATGGGATGGGTGACGAGCGTCACCCGCCCCTGCCTCAGCCGATCGACGAACGGTGCCAGGAACGGATCTTCGAAGACAAGCCAGTCGAGGACGACATTGGTGTCGAGGATCAGTTTCACGGGACCGCGAGTATAACAAGTGGCGCTGGCAGGGTTAGACTGGGCGGACAGCTCTGCGGAGAGCTCAGCTCACCGTTCGGCGGACGAGTCCGCCGGGGCGCGAACTCATCAACCAACGGGAAAATACACGCCGTGAACCGTCACTCCACCGCTGCCGGAATTTCCGTTCTCGCAACGGCCATAGCGTTCCTGGGCTTCTGCACTGCACCCGCGATGGCCGCGACAGGCGATCCGCCGGTGCTATCGGACGTCAGCGCGACGTATCTGTCACGGGTCCTGGCACTCGCGGTCGCACGGAACGATACCCCCGGAGTAGTGGCTCTGGTTGTCGGTAGGAACGGCGTTTTGTACGAAGGTGCCGCCGGCAAACTCGACCCCGCGGGCCCCATGCCCGTCGATGCCATCTTCAACATCGCGTCGATGACCAAACCGGTCACTTCCGTGGCAATCATGATGTTGATGGAGTCTGGAAAACTACACCTGGACGATCCGGTGTCGAAGTACTTACCCGGTTTCGACCACCTGAAAGTCATCAAAACCTTCAACGCGGCGGACGGATCGTACGAAACGCGCCCCGCCGTACGAGCCATGACCCTCCGGCATCTGCTGACCCACACTTCGGGCATCGGCTATGCGTTTTCCAATCCGATCGTCAACCGCCTGCAGAGCGGAACGCAGCTGCGCGAATGGGATCTGCCGCTGCTGCAGGACCCCGGTGCGCAGTGGAACTACAGCGCCAGTACGCGCGTACTGGGGTTGATCGTCGAAAAAGTGAGCGGTCAAACGCTGGAGGATTTCGACCAGCAACACATTTTCAGGCCGCTCGGCATGGTCGATACCTCGTACGCGGTCCCGGCGGCCAAGCAGTCCCGCCTCGCCGCCTCGTATCGTCATGCTGATGGAGCCTTCCAGGTGCAGCCCGGAAGCGCGATTCCGGCGACGCCGACGCCGCCATTCGGCGGAGACGGGGGCCTTTATTCGACAGCCGGGGATTACGGGCGGTTCATGCAGATGATGTTGAACGGCGGTCACCTGGGAAGCGCCAGGATCCTCAGCGCGCACTCAGTGCGCCTGATGGGGCGGAATCAGATCGGCGCCATCTTTGTCGAACAGCAGCCGGCGGCGAATCCGGCGCTGACCAGGCCATTTCCGCTGGGAGCCGGCCGCGACAAATTCGGCCTGGGATTTCAGATCACGGCCCCGGATCCGGACTCGACCCGCTACCGCAGCCCCGGCAGCTTGAGTTGGGCGGGCATCTTCAATACGGAATTCTGGATCGATCCGCAGCGCCACATCGGGGGCGTGGTGATGATGCAATACCTGCCTTTCTATGACGAAAGCGCCCTGCGCACGCTGCGCGACTTCGAAGCGGCCCTGTACCGGCAGCTGCCTTGAGTACCGGCAGTTTTCACGCCGCGTAAAAACGTCGATAATGCAGGCCGCCAAAAAACCCAAGGGTTCGAGATGACACGGCAATTGATCAGCTCAGGGTCCAAGTTCGAACACGAAATCGGTTATTCGCGGGCCGTAGTGGATGGGGATTGGGTATTCGTGTCCGGGACCACCGGCTTCAACTACGAGACGATGACCATCTCGGACAATCTGCTGGAGCAGACCGAGCAATGTCTGAAAAATATCTCGGCGGCACTGCGACAAGCCGGTTCCGATCTCGCCGACGTCGTGCGCGTGATGTACATCTTGCCCGACGGCGCGCGATTCCCCGACACCTGGCCGGTGCTGCAAAAGTACCTGGGAGCCGTTCGCCCGGCGGCCACGATGATCGCTGCAGGTCTGTCCGACCCGCGCATGCAGATCGAAATCCAGGTCACGGCCCGCAAGGCCGCCCGCTAAGAATCCGAGTTAGACCCGACCTACCCGCAGGCTCAACGGCCAGCGAAATCGAACCACTGAGCGGCCTGCGCCACTGTTAGAAGGTCCACGCTGACATTGCTCACCAGCAGAACTGACAGCCGCCCCGTTCCGCAGCCGCAATCGAGCGCTAGCCGGCGCGTTGCAGGAAGTGCCGCCAGATAGTTCACGAGCTCAACCGGATACGTCGGCCGAAACGCCGCGTAATCCGCCGCCCGTGTCGAAAAGTGATCCTTGAACTGGCTCAGGACTCAATCCCGGCAAACGATACGTCGCGCAATTATAAGACGACAGTCCGCTCGCCGGCCGTATAATTCACCCAAGCCGCTTGTGCCGCAATTCGAACAACTTCCGGAGGGTGTGTCATGTATTTCCCTACGCGATCCTCGTTTGCCCGCACCGCTCTGCGTGCGTTCCCGTCCGTGCTGGTGAGCCTGACTGTGAGTGCAGGTTCATTATACGCATTGCTCGCCGATGCTCAGCCCGCGGAACAAAAACCGTTGCCGCTTGCCCTGGTAGAGGCATTGAACAAGGTGGCCGGTGGCCCCCACCCCGGTTTTCGTGCCAATCACGCCAAGGGCATCCTGGTGACCGGCACGTTCACTCCGACCAGGGAGGCGTCTTCCTTAAGCCGCGCTCCGCACTTCGCCAAGGCGGTACCCGTGTTGGTCCGCTTTTCTGATACCACCGGCGTACCGAACATGCCCGACGCCAGTCCGGATGCCAGTCCGCACGGGATGGCCATTCGATTCAACCTGGCCGACGGAGCGTCCACCGATATCGTCAGCATCTCGGCGAACTCCTTTCCCGCCGCCACGCCCGAGGACTTCCTGGCTCTGCTGACGGCCGTTGCGAAGAGCGGCGCCGGCGTTGCCAAGCCGACACCGGTCGAGCAATTTCTGGGCACCCACCCGGCGACCCTGAAATTCGTCACCACCCCGCGGCCGGCTCCCGAGAGCTTCGGCACGCTGGCTTTTTATGGAGTCAACGCATTCAAATTCACCAACGCCAAGGGCGTCAGTCATTTCGCGCGCTACCAGATTCTCCCCGTGGCGGGCGAGCATGCACTCAGCGCGGCCGACGCAGCCAAGGCGGATCCCAACTACCTCATGGATGAATTACCGAAGCGCATCGCCACCGGCCCCGTCAAGTTCCGCCTGGTCGCCCAGCTTGCGAAGGACGGCGATTCAACCACCGATGCCACCTCCGTTTGGCCGGCAGACCGCGAGATCGTCGAGCTCGGAACCCTCAGCCTGACGGCCACTCGCAAAGATCAGGTGAAGGAACAGAAGGCGCTGCTCTATAACCCGCTGTCGCTGCCCGCCGGCATTGAACCCTCCGCGGACCCGATTCTCCTGGCCCGACCGCCGGCCTACGCAGTCAGTTTCTCGCAGCGAGCCCAGTAGCCGCCAATCAAGCGTACCGTCGTGCGAAGCCCGCTCGAATGTGCCGCGCCAGTTCGGCAGCGATGGGGGTATTGGGCCGGGCGGGCAGCCTGAGACAAATATGAAAGTCCGGCAGAGGCGGTAACTCAACCTCGTCCAGTATCACCAGTCGCTCCGGAACGGTCTTGGACAAAAAGGGCGCAATGGCCATATCGGCCTCGAGTGTGGCGAACACCGGCTCGAGGCTTCCGACCTGACAAATGGGACGCCAGTCTATCCGTGCCTTGTTCAAGGCCTTGATCGCCGAAGCGCGGAAACCACAACTCTCCTGGCCAAGCGCGACCGATATGGGACGCCGGCGAAAGGCGTCACCGCCCCTGGCTCCCACCCAGACAAGACGATCGGTCAGCAGATGCTGCTCGCGATTCCCCGGCTCGAGCTCGGTAGTCAGGCATAAATCGAGCGCCCGCTGCGTCAATTGCGAACGCAAAGTTCTTGTCGTGTCACTGACCAGGGTGATCAGGACGTTGGGATGCTCCTGGCGGAAAATACGCAATATCGGCGGCATCAGCATGCCGACGATATCGTGAGGCACGCCCAACCGCACCTCGCCGACAAAATCCGACTCTGTCATCTGCCCCACGACTTCATCGTTGAGCGCGATGAGCCGGTGGGCATGCATGACGAGTTTCTCACCGTCCCGGGTCAGGCGCGCAGCACCCACCTGCCGGTCGAACAGTGCAACTCCAAACAGCTCCTCCAGACGCCTGATCTGTTGACTTATAGCGCTCTGGCTCACATTGACCACCTTCGCGGCGGCCGTCATTCGCCCGGTTTCGGCCACGGCCACCAGCGTCCGCAGCAATGTGATATCGATGTTTCGCATCAATCACCCATATAAGTATCTCTTATCATCCTTATAAAGCTTATTCGCTTTCCTGCTACCGGCAATAGTACTTAAATTCTTGGGACTTCCACCAGCAGGAGAGATGCCATGCAGGCCGTCGACCAGGTAGCTGCTGACTACATCATCAAGGACCTGAACCAGGCAGAGTTCGGCCGCAAGGAAATGCGCATCGCGGAAACTGAAATGCCGGGGCTTATGGCCATCCGCAGGGAATATATGGCAAGCAAACCGTTGCGCGGGGCGCGCATCGCCGGCTCGTTGCACATGACGATTCAAACGGCGGTGCTCATCGAGACACTCAACGCCCTGGGCGCGCAAGTCCGTTGGGCCTCTTGCAACATCTATTCGACCCAGGATCACGCGGCGGCTGCGATCGCTGCGGCGGGCGGTGCGGTATTCGCCGTCAAGGGTGAGACTCTGGCCCAGTACTGGGACTATACGCACCGCATCTTTGAGTGGCCGGACGGCGGCTACGCGAACATGATTGTTGACGACGGCGGCGATGCGACTTCACTGCTGCACCTTGGCGCGAAGGCAGAGAAGGATCCGAGCGTCGTCGCCAAGCCCAGCGGCGAAGAAGAAACCTGCCTGTTCGATGCCGTCAAGACGAAACTGGATGCAGACCCGCGGTGGTATTCGACGCGTTTGGCAAAGATTAAGGGCGTCACCGAGGAGACCACCGCGGGAGTAAAGCGGCTGTATCGGATGGTGAACGAGGGTGGGCTCGCGTTCCCGGCATTCAACGTGAATGACTCGGTCACCAAATCGAAGTTCGACAACCTGTACGGCTGCCGGGAGTCCTTGGTGGATGCGATCAAGCGCGCCACCGATGTCATGGTGGCAGGCAAGGTGGCGGTCGTGGCGGGCTACGGCGACGTCGGTAAGGGCTCGGCGCAAGCGCTACGCGCATTGTCGGCGCAAGTATGGGTCACGGAGGTCGATCCGATTTGTGCGCTGCAGGCGGCGATGGAGGGCTATCGGGTCGTTACCATGGATTACGCGGCCGACAAGGGCGACATCTTCGTGTCCGCCACCGGCAACTCCCACGTGATCACGCACGATCACATGAAGCGGATGAAGGATCAGGCGATCGTTTGCAACATCGGACACTTCGACAATGAGATCGAAGTGGCGCAGCTGCGCCACTACACCTGGATCAACATCAAGCCGCAGGTCGATCACATCGTCTTCCCGGACGGCAAGCGCATCATCCTGCTTGCGGAAGGGCGTTTGGTCAATCTGGCTTGCGGAACCGGCCACCCGTCCTACGTAATGAGTTCCTCGTTCGCGAACCAGGTCTTGGCACAGATTGAGCTGTACGCGAACCCGGGTAAATATCCCGTGGGCGTCTATGTGCTGCCAAAGCATCTGGACGAAAAAGTCGCACGCTTACAGCTGTCGAAACTCGGCGCCCAATTGACCGAGCTGACTGAGGCGCAGGCGAAGTACATCGGAGTGAGGCCTCAGGGTCCGTTCAAGCCCGAGGCTTATCGCTATTAAGGGGATCTCGGCCAGCGAACCTTAGCTGCTCGTTGCGCGTGCACTGCGGAGTTGACCGCCACCGCGGCGCGGACGACCGGCCGGTCGATCACAACCGAGCGCTTACGCGAAACCGAATCCTCCCAGCCTCTGGCGGTACGTTGGAGTGCGAGGTAGGCTGCACGCGCAAGAACTAGAGGAGAGGGTCATGCGATCGACTCACTTTTCTGTGCTACTCGCCTTGGCGTCAGGCTGGATTCTTGCGGGCAGCGCCGCAATGGAATCGAGAGCTGCAGCTGCCCCGGTAGCAGCGCGCATCACCGTGCTCTACGACGCCTTCGGCAAAGATGCGACGATGACCCAGGACTGGGGCTACGCCGCCCTGCTCGAGATCGGCGGCAAGCGCATTCTGTTTGATACCGGGGACGACCCGGCGATTCTGGCGAAGAACGCCAAAGCGAAGCGTATCGATCTCACCAAACTCGACTTCGTGGTCCTGTCACACCGCCACGGCGACCATATCGGCGGATTTTCCTTTCTGCACAGCGTGAATCCCCAGGTCAGGATCTATGCACCCAAGGAGAACTTCGGCGTGTTTGGTTCCGACCTGCCCGGCACTTTTTATCGCAAGGACGACTCGCTGCCGGCCGAGATGCGCTACTACAACGGCACGCCACCGCAGATGCTGAAATTCGGCACAGCCTTCCCTGGTGCCAACATCCAGTTGATCGACAAGACCACCGAGGTGGCGCCGGGCATTACCCTCATCGCCTTGGTCTCCGATGCGATCGGAACGAAGGAGTTGAAGGAGCTATCGTTGGCCATCGACACCCCGGACGGCATCGTGTTGGTAGTTGCCTGCGCGCATCCCGGGATCGAGGCCATCGTTGCCGAGGCAGCCAAGATCAATCCCCACATCCACTTCATTGCGGGGGGATTCCACCTGGTTGTGGCCCAGGACCTGGCCATCGAAAAGGTAACCACCACCCTGCATGACACGTACAAAGTCGATTACATCGCTCCCGGCCACTGCACCGGCGAGCCGACTTTCGCCGCATTGAAAAAAGCGTTTGGCGACCGGTATCTCTATGCCGGGTTGGGAACGACGCTGGGGTTGGGTGCGAATCCGCGCGCCGAGTCCGATTCACGAGCTTCGAATATCCCGGGCGAGTCCGACTTGCGAAATTATCGACGGTTGCTCGCCCAAAGCGATGACTTCGAGGACTCCGAAGCAATGCGGCTCGTCAATGGCGGGACCCTGTTCGTCGTAGGTAATGGAGGAGTTGCCGTCGTTCCGCTGCCGCCGTAACGGCTGTACCGGCTGTACCGGCCGTAACGAAAGATTCCCGTTCAGTCGTAAAAGGCCGGCGCTTTATGCAGCGTGCGGTTGCCGACGAAGTCATGCTGAATCCACAGCGTCGCGCCGGTCGTTCGCAGAAACTCCTCGATTTCCATCCGGGTCCGACGCGTCTGCTGCTGGTCGGAATCAAACCCGGGAACGCGATCGAGCGTGCGCTCCTGCGGAAAGTGGTACAGGTCACCCGACAGGAGGAGCGGGCCGGTTCTGCTCAGCCGTAGCAGCAGTGCCTGATGCCCAGGTGTGTGTCCCGGCGCGAACTTGATGACCACGCGACCGTCCCCGAAGACGTCGAACTCGTCGGTTTCGATCAGACGCGTCCGCGCGCTCTGCAATTGAGCGTAGGTGTCCGGTCGGGTAGCCCCAGGTGGTGTCGCTGCAAACATAGCCTCGCGCTCCACTCGTCTAACGAGCCAGATCGAATGAGCGAATGCATTGGCATTGGCCGTGTGGTCGTAGTGGTAATGAGACAAGGCCAGGTAGCGTATCTTCGATGGCGGGTAGCCGATCTCAGCCAGCTGCGCCCCCAGGGATCGCGTCAGGGTAATGTCGCGAGTCTGTCCGTCGGGCAGGGCGAGATGATGCACGACACTCTGCCCGTTCGGCCGCCACTCCGAGTCAGGCACGGCGCCCACGTCCCAGATGAGTGTCCCTTTCGGATGGACGACGAGGAAGCATGGCACCGCCAGCTCGGAGGTCTGAACTTCCCCAGGCTGCAGGTTGTATCTCGTCATGTCCGTGACGTGGATCGACCCGCAGTCGAGCACGTACAGTCGCATTGACAGAAGCGCCGCAAGAATCATTGGATTAGAGCCTCGATCGGTGTTGAGAAATTTGGACCCGTATTGCTTCCGGGCGAAACGCGGAGTCGCTAGCCGGTCGGTGACTTGCCCGTAAAAACCGCCAATTGATCGTCGAAAGCACGCCTGTAGGCGGGCCGCGCTTCGCCCCGGGCGACATAGGCGCAGAGGTTCGGATATTTCTCCAGGATGCCCGATCCGTTCAACCTGCGCAGCACCGTTACCATCAGTAGGTCACCGGCGCTGAACGCATCGTCGAGCCAGTGGGCATCGCCAAGCCGACTGGAGAGTTGGCCCAGCAGTACACGAACGCGATCCTCGAGGATAGGCAGGCGCTCCTCATACCAGGTCTTATCGCGCTCCAGGAGCGTGGCGATTGCGCGATCAAAGATCGGCGGCTCGACCGTGTTAAGCGCGGCAAACATCCATGCGATCGCGCGCGCCCGGGCATTCACATCGTCTGGCAGCAGCCCCACATGGCGCTCCGCGATATGGAATACGATCGCCCCCGACTCGAAGAGGGCGAGATCGCCTTCTTCATAGGTCGGAATCTGCCCGAAAGGATGCAGCATACGATGCGCGGATTCCTTCATTTCACTGAACGAAAGAAGACGAACGTCGTAAGGCTGGCCCACTTCTTCAAGCGCCCAGCGAACGCGCATGTCACGCGCCAGTCCCTTGCCGCGATCAGGCGAGCGTTCAAAAGCGGTGATGGTGGGGGTCATTGGCACGCTCCGGGTGATTGCATAACGCGATCGTGCGTCGCGCAGTTGATTGCGAGGGCTTTTCGGTTGATGTCCCCTATACGAACAGTGACCGCAATGCGAGATACAAGGCCATCGACCAGCCGGCAGCCTGTGGCCGTAAGCCGTCTATTCCCACTCAATCGTCGCCGGCGGCTTGCCGGAGATGTCGTAGACCACGCGGGAGATTCCGGCGACCTCGTTGACGATGCGGCGGGACACGTGGTCGAGGAACTCGTAGGGTAGCCGCGCCCAGTGGGCGGTCATGAAGTCGACGGTCTCTACTGCGCGCAGTGCGACGACGTAGTCGTAACGACGGCCGTCGCCCATGACGCCGACGGAGCGCACGGGAAGAAACACGGCGAACGCCTGACTGGTGCGATCGTAAAGGTCGTGTTTGCGAAGTTCGTCGATGAAGATGTCATCCGCGCGCCGCAGGAGGTCGGCAAATTCCTTCCGCACCTCGCCGAGAATTCGCACCCCCAAACCCGGACCGGGAAAGGGATGGCGGTGAACCATCTCGCGTGGCAGACCCAGTTCCACCCCGAGCCGGCGCACTTCGTCCTTGAACAATTCGCGCAAAGGCTCAACGAGCTTTAGATTCATCCGCTCCGGAAGCCCACCCACGTTGTGGTGCGACTTGATCACGTGCGCCTTGCCGGTGCGCGTTCCCGCGGACTCGATAACATCCGGGTAGATCGTGCCCTGGGCGAGGAACTTCACACCAGTGAGCTTATGCGCTTCCTCGTCGAACACCTCGACGAAAATCCGACCGATGATCTTGCGCTTTGCCTCCGGGTCTTCCACGCCGGCGAGCGCATCCAGAAAGCGCTTTTCCGCGTCGACACGAATCACCCGCACTCCGAGGTGCTGGGCGAAGGTCCGCATCACCTGGTCGCCCTCGTGCAATCTAAGCAACCCATGATCGACAAACACACAAACAAGTTGCTTCCCGATAGCACGATGCAGCAACGCAGCGACGACGGACGAATCAACTCCGCCTGACAGGCCCAGGAGCACGGTCGCATCGCCAACCTGCGCACGAACGCGAGTGATTGCGTCCTCGATGATGTTCCCGACACTCCACAGCGCGTCGCACGCACAAATCTCTCGAACGAATCGTTCGAGAATGCGCGCACCCTGCAGCGTGTGAGTCACTTCAGGGTGAAACTGCACTCCGTAGAATCGGCGTCGCTCGTCGCACATCGCGGCATACGGTATTGCATCCGTCGACGCGGTAGCGACGAAGCCGTCAGGCAACTCATCTACGCGATCTCCATGACTCATCCAGACGTCGAGCACGGCCCGGCCGTTGGCGTCCCGTCGATCCTCGATAAGATTGAGCAACCGCGACTGGCCGGTGACCTTCACCTCGGCGTAGCCAAACTCGCGCTCTGTCGACGCTGCGACACGACCGCCCAGCTGCTGCGTCATCGTATGCATGCCGTAGCAGATGCCGAGTACGGGGACGCCCAACGCGTAGGCAGACTCCGGCGCTTTAGGGGGATTGGCATCCGTGACGGACTCGGGTCCGCCCGAAAGGATTACTCCTCGGGGCTTGAATGCGCGGACTTCTTCGTCGGTGACATCCCACGGATACACTTCGCAATACACGCCAAATTCGCGTACGCGACGAGCGATCAACTGCGTGTATTGGGCCCCGAAGTCGAGGATCAGGATGCGATGTGCGTGGAGATCGAGCGTTGATTGACTCATGAAACCCTGTAGTTGGGGGCCTCTTTGGTGATCGAAACGTCGTGCACGTGGCTCTCACGGATGCCCGCATTGGTGATTCGGACGAACGTGGGACGCGTGCGCATTTCCGTCATGTTGCGACTGCCGGTGTAACCCATAGCCGCCCGAACGCCGCCGGTGAGCTGGTGAATAATCTGCACCACGCTCCCCTTGTACGGCACGCGGCCTTCCACGCCCTCCGGAACGAGCTTCTCGAGTTCTGATGCCGCGTCCTGAAAATAACGGTCCGCGGACCCGTGGCGCTCGCCCATGGCGCCCAGCGATCCCATGCCCCGGTACGACTTGTAGGAAGCGCCCTGATAAAGCTCGACTTCGCCAGGCGATTCCTCGGTACCCGCGAACAGACTCCCGATCATGACAGCGTGAGCACCGGCTACGATCGCTTTGGCGATGTCGCCGGAAAATCTGATGCCGCCGTCGGATATCACCGTGACATCGGTATCGCGAAGGGCATCGGCGACATTCGAGACCGCGGTAATCTGGGGTACACCTACGCCCGCCACGATGCGGGTCGTACAGATCGAGCCCGGCCCGATGCCGACTTTGACGGCATCGGCCCCAACACCCACTAGCGCCAGCGCAGCCTCGGCTGTTGCGATATTGCCGGCAATGACCTGCATATCGCCCCACTTGGCCTTGATGCGCTCGACGGTATTGATGATGCCAATGTGATGACCGTGCGCCGTATCAACCACTATCAGGTCGACACCGGCCTCTTTGAGCGCGGCGACACGATCCAGCGTGTCAGGCGTCGTGCCCACGGCAGCGCCGACGCGCAGTCGTCCGCCATCGTCCTTACAGGCTCGCGGAAATTCTGTTGCCTTCTGGAAGTCTTTCACCGTGATCATGCCGACGAGTTCGTGTTCGGCATTCACCACGAGCACTTTCTCGATGCGATGCTTGTGCAGCAGCGCGAGGACCGCATCTTTCGGCGCGTTCTCCCGGACCGTAATCAGTCTTTCCTGAGGGGTCATGACGTTCGAGACCGGCGCGTCGAGCTTTTGCTCAAATCGCAGGTCGCGATGCGTGACGATGCCGACGGCTTTTTTGCCGACGACTACGGGCACTCCCGAAATGCCGCGCGAACGCGTCAGATTCAGTACCTCGCGAATCGTCATCGTCGGCGGCACGGTGATCGGGTCTTTGATGACCCCGCTTTCGAATTTTTTCACCCGGTCGACTTCGAGGGCCTGGGCCTCGATCGCCATACTCTTGTGAATGATTCCGATGCCGCCTTCCTGGGCAATAGTGATCGCGAGTCGCGCTTCCGTCACGGTATCCATCGCCGCCGAGATCAGCGGAACATTCAACCGGATACGGCGCGTTACGCGCGTGGAGAGATCGACCTCGCGAGGCAGGATTTCCGAATATGCCGGTACGAGGAGGACGTCGTCGAAGGTGAGAGCTTCTTCGAGGATACGCATGGGCCGCCTGGGTCGTGTCGACCAGGCCTTTCGCGAAGGACGGCTGAGGACCGTGGCCGAGCTGGGTAAAGCGCGCGATTGTACGCACGAACGCCCTGCAGGTAAACCTCATGCTAAGGTTCCGGGAATGGCAGCCAGCGATCCCACGGGCCTGCAGCCCGAACGCAACGTTTACTCGGTTTCCGCGCTGAATCGCGAGGTGCGGCTGCTCATCGAGCGCGGACTCGGGGTCATTTGGGTCGAGGGGGAGCTTTCCAATCTCGCCCAACCCTCTTCCGGACACTGGTATTTCTCGCTCAAAGACCGCGACGCCCAGTTGCGCTGCGCCATGTTCCGGCAGAGAAATTCAAGTGTGGGTTTTACGCCGCGAGCCGGCCAGCAGGTGCTGGTTCGGGGGCGCGTGAGCGTCTACGAGCCGCGGGGCGACTACCAGTTCATCGCCGAGCACATGGAGGAAGCCGGAGTCGGCGCCCTCAAGCGCGAGTTCGAGCGGCTCAAGGCAAAGCTTGCCGCCGAGGGCCTGTTCGCGCCGGAACTGAAGCGCAGCCTGCCGCGGATACCGAAGCGAATCGGCGTAGTGACCTCGCCCACGGGGGCCGCGATCCGGGACATTCTGCACATTCTGGCCCGGCGCTTTCCGCCTGCGTCGGTGCTGATCTACCCCTCTCCCGTCCAGGGTGAGGCGGCTGTTCCCGCCCTCATCGAATCGTTACGGCTGGCCGGGGAACGCCGTGAATGCGACGTACTGATCGTGGCCCGTGGCGGCGGATCGCTCGAGGATCTTTGGGCATTCAACGACGAGCGCCTGGCGCGCGCCATCCGCGCGTGCCCTATTCCTGTCGTCACCGGCATCGGACACGAAGTCGATTTCACGATTGCCGATTTCGTAGCCGATGTGCGTGCGCCAACGCCTTCCGGCGCCGCAGAGCTGGTCGTGCCGGACCGCAAAGAATGGCTGGATGCGCTGGCTCGCACGGCGGAGCGCTTGGGCGCCTGCATGCGCCGGGAAATGCGATCACTCGCGGCCCGCTTCGACAACGTGAGTCTGCGGCTCAAGCTGTGTCACCCTGGAGCGCGCCTGCTTCAGCAGGAACAGCGACTCGACGATCTCGAACAACGCCTCGCAGTGGCGCTGCGCTCGGGAATCCACAATGATCGCAGCCGAGTCAGCGATTTATTCGCCCGCCTGGTGCAGCGCTCACCGGATCGCCTCGTCAGGGAATTTCGATTGCATCACGCCGCCCTGGCCGCGCGCCTCGAACAGGCGGTCACGGATCAACTCTCGCGCGCGGATCACAGAGTTAGCCTCGCGGTTCGCACACTCCACACGGCGAGTCCGCTGGCAACCATAGCCCGCGGGTTCGCGGCCGTAACCAAAGCCGACGGGACACTGCTGATGGACTCGGAGTCGGTTGCGATCGGCGAAGAGATTGAAGCGCGGCTGGCGCGCGGCAAACTCAGAGCGCGCGTCACTGCCAAGGAACCTGTTGGAATCATAAAGACTCCTTAAATGAATTCACATGCGACATTTCGGGCTATCGTCACGGCCACAGCAGCCGCCATGGCCTCCATGGTCATTTTCTCTCGCGTGGCCTGGGCGGCCACACTCGAGCTTCCTGCTCAGAGTCTCGTGCCCGGCGGCGTACTGATTCAGCCCATCCCCGGCGATGAGAAAAAAACCCCCGTAGTCACCCTCGACGGCAAGCGGGCCATGGTGCTCAGGTCCGATGATCATTGGGTCGCGATCGTGGGCATTCCGCTCTCCATGCCGCTGGGCCACGCGGCCCTTCACGTGCGCACCGCAGCGGCGCAGGACTCCGACGTGGCATTTGAGATCCACGACAAACAGTACGTCACGCAATCGCTGAAGGTCGCGCCCTCCAAGGTCGATCTGTCTAAGAAGGATCTCGACCGCGTCAACAAAGAGCGCCCCAAGATCACCAAGGCCCTGGGCACCTACTCGGTCGACGCACCCGCGACATTAAGGCTGCAGCAACCCATCCCGGGAATCCGTTCCAGCTCCTACGGCTCCCGCCGCATCTTCAACAACGAGCCGCGCAGCCCGCACACCGGCATGGACATCGCCGGCCCGACCGGCACACCCATCAAGGCGCCGGCGGAGGGAACCGTCGTCGACACCGGCAGCTACTTTTTCAACGGCAATACCGTATTCATCGATCACGGCGAAGGGCTGGTGACCATGTACTGCCACTTAAGCGAAATCGGCGTAAAGCCGGGCGATCATGTGAATGCCGGTCAGGTCATCGGCAAAGTGGGAGCGACGGGCCGGGTGACGGGGCCGCACCTTCACTGGGGGGTCTCATTGAACGCCACGTTCGTCGATCCGGCGCTCTTTCTCCCGCCGGAACCGTCCGTCTCGCAAGCGAAGTAAGCCTAGTGTCGTTTGCGCTTGCCGGGCTTCTTGAAGGTGCGCGAGCCGTCGTTCTTGGGCGTCTTTTTGCGGCCGGGGCGGTCGTAAGGATTTCCGTCTGAACGGAACTCGACGGAAACCGGCGTGGCGTACAGATCGAATTTCTTGCGGAACACGTTCGCAAGATAACGGCTGTAGGCATCGGGAACGGCCTTCGCCTGGCTGCCGTGAACGATGATCCGCGGTGGATTGCGGCCGCCCTGGTGGGCGTAGCGAAGTTTGATGCGACGCCCGCGAATCATGGGCGGCTGGTGCACGGTCAAGGCGTGCTCCAGTGTTTTCGTCAACTCGCGCGTGGGCAACTCTCTAAAGGCCGCCTCGTAGGCGCGCACCATCGATTGCACCAACTCGCCGACGCCCGTGCCGTGACGCGCCGAGATGAAATGCATCGGGACGAAGGGCACGAAATCGAGTTTGAGCG
>FTJL01010117.1_pt1 | contig 19009 bp, 20 predicted proteins | sample 1658551 | NCBI WGS metagenome assembly FTJL01 (sample SAMEA3914835, study PRJEB12502) | metagenome | biome: forest; material: soil | place: Canada | collected 2011-07-03 | depth 0.3 m
GGCTACAGCTTCAACGAGCGCGTAGGTCTGTCCTTGGGTGTGGTCGACGAAAACATCAACATCGGCGACGTGCTTACGCTTGTCTGGGGCGAAGAGAACGGCGGCACGAAGAAGGTGACGGTCGAGCCGCACAAGCAGACTGAAGTGCGCGTGAAGGTATCGGTCACGCCTTACGGCTCCGTTGCGCGCGACACCTACCACGAGGGCTGGCGTTCGCGGCAGTCTTAAGACGGTCGGGCTGAAGTGAAAGTGCGGGGCGCCTGATGGGTGCTCCGCCTTTTTTTATACAAGTTCTAATTTGCGCGGCAGGCGTCCGATACCTAGGGCAATTATCGGCGCTACACCCAGCAGTACGCCGATTCCTGTCAGGATCTGCGGCGCGTACTGCCGCAGAAATTCCGCGATCTGGGGGGGGAGGCCGGCCCATACCGCCTCTGCGCCGAACAGCGCCAGCACCGCGATCCCAACGGTATCCAGTGTTACGGCCCGGCGGACGCGCGTGCGCCAGCTCAACTGCCTCCTGGCTGCCCCGTATCGAGTCGATTCCAGCAGACGTGCGTGCCTGAACTCCTCGGCGGCAACGGCGGCGGACTCCGCTCTCACCCGCGACATGACACGGGCGTCGAAATCCGCCGACGTATCCAGACCCTTCAGCAGAGTTGCCAGTCGGGCGTCCAGGGAGGGGCCGGGCGTGGTCATAATTCCTGTGTTCCGACCGTGGCGCTCAAGCGTTCCCGAGCGCGGTGCAGCAGTGTTTTGACGGTTCCAACGGGCATGGCCAGCATGGCTGCCACCTCTTCGTGCGATTGGTCCTGCAGATAGAACAGCAGGACAACCTGTCGTTGCTTGGCCGGAAGCTCGTCGATGAGCCGCGCCAGGGCGGCTTGCTCCGCTTGGCTTTCGACCTTCGCCGACTCGTCAATGATATCCGTCTCAGGGAGCATTTCCAGGTCGCTGAGCGACACGTGGTTACGGCGTCCGCGCAGCGCCGAGAGGCTCGTATTGCGGGCGATGGTATAGATCCAGGTCGACAGCGAGGCGCGCCCGTCAAAGGTCGGCAGGGCCCGCCAGATCCGGATGAAGATCTCCTGCGCCACGTCTTCGGCCGCCTCCCGGTTACGCACAAAGCTGTAGGCCAGTCCAAACACCTTACGCCGGTACTCGCGCAGGATGGCGCCGAGCGCCTCGTCGCGCCGGTTGGACCGGACCAGGGCCATCACGAGGCCGTCCGCTTGCACCTGGCTGTGTTCTTCCGGTGGGAACGGCTTCACTACGGTTGATACCCATCGGGGCCCAGGAAGGTTTCACCGCCGGGGAGAAAAAACACCCCGGGGCACTAATTTTTGCACGGACGGTGAAACCTTGCGGAGCGGACACGAGTACAAACCCGCGTGGCCACCCCCCCAAGACCGGTTTCCCGCAGGCTACGCGATGCAAGACAGCGCAACTGCAAATAGTGCAACTGCAACAGTGATCGGCCTGATTGCCGGTTATATGATTCACCGGCATTGGCAGGAGCTGGAGTGGCTCGTGCGTATGCTGTTCGGCTGATACGAGGTCCCGCGCCGATGCCTGCAGACAATATGATCTGGTTGATTCCCATCCTGGCGATTACGTTGGGAATCGGAGTCATTGTGACTTTGATCCTGACCATCCACCGGGCCAAGATCCGCGAACTGGATCAGCGTCATCGGGAGCGGATGGCCGCTATCGACAGGGGTTTGGATGTGCCGTCCGACCCCCGCCGGCCGGTGCGCGAGCCGCCCGGGGCCGCCGCGGAAACCCGGGCGAACCACCTTCCGGAGGGCGGCGCGGGCAAGCCAGGCTCCCGTTATCTGTTGCGTGGGCTGATCTGGCTCGGTATCGGGTTGGCCATTGCACTCGTCCGGAGCAGCCCGTGGGACCGCGGCGGCGGGGTGTTCGGCTGGATCGCCGTGGCCGTCGGAGTCGCCTATCTCATTTACTACGCGGTGGAGGGTAACAGGCCCCCGCCCCCGGGCCCGCGTCCGCCCGGGGCGCCGCCCGGCGCCGATAACTCGTTATGAACAGCGGCGGGGTGTTGTTGCGGATTGTTATGGTTTCCTCACCGCACGGCACCTTCAGCCCATGGTGGCGGTCCCAACCGTCGGCGGTTGCGAGGCGCGCGGTGAGATTTCTTCACAAATTGACACCTGACACGGGTCGTTGCGCCGAAAGCGGGCATTGCTGCGCCATTTCCGCCGTAGGCCCGCTGTGCCGGCGGCACCCGGGGGAGCGGTTTTCGCCGCTTTGCGGCAACCCGACCTGACATCGAACGCCCCCGCCGCGGTCCGTCAGGTGTGTAAAATCTGCCCTGACAGGGTCGAATCGTGTTATTTCCAACATGTCAATACATCATGTTGGGCGCGCAGGAGGCCTTGCACCTGTGTATTATCCCGGTCCGCCCTCTTTGGGTTACTTTGGAGAATGAATAATGGCGAAGCGTCCCTCGAATGACGGTGCCTCCTGGAGCGCCGGCGAACTGCGTACTTTGAAACAACTCGCGAAGGATGGCACCCCGACAAGCCAGGTGGCGAAGAAGCTCGGGCGTACTGCGGCTGCGGTCCAGCAGAAGGCCATGCGAGCAGGGATTTCGTTCCGTGCCGCCAAGCGTTCCGGCGCGAAGAAGAAGAAGTAGGAAGTCGGAACTAGCTTTAGTTCCCTTTCCGACCGGGCGCCCGCCGTTGAGGTGGTGCGCCCGGTTTGATTTTGGCAAGCTTGACTTGCCGCGGATGTATCGAGGCCGGCAAGAAGCGCCGCAGGCGACTTTTTGCCATGAACAAAGATCCGTAAGGACGGCGTTAGGGAGCGCCGGCGACGACCTCATCGTAGCGGCCGTTGCCCAGTCCACCCGGCCCGAAGATTTCGTGCTGGGCGATCCACTCGCGCGACTGGTCGAAGGCTTCCCGGGTATATGGCTCGAAGACGATCCGTTCACCCGGGCCCCAGCGCCGCGTATCCATCATCGAGTGATAGCGCACGGGGAATTCCCTTTGATAATAGTGCGTGTAGCGCTCGGGTCGCAGGTCGATATCGCGCTGGGCACGCTGCAGCGCCCGGAAATACTTCCTCAGATCCTCCAGCTGCGTGTCGCCCGTGATCATCGTGGCGATCATGAAAGTCGTGTCGATGACTTTGCGGAAGCCCAGTTGCTCGGCGAGATAGTAGGGGCCACTGAACAGGGCCGCGGCGGGAATCGCGCCATCCAGCAGCAGCTGCATGCGTTTGAAGAGCATCCCGTCGTTGAAGGACAGCAGAATCTTCTGCGCCGGCAGGTACTGCTCGAGAGATTGAATACTCGAATAGTGGCTGCCTGACTGATAACCGACCGAGATCGGCACTCCCGCCAGGTCAGCCGGTTGACGGATCGGGGAGTCGGCGGGCACGAAGATTCCGGCGGGCGCCACGGAATAGCTTTCCGAGTACAGCTTGCCGAGTCCACTGGATGCGGCAACGTTTACGGTCCAGTGACACGCGCAGCTTACGTCCGACTTGCGCCCGGCCTCGAAGGACTGATAGGCCCCCACCTTCTTGCCCTGGTCGTGAATCTTGCCGTCGGTCGCCTGTACCTCCTCGTTGAAGACAAAGTCCAGGCCCTCTGCGGCGAAGTAGCCCTTTTCGTCGGCGACCCATTCCTGCAGCCTGAAGTGAGGTTGTATGACGAATTGACTCATGGAAGGTATTCCTGTTGCCGTTTAAGAGGTGCCGCGAATCAGCAGCAGCCGGGCGGCAGCTGACTTTCGTCGCGCTGCGCCACCCTGCGGGCGCGGATCATGCCGACGTGTTCATCCATCAATCGGCGGGCCGCGGCGGCGTCGCGCATCTGTATCAGGCTGGCGAGTTCCCCGTGCACCTCCAGGAGGTGTTTGGCCAGCTTCGGAGTAAGCTGCGAATTTTCTTTCGGCCAGGAAACGTACTGCAGGGAGATAAGTTGCACCACCAGGACGCGGTTGTGTGACGCGTGGGCAATGGCGAGGTGGAAGTCGCGACACGACTGGGTGAATGCAACGGTGTCTTTCGTCTTTGCCGCGGCGTCCGCCAGCAAGTACTCCAGCTTCGCGTGTTCCGCGGTGGATGCGTGTACCGCGGCCAGCTCGGCTGCCATACATTCGGCGGCACGCTGTGCATCCATGACCTCGGCCGCGCTGACACCGGTTAGATGGAGCTGTATGGCAAGTGCCTCGGCGAACAAATTCGGGTTGCCGGCGGCTATGCGCGCGCCGCCGCCCTTGCCCATTTTGATCTGCGCGACGCCGAGCGCCTCCAGAGATCGCAACGCGTCGCGTGCGGCGATCCGGCTGACTCCGAAGCGTGCCGCGAGGTCTTTCTCGGTGCCGAGGAAATCGCCGGGCTTGAGCCGATCAGCGAACAGCGCGTCGCGAACCTCCGCGACGATGTGCGAGGCCAGCGATTCCGAGCGCCCGGCGCGAAACAGCCGCTTGGCGACCTCGCGCCCGGCATTCGATTGATTCGCCGCCATAGGCTGCCCCCGCCTGCAGATGTCAAAGATGATATCTTTAACTCCCGGGGCGCTCAAGGGGAGCGGGCCAGGCCCGTGTTACGGCAGGGTCTGCGCCACAGTCGTCGACCGCCACAGTCGTTCCGAGGCCAGCTGTGCGCCGTCGGCCAGCGCCTTGAGCTTCAGCCAGGAGATTTCCGCGTCCATCTTGCCGATGCCCGCGAAGGTGCCGAAACCGCAGTCCGTTCCCGCCATGACTCGCTCGCGGCCGACGATGTCCGCGAACTGACACAGTCGTTGTGCAATGAGCTCGGGGTGTTCGACATAATTGGAAGTCGAAGTGAGTAGCCCGGGTACCAGGATCTTGTCGTCCGGGATTTTCGCCTCACGCCACACCGCCCACTCGTGAGCGTGCCGCGGATTCGCCGCTTCGAACAGGATGGCCGCCGGCTTGGCTTTCAGCACAATGGGCAACACCTTCTCCAGCGCGATATCGTGGGTGTGCGGCCCTTCGTAGTTTCCCCAACACAGGTGCATGCGTAGCGATGCTGCGGGCACGTTGCGCAGCGCTTCGTTCAGTGCCTCCACCTGGTGCTCGGCGCGCTTGAGGAACTCGGTCTCGGTCAGATCCTGAAATCCGGTGTGGCGCGCCATTGCAAGATCGGGACAGTCGACCTGCAGCACGAAACCCGCGTCGACTATGGCCTCGTATTCCTCCCTCATGGCATTGGCGATGGCTTCCACGTACGCCTCGTGAGTGGGGTAGTACTTGTTGGGCTGGAACGCCGAGACGACGCCGGGAGAAGCTGCATTCACGAAAGCATCATGCGACTTGTGGCGCTCGGTGGCCGCGCGCAGGTTGCGCAGGTCCTTGGCCAGCGACTGCCTTTCGATGACCTCGATGGGCCCTATGCAGGCTTCGCGCTTGAATGTCTGCTTGCCGGCGAAGATCGCCATGCGGGCGCGAAAGTCCGGAAAGTCCTGCAGGTCCAGGGCCACCTGCCGCGGATGATCGCCCCCGAATCCGGACAGGCGGTCCTTGATGTACGTGGCGTAACTGATCTTGCTGGTCTCGCCGTCGCTCACGACGTCGATTCCCGTTGCGACCTGTCGCTGCACGAGCGCATCGACGGCGCGCCCCATCGTCCGGTCGAACTCGACTGCGTCGAATGCCTCGCCGTGTTCCTTGCTCATCAGCATGTCTACCACGGCCTGTCCGCGGGGCAGGCTGCCGACGTGCGTGGTCAGGATTCGTTCGGTGCTCAACTTCATCATGTCTTCCAGTCGTCTTGATTCGCAAAAAAATGCCGCAGTCACGCTCTTTGCCGCAGGGCTGGCGTCTTGCCGAACGCGGCGGCCGCGTTCTATTTCATACTTAGGGGCGCGGCCAGCGGCGCAGTTAACGGCGCACTTAGCGGAACGTCATCGAGAGTGAGACCCCCGTATCTGACGTAACAGAGGCGTGCGAGCACGAGCGCGGCGACGCCACCGATCGCCATAGGTCCCGCCGCCGCCAGAAACAGCTGTTGCATCGGCATGTGCTGCCTGATCAGCACCGCGCCAATCAACGGTCCCACGATTCCACCGATGCGTCCCATCGCGAAGGCCCAGCCCACTCCGGTCGAGCGGATGGCAGTGGGATACAGCAATCCCGCAGAGGCGTTGTTGCCGAACTGACCTCCGAGCACGCCGAACCCTGCGACCGTCGAGGCTAGTGCGAGCGCGGCCACGGATATTCCCTGTACGCCCATGAGGGCGATCGACGGCACGGCTATGGCCAGGAGCACCGCGATGACGATGAATCCGAATCGGTCGAGCAACACGCTGATGAGCAGGCCGCCGATGGTGCCGCCGACGTGATACAGGGAGCTGGACAGCGCGGCATTTTTTACCGACAGGCCGGATGCTTCGAACAGCAACGGCATCCAGCTGTTCAGAAAGTAGTTCGACATCAGGACCATGCTGAAACAAAGCCACAGCAGGGGCGTGATGGCCCCGAGCCCTCCACGGAATATCACCAGGGGATTGGAGTTGCCCTGGACGGCTGCTGCGATCTCGAAGCGGGTGTCGTCCGCAATAGTCAGCTCGGGTCGGATCCGGCGCGCGATCCGCAGCAATTCCGTGCGTCTATGCGGCTGCAGAGCGAGGAACTTGATGGATTCCGGCAGCGTGAACAGCAGGCACACGGCTACGATCAAAGGGACAAGCCCGCCGACCACGAATAACACCGGCCAGCCGTACAGGGGGACGAGATACGCGGCGACCGGCCCCGGCGTTCCGCTGCCCAGCGTGATGCCCGTAAACATCAATACCACCAGCGTCGCGCGCCATCGTTTCGGCGAGAGTTCGGAGTTCAGCGCGATCGTATTCGGCATCAGGCCACCCAGGCCGATGCCGGTGATCAGTCGCAGCACGTACATCTGCGTAAGGTCCTGAGCAGCGATCATGGCGAGCGTGCTCAATCCGTAGATGAAGCAACCGGAGATGATGGCAACGCGGCGGCCGAAGCGGTCGCCAATCCAGCCCATGATGGGGGCGCCGCAGAAGATCCCGACCAGGCTGGCGCTCAGGACTGGACCGAATGCGTCACGGGCCACGTGCCAGTGTCGCACGAGTTCGGGCGCCGCGAAGGACATCGCCGTGATGTCATAGCCGTCGGCGAACATCGCCAGAAAGGACCAGACGAGCAGGCCGATGTTGAATCGGCCGATCGTCTGCTCGTCGACCAGTTGCTCGACCCTGAAGACCTGGCTCAAATGGATTCCCCCCCCAAATGCCGCTGCCATGCGGGCAGTATGAGCGACGGATCGGCGGGTTGGCGAGCATCGCGCCGGGTCCGCTGGCCCGCGGCCTTTTTATGGATCGTTAAAGGTTCCGCAAGGCATGACTTTCGACCCCTTGGGAACCCGCCAGGGGCGCGTCCGGCGCAGCGAACGGACGTGTAGCGGCGGGGGCCCCGGGGGCGCTCAGCGGCGCCCTGCAGCGACCGGATTAGGTGGATCCATGACCTGAAGGGCAGGAGAAATGGCAGCGTTTGTGGTCGGGGCCTTCGAGGTTATGGCCTCCGAACGATTTCGGGAATACCATCCGCCATCCACCCGGGGCGATGAACCGGGCTCGAAGCCGGCCAGCCTTGGCGTCGGCACCCAGTCGAAAAACACTCATTCCTTTCGGAGCATGACATGAACGCAGAACTTCGCGCTGAATCAGCGGACGACTTCAGTCTGCTGATCAACGGCAAGCTGGTCCCGGGCGCTGCGACGCTCAACGTCATCAATCCCGCGACCGAGGATCTCGTGGCGATCTGTCCGCGCGCCGATCTGAATCAGCTCAATCAGGCCGTGGCCGCCGCCAAGACGGCGTTCGCGACCTGGAAGAATGTACCGCTCGATAAGCGCCGCCAGCTGGTGAACAAGCTCGCCGATGCGCTCGAGAGCCGCATGGCCGAGTTCGCGCGATTGCTGACCCAGGAGCAGGGCAAGCCGCTGCCGCATGCGATGCATGAGATCGGCGGCGCCGTCGCCATGATCCGCGCATTCGCGGCAATGGACCTGAAGCAGGAAGTCCTGCGCGAAGACGATACGGTACGAATCGTACGCCAGCGCTCGCCCCTGGGCGTCGTCGCGGCCATCACGCCGTGGAACTTCCCGATGATTCTGCTGATGCTCAAAGTTCCGCCGGCACTGGTCGCGGGCAATACCGTAGTCATCAAGCCTGCCCCGACGACTCCACTGACGACGCTGCGTTTCGGCGAGATCTGCGCAGAAGTGCTGCCTCCGGGCGTCGTGAACGTGATCATCGATCAGAACGATCTGGGCACGGCGCTGACCAGTCATCCCGACATCGCAAAGGTCGCGTTCACGGGTTCGACCGCCACGGGCCGCAAAGTGATGGCGAGTGTCGCTCCGACACTCAAGCATGTGACTCTCGAACTCGGCGGCAACGACGCTGCGATCGTGCTCGACGATGTCGACCCGAAGGAGGTCGCGGGCAAACTGTTCATGGGCTCCATGCTCAATTCCGGTCAGATCTGCCTGGCGATCAAGCGCGCCTATGTACCGGATGCAATGTACGACTCGATCTGCACCGAGTTGGGCCGACTGGCCGACAGGGCGATCGTCGGCAATGGTCTGGAGGAGGGCACCGAGTTCGGTCCCATTCAGAACAAGGCGCAGTACGAGAAGGTGAAGGGATACCTGGACGATGCACGCCGCAACGGCAAGATCGTTGCCGGTGGCGACGTCCCCAAGGGCCGCGGCTATTTCATTCGCCCGACCATCGTGCGCGATATTCCGGACAGCGCCGCCCTGGTGCGTGAAGAGCAGTTTGGGCCGATCCTGCCGGTGCTGCGCTATTCCAATCTCGATGACGCGATTGCCCGGACCAACGACAGCGAATACGGCCTGGGAGCGACGGTCTGGTCTTCGAACCTGCAGCGGGCCTACGAGGTCGCCAGCCGGATCGACTCGGGCACGGTGTGGGTGAACAAGCACCTGGACCTGCCGCCTGACATCCCGTTCGCGGGCGCCAAGCAATCGGGCCTGGGAATCGAGATGGGCCAGCAAGGTCTCGAGGAGTTCACGCAGCAGCGCGTGATCAACATGGCGAAATAGGACTTTGGCTTTACAACACCTGGCCTGGCGTTTCGAGGGGGATGATTTTGACAATTAATTCTGTGCCGGACGCCGGCCAGCTCCTGGCGCTGTATGAGCGGATGCTGCTCATACGGCGCATGGAGGAGCGATTGAGAGCCGATGCGGCGGCCGGGAAGCTTCCCGGTGCCGTGCATCTTTATATTGGTCAGGAAGCCATTGCGGCCGCCGTGTGCGCGCAACTGGCCACGACTGACTGGATCACGAGCACGCATCGCGGGCATGGACACTTCCTCGCCAAGGGCGGTGATCCCTCGGCGATGATGGCCGAGATCTGGGCCAAACGGACCGGCATCTGCCAGGGCATGGGCGGTTCCATGCACGTCGCGGATTTCTCCAAGGGAATCCTCGGCGCCAACGGCATCGTCGGTGGCGGATTTGCGATTGCGACCGGCGCTGCGTTTGCCGCGAAGCTTGACAAGGGCGACCGCGTAGCCGTGACGTTCTTCGGTGACGGCGCCTCCAATCAGGGCGTTTTCATGGAATGTCTGAACGTGAGCAGCCTGTGGAAGCTGCCGCTCGTGTTCGTCTGCGAGCACAACAAGTTCAGCGAGTTCACGCCCGCCGCCAGCGTGACTTCGGGCGAGATTGTCGATCGCGCGCGGGCATTTGGCATGCCCTGCTACGTAGTCGATGGAAACGACGCACTGGCCGTCTGGGACGCTGCCGCCAAGGCGGTAGCGCACGCGCGCAGCGGCGCGGGACCCGCCTTCATCGAGGCCCACACGTATCGCATCCAGGGACACCTGGAGGCGGAGGACCTTATGCTCGGGGGCGGCAAGTACCGCGAGAAGAGCGAGATTGACGCCTGGGTGCAGAAGGACAAAGACCCCGTCGAGCGGCTCAAAACGGTCTTGCTGACCGGTAAGCACGCCACCGAGGCGCAGTTGCAATCGGTCGCCGAACGGGTGGCCGCGCGGGTGGAGGAGGCGGTGCGGTTCGCGGAAAGTTCGGAAGAGGCCGACCCGGAACTGCCGTTCGATCTCATGTTCGCCGGGCGCAAAGCCTGAAGGTAGTCATGGCACGTAAAAGATACATGCAGGCCATCAATGAGGCCCTGCACGAAGAGATGGCGCGCGATCCGAAGGTCATTCTCTTCGGTGAGGATGTCGAACTGGCCATCATGGGAGACGCGCGCGGCCTGCTGGAGAAATTCGGCCGCGACCGGATCCGCAACACGCCCATCTGCGAGGCGACGTTGACCGGCATGGCTGTTGGCGCCGCCGCCGCGGGTTATCGCGTCATCCTGCACATGATGTTTTCCAACTTTCTGTATACCGGGTTCGATGCGATCGCGAACCAGATGGCCAAGCTGCGTCTGATGACGGGCGGTCAGGCCGTGATGCCGATTACGATCATTGCTGCGTATGGTGGCGGTGGTTCGAACGCCGCCCAGCATTCCGATAGCGGCTATCCGGTTGTCGTCAATCTCGGCGGCATCAACGTGGTGATGCCGGCGACTCCGGCGGACGCCAAAGGCCTCCTTAAGACGGCGATCCGGGGCAATGATCCGACAGTCTTTCTCGAGGCCATCGGTCGCGGTGGCGAGCAGGGTGAGGTACCGGACGGCGACCACACCGTGCCCTTCGGCAAGGCGTCGATTGCGCGCGAAGGTAAAGACATCACGCTGATCGCGTTGGGATCGATGCTGAAACCCACTCTCAGTGCGGCGACGAAGCTTCAGGCGCTGGGTATCGATGCCGAGGTTGTCGACCCGCGCACCATCGTGCCCCTGGACGAAGCGGCTCTGATTCAATCGGTCCGTAAGACGGGTCGGGCAGTCGTGGTCGATGAGGCCCGCGATCGATGCAGCGTGGCGAGTCATATCGCCGCGGTGCTCGCCGATGAGGCTTTTGACGCGTTGAAAGCTCCGATCAAGCGAGTAACGGTGCCTAACGTCTGCATGCCCTATGCCCCGAATGCCGAGCGGCGCATGATTCCCAATGATGAGCGCATCGTGCGAGTGGTCAGCGATCTGCTGCGCTCCTAAGGCGGCTTGAGCCATTCCCCCATGCGTATCAATCTGAAGCTGAATCGGGTCGGCATGAGCATGCAGGAAGCCACCATCGCCAAGTGGCACAAGGCCCCCGGCGACTCGTTTGCCGCCGGCGAGGCGCTTTACGAGATCGAGACCGAGAAGGTCACGCAGGAAGTGACGGCTCCGGCGGGCGGTAAGCTGCTCGAGGTCCTGGTGCCGGAAGGACAGACCGTCGAAGTGGGCGGCGTGGTGTGTGTTGTTGACATGAATCCAGCCGCATCGAACGAGGCCTGAACGTTCGAGTGCGCATCGCAGGCGGGGAACCCATGCTGAAGCTGTATCACGCCGAGCCCTTGGCCAATTCACTGAAGTCCCTGATTCCGCTGAAGGAAAAAGGACTGCCCTTCGAGAGCCGCTACGTCGATCTGCACAAGTTCGAACAGCACGAATCCTGGTTCGTCGCGCTCAACCCGGAAGGCCAGGTGCCGGTCCTGGAGCACGACGGTGCGGTCATCACCCACTCGACGGTGATCAACGAGTACCTGGAGGACGCGTTTCCCGACTCTCCGCCGCTGCGTCCCGCCGATCCGTTGGGGGTGGCCCGGATGCGCTTCTGGAATAAGTTCGTGGACGAGCATGTGATGAACTACGTTTCGATGCACGGCTGGCATCGGATGGTGAGTGTTATCGCCCGCAGTATCGAAGCCGGAGAATTCGAGAAGCTCGTGGAGCGTATTCCGCTGTACGAGCAACGTGAAAAATGGAAGGCCGCGCGTTCCGGATTCAGTCCCGCGGACCTGGCCAACGCCACTCGCAAAGTGGCAGTGGCTGTCGGGAAGGTCGAAGAGCAACTCACACGCACGCCCTACCTGGCCGGCGACATGTTTACGCTGGCCGATGTGAATTTTTTCTCCCAGTGCGGGTTGTTCGTCGACCGGCTGTTTCCGGAAATGAATGTCGCCACGCGCGCTCCCCGCATGGGCGAATGGGTCAAGCGCGTCAGCGCGCGTCCCGGTGTGAAGGCCGCGCTGGAAATGCCGGACCGCACCAACCCTGCATTGCGCACCTTCTCGGGCGAAGTGCGTTGAACGGGCGGACTTAGAACGAAAAAGGGCAGCCCCGTGGCTGCCCTGATTACAGCGTCGGCGCGCGGACCTTAGCTCTTGGTGCCCTGGCTCTGGTACCCGGGTGCGAAGGTCGAATACACCTTGTCCTGCGTGGTGATGAACTCCAGCAGGACGGCCTTGCCTTCCTTCGTCGCTGCGATGCCTTGTTGCAGGGCGTGCATGACCTGCGACGGATCCGTCACACGCTCGCTGTAGCCACCCAGCGCCTTGGCCCAATCGGCGTAATTCCCGGAAATGTCGGTGGAGTGGTACTTCTCCCGCGACGTGGCCATCGCCTTGAACTCCATCGCCATGGCGTGATTGTTGAACAGGATGGACAGGATCGGAATCTGGTCGCGCACGGCGGTTTCGAAGTCCATGCCCGTCATGCCGATGGCCGCATCGCCCCACATGTTGATGCACAGCTTGTCGGGGTGAGCCAGTTTCGCTCCCATCGCCAATCCCAGGCCATATCCCAGCTGCGTCGACTTGCCCCAGCCGATGTAACTCAGCGGTGTGACTGCAGGCCAGAACGGCGACAACTCATCTCGCGGGCTGCCGGCGTCGTGAGTGATGATCGTATTCTTCACATCCGCCGCGGCCATGAGATCGTGGATCACGCGGTACGGCGACAAGGGCGTCGATTCGCTGGTCAGCAGGGGCATCCACTGTGCCATCCAGGGATCGTTCGAGGCACGGATGCGTTTGTGCACGTCCGCAGTGAGGCCGCGGGGCTTCTTCAGACGATCCTTCAGCGCGGCAGCCAACATCCCGAGCGCAAGCTTGGAGTCTCCCACCATGGGATAGTCCGTCGGAATGTTCTTGTTGATGTCGCCCGCGTCCAGGGTGTTGTGGATGAACGCCTTGTTCTCAGTCGGGAAGCGAATGCCGAATCCCGTTGCGGTGAAGCTGGCGCCCGCGCCGAATACGACGTCCGCGTCGCGCACATGCTCGAACACGGCCAAGGGCATTGCTACGCCGCCGGAGCCGAGCGACAGGGGATGTGTTTCCGGAAACGCGCTCTTGCCCTCGAGGCTGGTCGTAACCGGAGCTTCGAGGAGTTCTGCAACCTGCATCAGCTCGGGCCACGCCTTCGCGTAGTGGACACCCTGGCCGACGTAAATCAGCGGCCGCTTGGCGTCGATCAGTTTGGCAGCGGCTGCGTCGACATCCGCGTGGCTCGGCGCTGACAGAACACGCCTGACCGGCTTGTAGTCGATCGCCGGGACTTCGAGATTCCACATGTCGCCGGGGACTTCGACCAGCACCGGTCCGGGGCGCCCGTTGCGCGCCATCGTGAAAGCGCGCCGCAATGCCGGGACAATCTGGTCCGGCGTATTGATCTGCTCAGCGTGCTTGGTGATGTGCTGGTAGTTGAGAGTGGCGTTGAATCCGGGCTTGATCCAGGACTGGTTGCGGGCGGAACCGGCCGGCATGAACACCAGCGGCACGCCTTCCGACCAGCACTGCGCGATTGCGCCGAACGCATTTTCCACGCCGGGGCCGGATTGGCAGCAGAACACGCCGACCTTTTCTCCCGAACTTAAGCGGCTGATGGCATCCGCCATGTGGATGCCCACGCGCTCCTGCCGAACGATGATCGGGCGAATACCTGCAGCGGCACAGGATTCCGTCAGAGGGTTGAGCGGATACGCGAGCAGAAACTCGACGCCTTCGCGCTTGAAAATCTCCGCCGCGGCTTGGGCAACGTTCATCGACCCCTCCTGAAAAAAAATTCCTGCGCCAGGTTGGCGCCGCCGAGTATAGATGCCCTCTATAAGAAAGACGCGCGCCCGGGCATGCCGCGACCGACAGTAGGACGAAATGCCGCCACGCAGGCGATACTGTCTTTATAAATCAATAAGTTATAAATATTTGAGCGTCCCGCATGTGATAGCTGATCTAAGGCCACTCCTATATTGACCAAGGAGGCAACGATGCATAAATCCCTGCACCGGTTCTCGGCGGCCGCGGTGTGCATGGCGGCATTCAGTGTCCAGAAGAACTCGCCGGGAGTGCGACTGGTGCCGCTGCTTCGCCCCCTGATGCCGCAGAGCGGACATCTGGCGGCCGATGGCTGCAGCAACACGCTGATCATCGTGGACACGTTCGCTAACGTGCGACGCATCGAAGCCGTCGTCGCAAGTCTGGATGTCGGCTAGCCTTACAAGCCACAGCCTTGTCCGCAGAACTAGTCAACAAAAAAAGTCGTGCCCATGAAGCACGGTCGCTGCGCGAGTCCCGCGCAGGCTGCAGTGAAGTTATGTGAAGCCTGATTGGGTTCTGACACTTACGTTCATCGGGGCCCGAGCTGAAGCTGGCCACTTCTTTTTGGTGAACCGACTGGCTACCATGACAGCCACTGCACGTTTTGAGGAGGGGGACAGATGCACGGTGCCGTTGCCGTCTTGACGAGTGTCGTATTGCTCAGTGCGATGGTGGGCGGTACGGCCGTGGCGGCGGATGCGCCGGCTGCATCGACCTCAGCGCAAGGTAGAACCTGGAGTTCGATCGCCAAGCTGCCCGATTGGAGCGGCGTGTGGGATCTGGATTATCAATCGCGCCGGGGTGGCGGTCTGGCCCGACCGGCTCCGCCGCATATGACGCCCGAGTACGCCGCCAAGTACGCGGCGTACCAGGAAAGGCAGAAGCACGGACTGGAAGAGCAGACCGAGACGGCCAACTGCGTTCCGCCGGGCATGCCGCAAATCATGGCCCAGCCCTATCCGATCGAGTTCCTGTTTACGCCGGGCAAGGTCACGGTGGCCATCGAGGCCTACAGCCAGATGCGGCGTATTTTCACGGACGGCCGCAAGCACCCCGACGATCCCGATCCGAGCTTCCAGGGCAATTCCATCGGCCACTGGGAGGGCGATACCCTGGTCGTCGACAGCATCGGCTTTATCCCAACGTCGCTGATCGCACCCGGTGTCGGGCACGGCGATGACATGCGCATCGTGGAGAGGATTCATCGCCTGCCCGATGACGTCATGGAAATTCAGCAGACGATCACGGATCCCAAGGTCCTGATGGAGCCATATGTCTCCATGCACTACTACAAGCGGCACAAGGATTGGGATATCAACGAGTACATCTGTACTCAGAACAACCGCGACAGCGCCGATCCGGAAGGCCGCGCTGGACTTAAGATCGAGAGGTAGACAGAAGTGAAAATGTCCATCCGCCACACGCCCTGGCTGGTTTCAGGCGTCCTCGGATTGCTGTACGCCGCGACGGCGTTTGCGCACCATTCGACTGCCATGTTCGACATGCAGCACACGGTCACCGTCACCGGGACCATCACCGAGTTTCAGTGGACCAACCCGCATACGTTTATTTTTCTCGATGTTCCCGGTACGGGTGGTGCGCTCGACCACTATGGCATCGAGGGCATGAGCCCGAATTACCTGAATCGCAACGGCTGGAGCCGTCACACGCTCAAGCCCGGTGACAAGGTCGGAGTGGAAATTCATCCGCTGAAGGATGGTCGTAAGGGAGGCTTTTGCGCCACTGTGACCTTCCCTGACGGCACGGTGATGTACAACCTCCCTCGTCGCACACCGCCGCCGGCGGGGGCTGCCGCACCGGCGCGCGCGCCGTCACCGTATTAGTCGCACCCTCAGTCCAGGACGATCCGATCTATCACGGCGCGTAGAGCGTCGGGTTCGGTGGGTTTGACGAGGTGGTGTTGGAAGCCCGCCGCCATCGCCCTCAACCGGTCGGATTCCTGGCCCCATCCGGTAAGGGCGACCAGGTAAGCCGATTTCCCCCACGGTCGCTCGCGGACCTGCCTTGCGGCCTCGTAGCCGTCGAGCACTGGCATTCCAATGTCGAGCAGCAGGAGTTGGGGGCGAAAGGCGTCGCCGATCGTCAGCGCCTCGGCGCCATCGTGCACGGCACGCACATCGTGACCGTCGAGCCGTAACAGCATTGCCAGAGTCTGGGCCGCGTCGCGATTGTCGTCGGCTACCAGAATCCGTAGTCGGCGCTCTGGGGAGGCCAGGCTCTCAAGCGGCTTGATCGCTATGGTGCCCTGCGCTGCGCTGGCTCGGGGCAGGCGCACGGTGAATTGGCTGCCGCGCTGATTGCCTTCGCTGAAAGCTACCGCCGATCCGCCGTGCAACTCGGCAATACGTCTGACCACTGTCAGGCCGATCCCGAGTCCATCGTGAGTACCATGGCCCGTCCGATCGACCTGCTCGAACAGATTGAAGATCCGCTCAAGCTTGTCGACCGGAATGCCGATGCCCCGATCGATGATACGAACCACCGTCTCATCGCCATCGACGGTGGCTTCAATGCGAATCGGGCTGCCGGTGGCGGAGAACTTCGACGCGTTGCTCAACAGGTTGCCGAACGCCTGCGCCAGTCGGGTCGGGTCCGCCACCAGCGACAGGCCCTGGCTGGCCAGCTCGATCTGCAGAGGGTGCTGTTTGCCCTCCAGTTGCGGGCGGCAACTCTCCAGCGCCATCTGGATGACCTGGCTGAGCTCGACAGGCTCCTTGTGCAATTCGATCTTGCCCTGCGTGATGCGGGAAATGTCCAGCAGATCGTCGATCAGCCGCGACAGATGCTTCAGCTGCCGTTCGACGATGACCCGGGCGGCCGACGTCATCGCCACGTCTCCTTCGGAGGCCTGCATGATCTGCATGGAGTTACGAATAGGGGCGAGTGGGTTGCGCAGTTCGTGCGCCAGCGTGGCGAGAAATTCGTCCTTGTGGCCATCCTCCTTGTCACGCTTGGGAATCAGCCGGACCAGCACGAGCGGCGGCGCAGCGCTGGTCGGCCGGTAGGCAACACCGTAGGAGTTGTAAGCGACCGGCGGACCGTTTTGCGGTCGCAGCGTCAGAGAACCCGGCACCATCTCGCTGCTGCGCGCGCACGAACGAAAATATTCCGCACTGCGTTCCGAGGTCTCTTCGAGCATCGCGCTGATCTGCCGTCCCTCCAACTCGCCACGGATCAGCCCAAGCTGTGCCGCTAACGCCGTGTTGGCGGAGGCGATGACTCCGTTGGTATCGAGCACGAGGATCGGCTCGGGGAGTACGTCCAGGGCCCCGACGACTTCGGCAGTGAGCATTGCGGGTGAGAGCAATCTGAGTGTTGGTTTCGGCACGATCGCGCGCGATTATAGTCAAGTGCACGGGCCATGGGTGGCCACACGGACGATCAATTAGGATTGCACGCAGGTGTTACCGTTTTGCGAGCCAACAGGCGCAGCATACGGTCGCGTTCAAGGCCGAGCGCCAAGCACATTGCGGCGCGGCGCGGCGCGGCGCGTGCGGCGAGCGCCGAACGCCGGGCGTTGCAGGCGCCACCGGCTTTGGACGGCATTGCCGGTTGACCGTGGCTTATGTAACGAAACCTTTGATGTGAAGCGATCCCCGCTGCTAGATTGGCGCTGCAGCATGAAAAAAACGGGCAAGCGACCGGACGATGACCGGCGAACCCTTACGTGCGGCGATGAAGACGACGAAGAATAAATAGACGTCCTTAAAGCTCGACCCGAAGGCGAAGCACGCCCAAGCCGCGTGACTCGACAGGTCGGAGAATTCGTAGCCGGGGCGTGAAGGGGATGCGAGTGTTCCGGGGATCTGGCTCGGGCCTTACGGCCTTGTCGACTGTCGTGATGGTGTTTTTGAGCGTGCTCGGATCGAGCACCGCGTGGGCGCAAACCGCCCCCGCGCCGCCGGATTTTTCCGGAATCGTCAAAGATGCAGACTGGGCCCGGATTCTGGGCAAAGCCCTGTTCTGGGACACCATCGCCGCCGCCCGGGGCGCCAATTGCAGCGGCTGCCACTTCGCCACGGATGCGAATCTGCAGATTCCCGATCAATCCCCGGGGCAGGTGCCGATGCGGCGCATAGCCGCAATCGAACCAGCCGCCGGCGACAGTCCCCGCTCCGCCGCAAATGCGGTGACCACTGAAGGCACTCGCGGCCTGGTCGACATCTGCTCCACCCAGATCTCCTGGAGTCCTGCCGAGATCGCCGATTCGGGTCCGATCAAGGGCGTCTCCGTCGCGACCGGTGAGTCGGATCCGTCATGCGGTGAGGACCTCTCCGCGCGCCTCGCGCGAACACTTCTGCAGCACAAGCCGCTCGCCGCGCGCACGATCGACAGCAATGACAGCACCTTCGGACGCTCGGGCCCGCACGGCAACCTGGTATCGCCCACCGGCCGGGGCCTGGAGCGGACCTATCAGTGGATGATTCAGCAGGCTTTCGAAGACACGTTGTGGAGCGTTTCCGCTAACGACTCGGGCACCGGCCCGGGGCGAGCACCAGCGACTTCCACGGAATATCGCAAGGTCGAGCGCAATTTCCCGCTGTTCTGGGGCGTCGCCATCATGCTGTACGAGTCCTCGCTCGATCCCGCCTGGAGCCGATTCCATGGATGCGCCGCGGCGAGCGCTTGCGACAGCCAGCCGACGGATTCGCGGGCGCTTCCGAACAGATCTGCAGGCGCCGGCTAGCGCTCACTAACCCACCGTCTTGGGGAAGGATGAGTCCGCCGGCGCTTTAAAACAGGCTTTGACGTGGGAAAGGGCGGCGCAAGGGGCGGATCTTCGCTATCCTCGCCGCTGAAAGTCGCTCGATCAGAAAGTCGGATACTCTTGCGTACGGTGAGGTTCTTACCGTCCTTAAGATCAGTCCGATCAGCGTAAGTCCTTGAATTAATTGGCGCTCCCTACCGGATTCGAACCGGTGTACTAGCCTTGAGAGGGCTATGTCCTGGGCCTCTAGACGAAGGGAGCGTAAGGCAAGGGCCTGCTGCGAGAGCGCGGTATTATAGG
>FTJL01000405.1_pt4 | contig 18752 bp, 16 predicted proteins | sample 1658551 | NCBI WGS metagenome assembly FTJL01 (sample SAMEA3914835, study PRJEB12502) | metagenome | biome: forest; material: soil | place: Canada | collected 2011-07-03 | depth 0.3 m
CGGCCAGGTCGTCGATCAGCGAGAACAGCTTCTCCGGCGAGCCGGCCTTGGACACGTCGGTGGTGTATTTGCCGTCGACGACGATCAGCGGCACGCTCTCGGCGTGGTAGCGTTCGGTCAGGTCCTGCGCGCGCGTCAGGTTGGCGTTGACCGCGAAGGAATTGTAGCCCTTCGTGTAGGCATCCGCGGTGATGCCATTGGCCGTTGCAAAGGCGATCTGCAATTTCAGCGTCGAGTCGGCATCCTGCGAAACCAGCGGATTGCCGCTCTTCTGAATTGTCTCAAACGCCTTCTCGAACAGATCCAGCCGGCCCAGCGCCTGTAGCGTGTAATAGAGCCGCGCGTGAGCCTGGTGAACCGGGCCCCACATTACGGGCACGCGTACGAACGTGATGTAGTCAGGCTTCGACTTCAGCCAACTCTGCACGTATGGCTCGAGCGCATAGCAGTGCGGGCAACCGAGCCAGAACACCTCCACCACTTCGATCTTACCGGGAGCCGCAGTCGTCGGCTGCGCCGGTACCAGCGGGTCATAGTGGACGCCCGCTTTCCAGGCGCCACCGGGCAACTGTTGCTCTGGCGTCAGTGCTGCAAGTCGTTCCAGCGACGTGTCACCGCGCGTTTGCTCGGCGTCGTCAGATCCCGACTCCTGCGCCGCGGTTGCCTGTTCGGTCTCACTCTGCGGCGTCGTGGCGGTAGTGCTGCCAGCGTGCGCCGACGCTTCGCTACCCTGAGGAGCTGCTGCTTGGTTTGCAGCGGGAGCGCCTGCCGCAGGGGCACTTTGCTTATTCGGCGTTCCGCGCGCGCACGCGCAGACGCAAACAGCCAGCAGCGCGGTCAATGCGAGAGAACGGGTCATCAGATTACCTCTCAGCGCAGTCCCTGAACGTATGACGCGAGATCGCGCATCTCTGTCGGAGTGAGTCGCTTGGCGACCGTCAGCATCATCACACCGTTGCGGCTCGCTGTTGCCGGATTGGGCACTTGATAACGGGCGCCGCTTGCGTAGTCGGTGAGTTGCTTCACCACATATACGGATTGCTGTGCGCGCAGTGCGGGGTAGCCCGCGGCCAGATTTCCCCTGCCCGCCGGTCCGTGGCAGGCGACGCAGGCCGGAATGTCCCGGGCCTTGTCACCGCGGACGTACAGAGCCTGTCCCGACTTCCAATAGGACGGGTCGGCCTCGAGGCCGGCCGGAGTCTGCGCTTCGAAATACACCGCGATGTCGGAGATATCTTTGTCGCTCAGGTTCGCAACCATCGGCTTCATTACCGGGTTGTTGCGCGCGCCGGAGCGAAACAGACGGATCTGCTCCGCCAGGTACACGGCGTTCTGGCCGGCCAGTTTGGGCCATTCGGGATTGGTGCTATTTCCATTGGGACCGTGGCACGCCGTGCAGATGGCAGCCTTGGTCGCCCCGTCCTGAGCGGAGCCGCTCGTGAACGGGAACGCACTATTCGGATCTACGGGTGCCGCAGCGGCGGCCGGTGCCGGTGGATTGGCAGGGGTATCGGTGCCGGCGGTGGGCGCTGCGGCGGCCGTTGCCGCAGGCGACGTCGTTGCGGCCGGCGTCTGCGCAATCGCCATCGAAGTCGCCATCGAGGTGGCGAACAAAACCACACTCACCCAACCCGCTCTCATCGTCTTCGACATTGTTTTCTTTCCGGTTTCGTGCCGTCGTGAACGGCGGCGAATTGTACACTACCGCCGCGCATCAGCCGGTTACCTCAAATGAGTCGATTCCCTCAAGCCGATTTTTTGATCAGCGCGGCCGCCGCCGCCCAGTTCCCCACGGATGTGGGGGCCGAAGTCGCCTTCGTGGGGCGATCGAACGCGGGTAAGTCGAGCGCGATCAACGCGATTGTGCAGCGACAAGGCCTGGCGCGCACCAGTAAAACGCCCGGGCGCACGCGGCTGCTGAACTTCTTCGACCTGGGCGCAACGCGGCGAATCGTCGATCTTCCGGGCTACGGGTACGCCAGCGCACCGGAAAATGAACGTCGCACCTGGCAGCCGATGATTAATGCCTTGCGGGAGAGGCGTTCACTGCGTGGTCTATTTGTGATTGTGGATGCACGCAGGGGAGTGACTGAGGGGGATGAAGGGCTGCTGGACTGGTCGGCGCCCGACCATCACCTGCACGTGCTGCTTTCCAAGGCGGATAAGCTGAATCGCAGTGAGGGTATGAAGGTGCTGAAGGAGGCTAAGGCGGCCCTGGGCGAGAGGGGCGCCACGGTGCAGCTGTTCTCGGCCCACTCGAAAGCAGGAGTTGAGGAGGCGCAGGACGTCTTGAGCGCGTGGCTGGCCGAGGCGACTCCCGGCGAGCCCTAGGCGGGTTTTCTCAAGCCCAATAAAAAACCCCGGTGATATCGAAGACATCACCGGGGCAGACTAACCCGGAACAGGTCTCGTGCGCCGGGTTGACTCGCTCAGGGAGGGAAGCGAGGAGTGCTAGGCACTCATATGGTCAGACGCGCGCCGCCGGGCGAAGTTCAAAAATAATTGAGAAATTTTTTCTAACAAAATCAGGCATTTGCTTACAATACTGTAGCGCGAGCGCAACTAAAAATAGCAGGCGGCGCCGAGCGTAAAGAGCCGCGCCCCGTCGGTGTTGCGGATGTCGAATCCCTCGTATTCCACGCGGACGGCGAGCTGCTGGAAGTGGAACTGGGCCCCCGCACCCCAGGCGAAGTCGGTACCGCGGTCGTCGACAGAAAACAACGACGGGGTGGTCGTGTAACCACTGAATTGCCACCGGGCGGCGCCTGCTTTGCCATAAACATCGACGAACGGCAGGGGCAGCGGCAGCTAGCCCACCGCGAATCCGGCAAAGGCCTTGGCGTCGGCGTGGCCGGCGTCGAAGCCAAAGTTGCGGGTTCGGCTGCTAGCAGCCCTGCCGCTGCCGCCACCGCGGTTGCGGAAATCGATTTACGCATAGCTGAAGGTCTCCTGGGTAAGCCTTCGCATCGGGCGCAAGGCCTTTTGACTCAATGAGCCTCGTCCCAGTTCGCGCCGCTGCCCACATCAATTCTCAGTGGTACCGCGAGTTGCGCCGCTCCTGCCATTCGCTCCCGGACAGCGGCCGCCATGCTCTCGACGCAATCCTCGCGGACTTCGAGAACCAGCTCGTCGTGCACCTGCATGATCAAACGAGCCGGCACATCCTCGCGTTGACACCAGGCATCCACTTCGATCATCGCTCGCTTGATGATGTCCGCGGCGGTGCCCTGCATGGGCGCATTGATCGCACTGCGTTCGGCGTAGTCCCGCATCTGTTTGTTGCTGGAGCGAATATCCGGCAGATACAGCCGCCGCCCGAATACGGTTTCCACGAAACCGGTTTCCCGGGCGCGCACTCGCGTGTTGTCCATGAAGCTCTTCACGCCCGGATAGCGTGCGAAATAACGCTCCACGTACCTTGCAGCGGCGCCGCGATCGATGCCGAGTTGTCGCGCCAGTCCGAAGGCGGACATTCCGTAGATCAATCCGAAATTGATCGTCTTGGCGGTTCGACGTTGATCCGAGGTCACCGCGTCGAGCTCGACGCCGAACACTTCGGCTGCCGTCGCCTCGTGCACATCCCGGTCGGCCGCGAAGGCCGCGAGCAGGCCTTCGTCGCCGGAGAGATGCGCCATGATCCGCAGCTCGATCTGCGAATAGTCCGCCGCCATCAACACGTAGCCGGGCGGCGCGATGAAGGCCTGGCGAATGCGGCGACCTTCCGGCCGACGAATCGGGATGTTCTGCAGGTTCGGGTCGGTCGACGACAGGCGCCCCGTCTGCGCTACGGCCTGATGATAGGAAGTATGAATGCGTCCCGTGCGCTCGTTGACCTGCTCCGGCAGCTTGTCCGTGTATGTCGATTTAAGCTTGGCCAGCACGCGATAGTCGAGCACGATGCGCGGCAGGGCATAGGATGTCGCGAGCTCCTCCAGTACATCTTCGGCCGTCGACGGTTGTCCCGTAGGCGTCTTGCGCACCACCGGCAGCTGCATCTTCTCGAACAGGATCTGCTGCAGCTGCTTGGGAGATTCGATGTTGAATTCGGCGCCCGCCTCCTTATGCGCCTGCGTCACCAGCTCCAGCATCTGGCCGGTCATCTCCTTGCTCTGGGCCCGCAGTCGCTCACGGTCGACGAGTACGCCGCGATGCTCCATCCGCTGCAGCACCGGCACCAGGGGCTGCTCGAATTCCTCGTACAGTCTTCTAAGCTTCGGCTCGCTTTCTATCCTGGGCCACAGGGTCTGATGCAGCCGCAGCGTGACATCCGCGTCTTCCGCGGAATACTCGGAAGCCTTGTCCACCGGCACCTGGTTGAAGGTCAGTTGCTTGGCGCCCTTCCCGGCCACGTCCTCGAATGTAATCGTCTTGATGCCCAGATAGGCCAGCGCGGCTGAATCCATGTCGTGCCGCGTGGCGACGCTGTTGAGCACATAGGATTCGAGCATGGAGTCGAAGCGCATGCCGACCAGATGGATGTCGTAGTTCTCGAGGACGTGCGCGTCGTACTTCAGGTGATGCCCGAGCTTCGCAACTTCCGGGTCTTCGAGCAGCGGCTTGAGGGCTGCGAGCACTCGCCCGCGATCCAATTGTTCCGGCGCGCCCGCGTAATCGTGGCCCAGAGGCACATAGGCCGCGACCCCCGGAGCCGTGCAGAACGAGACGCCGACGATCTCGGCTCGCATGTACTCCAGACTCGTCGTCTCCGTGTCGAACGCGAACAGCGTGCTTGCCCGCAATGCTTCCAGCCACCGCTCGAGATCGCTCCACTGTGTGATGGTCTCGTAGTGACGCTCAGCGGCGGCAATCGGTGAAGGCGGCTCGACCGATGCTGCAGCGTTGCCCGGCACTGTCGATCCCGATACGGACACGGCAGCGGATACCGATCCCGAGGCGGACGCCGATGAAGCATCGCCTCCGCCATCCAGTCCGCGCAGCAGCGATCGCAGCTCGTAACGGGTATACAGCTGTCGCAGCGCTTCGGTGTCAGGCCCCGTCGGTGTCAGCTGGTCGTGCGACAGAGGCAGATCGAGATCGGTGTGAATGGTCGCGAGCTTGCGGGAAAGCTCCAGCGTTTCCAGTCCGGCGCGCAGATTCTCTCCCACCTTGCCGGTGATTTCGCCGGCATGTGCGATGACCTGGTCGAGCGTTCCGTACTGGCCCAGCCACTTCGCGGCGGTTTTGGGTCCGACCTTTTCAACACCCGGAATGTTGTCAGAGGCGTCGCCTACCAGCGCGAGGTAGTCGATGATCTGTTCAGGATGGACGTCGAACTTCGTCTTGACGCCGGCACGGTCGAGCACCGTGTTGCTCATCGTGTTGATGCATGTGATCGATTCATTGACGAGCTGGGCCATGTCCTTGTCGCCCGTGGAAATCAACACGGTCTGGCCAGCCGCCGCCGCACGGCAGGCCAACGTTCCGATGACGTCGTCCGCCTCCACTCCTTCGACCCGAAGAATCGGTAGTCCTTGCGCTCGGATAATGGCCAACAGCGGCTCGATCTGCGAGCGCAGGTCATTCGGCATGGGCTCGCGGTGCGCCTTGTATTCGGCGAACAAATCGTCCCGGAAGGTCTTGCCGGGAGCATCGAAAACGACAGCGATGGACCGCGGCTGATAGTCCTTGACGAACTTGACCAGCATGTTCAGCACGCCGTACACGGCGCCCGTTGGCTCGCCTCGGGAGTTCGTCAGGGGCGGCAGGGCATGAAAGGCCCTGTACACATATGAGGAGCCGTCGACGAGTACGAGGTCGGGAGAGGAGGTGGTCATGGAAGGTTCCGAGCGGGCGGCCGGGAGCCGTCGAGTATAGCGAACGGCGTCCCGCTTTCCGCGGCTGGCGGGTCAACCGGACCGGGGGTAATGCGCTATAGGGGTATCTTCGTGCAGAAGGTCAATTTGGATGCTGCAGCCAGCCATTGCCGCCAACCGATTCGGGCTCGGAGCCCGCCCCGGGGACCTTGCGGATATCGGAAGCGATCCCGCCGCCTGGCTGGACGCCCAGCTCCGGGGCTTGCCCCCGGTCATCGCAGGCGACGGTTTACGCGCGTCGGACGACATCATTTCCCAGTCCATACTGCTCAGGCGGGAGATCCGCGAGGCGCGTCGCGCATCTGCAAACGGCGATGCGCGGGACGTGCAGGCTCAAGCGCTCAAACTCCCCCAGTTGTACCGCCCGATCTATGTCGCCGAGACCACGGCGCGTTTCCGTCAGGCGACGACGACTGATCGCCCATTCGTGGAACGATTGACGCAATTCTGGACTAACCATTTCGCGGTCTCCGTCGACAAGATCGCCGTGCTTGGAGTGGCCGGTGCACTGGAGCGGGAGGCGATCCGTCCGCATGTGTTGGGGCGCTTCAGCGACCTGCTGCTTGCCGTGGAGCAGCATCCGGCCATGCTCCTCTATCTCGACAATCACATCTCTGTCGGGCCTCATTCGAAGGCGGCGCGAATGTTGGAGCGACGGGACGACAAGCGCCGTGCGGGCATCAATGAGAATCTGGCCCGCGAGACGCTGGAACTGCACACGTTAGGTGTAGGCGGTGGCTATACACAGGCGGATGTCACCGTGTTTGCCGAAGTGATCACAGGCTGGTCCATCGGCGGCGAAGGCGGCGGCCGCTTCTCGCAAGGCCCGCCCGGCAGGTTCATGTTCCGCCCTGAGCTGCACGAGCCCGGCGCCAAAGTCGTCCTGGGGAAGCGCTATTCCGCGGGCGGCGTTGAGCAGGGCGAGGCCGTTCTGCGGGATCTGGCGGCAAATCCCTCGACGGCCCGTTTTATCGCCACCAAGCTGGCTCGTCATTTCATTGCGGACGATCCGCCTGCTTCGGCGGTGGATCGATTGGCGCATGCGTTCACGTCGAGCGGCGGGGATCTGCCGACGGTCTATCGCGCGCTGATTGCGGCGCCGGAGCCGTGGGCTCAAGCGCTCTCGAAGTACAAAACGCCATCGGACTACATTGTCTCCTCGTTCCGCGGACTCGGTCTGCCCGTGGCAAATGGGCGGGTCTCGCTGGGTTCATTCGAGGTCATGGGCCAGCGGACCTACAGTCCCGGCTCGCCCGCCGGCTGGCCGGATCGAAGCGACGACTGGGACGGCGGATCGGCGTTGATGAAACGGATCGAATGGGCGGATGCGGTGGGGCAGAAGGTCGGCAACAGGCTCGACGCGGCCGAACTTGCTCCGCAATTACTCGGCGACACCCTCGCTGCCAACACCCGCACCGCGCTAGCGCGTGCGGCCAGCGGCGCCCAGGCACTGACGCTGCTTCTGTCGGCTCCGGAATTCATGCGACGCTGATGGCTCGCGGCGGAGAATCACTTATGAAAATCCCTGCGCACTCCCCCGGACGTCGCCGGTTCATTCAAACAGGCGCACTGGCGCTGGGCGCCACTCTCGTGACTTCGGGAGTCTCGTTCGCACGGACCAATACTCCGACGAAGTCGCGCTTCGTGTTCATCATTATGCGCGGTGCACTGGACGGTCTCGCCGCAGCGCCACCTTACGGCGACAGTGATTACGCCCGACTGCGTGCCGATCTCGCCCTGCACGCACCGGGGTCGCCCGGAGGCGCATTGCCTCTGAACAATCTGTTCGGATTGCACCCCAGCTTGGCCTTCCTGCACGAGTCGTTTTCCGCGCATGAACTCATCGTGTTTCACGCCATCGCCAGCCCTTATCGCGAGCGGTCGCATTTCGACGGACAGGATGTGTTGGAAAACGGCAATGTTCGACCGCACGCCGTGCAGACGGGTTGGTTGAATCGTGCTCTCGCTTCGATGCCGGCGGGCCGGGCTGCGCAGGCGGAACTCGGCGTGTCGCTCGGCCAGAACGTCCCTCTGGTGATGCGGGGATCGGCGGCGGTGACTTCCTGGTCTCCCTCGAAGTTAGCTGCGCTCGATGAGGATACACTGCAGCGAATTATCGATTTGTACGCCTCCGATCCGCTCCTGGCCAAGCGTCTGGCGGACGCGTTGGCAGCGGATGCCATCGCCGGCTCGGATCCGACTATGTCAGAAAATGGACAGGCTATGGCGGCCGCCGACCCCGCCAAACGAGATGCCGGGCAGCCGTCGCTGCCGGCGAAGCCCGGAAAAGCGGGCGCGCGTTACACTGAAGTCGTCAATGCCGCGGCGGGGTTCCTACGCCGGGAAGACGGACCGCAGGTCGCGGTCTTTGACACAACCGGCTGGGATACGCACGCCAACGAGGGAGGTGCCGAGGGGCAACTTGCCGGCCGCCTTGCCGGCCTTGACGCTGGGCTGCGAGCGCTGAAAGAGCAATTGGGCCCGGTCTGGAACGACACTGCAGTGCTGTTGGCTACCGAATTTGGGCGCACTGCAGCGGTGAACGGTACGCGTGGCACGGATCACGGCACCGGGACTGCTGCTTTCCTGGTTGGCGGAGCGGTGCAGGGTGGCCGCGTGATCGCCGATTGGCCGGGACTGTCTTCCCATGCGCTGTATCAGGGACGGGATTTGCAACCGACTCTGGATCTCAGAGCGGTGCTCAAGGGCGTGTTGGAAGAGCACTTGCTCGTCCCTTCGCCCGCGTTGGGCAGCTCTGTATTCCCGGACAGTCAGAGCGCGAAGGCGTTGTCAGGGCTGATCCGCACCTGACGTGCGAGCTACTTGGCGGGGCTGTCGTCGGAGTTCGTGTTCTTCTTCGTCGGATCCGCAGCCGGTGGGGTAGCGGGCGTCTGTGCCGGCGCGCTCGGCTGAGGCGCCCCCGACTGATTCGTCCCCTGCCGGGTGATCACGGTGCCGTTGTGCTCCGGAAGATACAGAGCACCCTTCTGCCCGCATCCTGCGGCTCCCGCCAGCAAGACGCAGAGTGTTGCCGCGCGAACCCAGCTTAAACGATTCATACGTACATGGGCCTTCGGTCGCTCAGCGCCATCCAGCCGCGCACCACCCGGTAGATGATCCAGATTCCGATGGCCACGACGCCCAGCCACAACAGCGGAATGCCAACCAGGATCACGAACAGCGGCAGTGTGACGGCCCACACCACCACCAACCATAACAGTGCAAACCAGAAGGTGCGGATCTGCCATCGGAAATGCGATTCCAGGAAAGTGCCGTGCGTGGCCGAGCGCCGCGCATAATTCATGATGACCGCAATGATGGACGGCAGCCCGAATACAAAGCTGCCGACTATGGTCGCCGCGCTCAGAATCCCGATGAGCCCGGAAAGCGAGTGCAAGGCGTAGATCACATGGGTATAGGCCACTAGGGATTCATCGGCAGGCGCGGCCGTAGCCGCGGTTCCCATGCTTGAGTTATAGCTCATGTCGCGTCCTTCCTGCGTGCGATGACGGCCATCGTAAGTCGCGAAATGCACACGAGTTTGTCGCGCTCGTCGCGGATCTCGATGTGCCAGACCTGACTGCGGGCACCGATATGATAGGGACGTGCCGTTGCCGTCACAATTCCGGATGCGACAGGACGAAGGTGATTGGCGTTGATCTCCTGGCCCATGCACATGTGAGTCTTCTGATCGACGCACAGGTTGGCGCCGACGCTGCCGACCGTCTCGGCCAGTGCTACCGATGCGCCACCGTGAAGAACCCCGGTGGGCTGGTGCGTGTGTACATTGACCGGCATCGTCGCACGTAGATAGTCCGGGCCGATTTCGGTGAATTGGATGGCGATATGCTCGGAGAGCGTGTTGCGCGCGCGCTCCTGGATATCGGCTAGGGTCGGTTCGGAACACCAGATGCTCATGGATCAGTAGTTTAGCTCAGATGCTTCCGGCCAAGCTTGTGCGGTGGCACTCTGCACGGGACCCCACGTTTTCGGAGCTCCAGCCCATGACCGAGTTTGCCTTTGCGCCCGCCACGGTTCCCAGCGTCGAGATCGAAGGATCGCGGCTGCGATTTCCCGTTCACCGCATCTACTGTGTGGGCCGTAATTACGCCGAGCACGCTAAAGAAATGGGAACCGATCCCAAATCCTCGCCTCCCGTGTTCTTCACCAAGCCCGCGGACGCGGTGGTGGCAAACGAGGCAGCGGTCCCCTATCCGCCACGAACCTCCAATTTTCACCATGAAATCGAGCTGGTGGTCGCGATCGGGCGCGGGGCACGAAGTGTTCCTGCGGCTCAGGCTCTGGACCATGTCTTCGGCTACGCGGTAGGCAATGATTTCACGCGCCGTGATCTACAGCTGGGCGCTCGCAAAAAGGGCGAGCCCTGGGACATCGGCAAGGCGTTCGACTTATCCGCACCCATCGCGGCTATTCGTCCGGCTGCCCGCGGACATGTGTCCAGCGGACGCATCTGGCTCACCGTCAACGGCGAGACGCGGCAGGACGCCGACATCCGCGATCTCATCTGGGGCGTGCCGGAGATCATCGCCGAGCTCTCGACCCTGTTCGAGTTGCGTCCCGGCGATCTGATCTATACCGGGACGCCCGCCGGAGTCGGTCCCCTGCAGCCCGGTGACCGGATTGAAGGCGGAATCGACGGCCTGCAGACACTTCGTAACACCATCGTCGCCGCCTCTCTTCCGGATACCCGATGAAGCTCTACACGTACTTCCGCAGCAGCGCGGCCTTCCGCGTCAGAATTGCGCTGAATATCAAAGGTCTCGCCTATGAGTCGGTGCGCGTCGATCTGCGAGCGGGTCAGCGCGACCACACCAAGCCGGAGTATCTGGCAATCAATCCGCAAGGGTTGGTTCCCGCGCTTGAGGATAACGGCGTGGCGATGTCGCAATCCATCGCGTTGATCGAATACCTCGATGAGACCTATCCGGACCCGCCGCTACTGCCCAAGCCCCCGCTGGACAGGGCGTGTGTACGCGCGATGGCTCTGGGAATTGCCTGCGACATCCACCCCCTGAACAATCTGCGGGTGTTGAATTATCTGCGCTCGCCGGGCGGTCTCAACGACGAGGCCGTGAGCACCTGGTACAGGCACTGGGTCGAGGTAGGATTTCGGGGTCTGGAAGAGCAGGCGCATCGTTGCAGCGGTGATGGCCGGCATATGTTCGGCACGGCCGTCACGCTGGCTGACGTGTGTCTGGTGCCGCAGATGTACAACGCTGTGCGCCTCAAATGCGCCCTCGAGGCCTATCCCACCCTGCGCGCTATCAGCACGTATCTGGAATCGCAGCTCGCGTTCGCCAATGCCGCCCCCGAAGCGCAACCGGACGCGACGTAACGGCCGAAAAATCCGCGAGCTTCGCCGTCAGGGGGAGCGACACGTGAAATTCGCGGCCTCATCGATGCTGCCGCTGCCGTTATAACGGGCGGTTTGAGGGTAGGGACATAGCGGGCGCGTACGGTCCACTTTGCCTGCTGTTTGATGAGCAGCGATGATCTTCGTGGGGGTGTTGCCGTGTTCCACCCATTGCTCCAGGGCGCTGATCGTATCGAAGGTGTCGGGGCCTTCGCCGCCGACGCAGTGTCCCATGCCGGGAACCATGAACAGACGGATCCAATCGGTCGCCCGGGCAGGGTCTGGGCTCAGTTGTACGACGGATTGGTAGAACTCGACGCTTGAGCCCGGGGCAACCTGCTGATCGGCCCAGCCGTGATAGATGAGCAGCTTGCCGCCTCGCTTCGCGAAGGCTGCCAGATGCGGATCGAGTTCGACGACGCCCTGGTTCACCGCGTTGGCCTTCGCCCAGTCGCGTTCCAGATCGAAGGTTCGCCAATCCCAGTGGGGATCCTGGTACACGACGTAGCGGAACTGGTCGAGGAATAGATCGACCGGTTCGGGGCCGCCGGCAAGCCGTGCCCACCGCAGCTCGGTTCCCGGCTCCAGGCCCGGGAACAGGATCTGACCGGATGACGTCGTGGCCGGACTGATTAGCGTCTGGGCGGTCTGGACCTGGCGTGCGTTGAGGCAATCGGGGCCGTCCGCGGCCGTGCACTGCAGGGCTTTGAAGTCGACGTGACAGCTTGCGGGATTTTCAATGAGGCCGTCTTTCAAGCCATCGTTCGCATCGCAGGCGTCGAGAGCGGCCCGGTGGATCATCGGGTACTTGTCAGGTGGGATATAGGACGCGGGGTCCTTGAAAGTCTGCACCGCGAGCCAGAGCGCCCAGGCGTTGCGCCGGACATTGGCCGGGTCGCCGGCGATGACGCCATCGAACTCGTCTGGATAGCGCGCGGCCTGCAACAGACCTTCGCGTCCGCCGCCTGAGCAGCCGTCCCAGTAGGAATGACGTGGCTGACTGCCGTAGAAGGCTTTAATGAGGGTTTTGGCCTCGACCGTCATCTCGTGTTCGGCGCGGTACCCGTAGTCGATGAATTTCTCCGGGTGGCCCATGATGAAGCTGGCGCCCCGATCGGAGTGTCCGTCATCCGTGCCGGTAGTGACGTATCCGCGTCTCAGTGCGACGGCCATCGCGTCGTAAGAGATGGAACCGCCCCACCCACCGCTGCCCACTGCAATCAATTTGCCGTTCCAGTGAGCGAGGGGCAGCCACACCTCGGTCCGTATGTCGGAGTCCGAAGTCGGCTTGAGAGTGGCTGCGACACGGCAGAAGGCCGGTAAGCCGGTAAGCGTCTCGGAGCTTGCGGCTGCCGTGAAGACACCGGAAGTGACCGTCCTCGCCAGGGTGATGGTTACTGTTGGCGCGGCCGATTTCGCGAGATTTTCGCAGGACTGCGCTCGCAGTGCGGTGGGCCTCGCGGTGACACAAAGCACGATCAGACAGGCAAGTCGAACCGTATTCATAGGGGAAAGTATAGGGTCCTGGGTCGTGCGCTGCGGTATAGCAAAGGCTGCGCGAGGTCAGCGGAGGTAGTAACATATCCAAGCTGGACCTCTGCCGCAAAGCCCAACGAGGTGTCGCGGCATTCAGGGAGGACGCACCGTGCTGAGTTCCGCCGTCGACTGTTTCATCGGCGCAAAAACATGAGTTACGTGGCAGACAGCGGAACGCCGAAATACGCACTGCTGATCGGGGTCGGTCGCTATGACCGCGCCGACATCCTGCCTCCGTTGAAGGGCCCTCTCACAGATGTCCGCAACCTGGCGGCCGTACTGTCGGACTCCTCCGTGGGTGGGTTTGATGTCAAGACGCTCGAAGACGTCGATAGTCAGACGGCGTGCACCGCGATCGAGTCGTTCCTGGATGCCAGGAGCGAGGACGACACAGTAGTCCTCTACTACTCCGGCCACGGATTCATCGATCCCAAAGGCGCATTGTTCCTGTGCGCGACCAACTCCACTTTTGACCGACCCAAAACGTCCACGATTCGCGCGGACTTCCTCACCGACTTGATAGATGGCTGCAAATCGAAGCGTCTCGTGCTGCTTCTGGATTGCTGTTACAGCGGCAACTTTGCGGGCAATCCCAAAGCGGCCAGTGCCATAGCGCCGCAGTTCCAGGGCACCGGTCTGGGGCGCATCGTGTTGACGGCCGGCGCTCCGGACCAGGTGGCGTGGGATGCGGGTGGTGCGGGGTCAGTATTCACGCGCCACATTGTTGAAGGTCTTCGGTCCGGAGAGGCTGACCGGGACAAGAGGGGCGTCGTCACGGTTCAGGAGCTGTACGACTACGCCTACTGGAAAGTCGTCGCAGAACAACCCAGGCAGCGGCCCGGCAAATGGACTTACCGCGAAGATGGTCCGTCCTTCGTGATCGCGCGCAACCCGAAAGGACGGACGGTCGAGCTACCCCAGTGGCTGTTGCACGAGCTCGGCAGCGAAGTAGCCAGGACTCGCGAGGCTGCCGTGCAGAGGCTTGCCGAAATGTTGGCCGGTGACGACGTTGAGCTGCGCCGGCTGGCGTTCGCCAAGCTGGAATCCGTTTCGCAGGAGGATGACAGCGGCAAAGTCAGGCGCCTCGCCCAAACAGCATTGGAGTCACGGCCGGGGGTTGATCCGCCAAGTCCTCAAAGAACGCAGACGACTTTCAAACCGGTTGCGCCATTTGCGTCCAGCGGCTCGCCCCCGAGCATCTCAACACCTGAAAGGCCGCACTTAGCCGTCGAACCTTGGCGTTGGATCCAGTGGCTGCTCATCGCCCCCGCCGCGTCTACCCTCGCCATGTACATGTGCGGCTATCGGCAGTTTCTGGCGCCGACGGCAATTGTCCTGGCAGTGACCAGTGCCGCAACCTTGATCGCGACCCATTATCGACGGATCGAATTCGGATGGGCGGCGTTCAGCGACAAGCGCGTGAGCGTTGTGTTGTCCTCGCTTGCGGTAATCCTCCTTGCATGGACTGACACCGATGTCGGGGTCTTCACGTGCCCTCTGTTTCTTGTGGCGCTGGTCGCGCTCTGGCGGCTCTTGGCGGCGGCTGGATGGGGCCTCGCCATCGGCGCTTCCGTTCCGACATTTCTGTTTACAGTCGTCTGTGCATTCGAGGGTATCGGCAGTTACACCAGCGCCTCAGAGGTTGCCCCCATCGGGGTGCCTGCGATCTATGCCGCCACCCTGGTTGCTTGTCTGCCGCTAGCATTGGTCGCGCGACGTAAATGGGGCCGGGTTTGATGGCGAACGAAGCGCTCGTTCACTCCGACAATGTGCAGGGGCCCGCGACGCACATCATTGCCATTGGCGTTGGTTCGTACGATCACCTGGACGGGGGCACGGGCCGCACGACCTCGCACGGCGAGGGAATGGGTCAACTGACTTCGGCGCCCGTATCGCTCGCGGCCTTCGCGGACTGGGCCATCCGCTCCTTCAGGCACGGCGAGAAGCCGCTGGCGAGCGTTCGGCTCGTTGCCTCCGGGCTCCCACAGGGTCGCTATCGCCACCCGGTGGACAACCGCGATTTCGACATACCGGAGGCTACGCTGCCGAATGTGCGGCAGGCGATAAGCGAATGGAAAGCGGCCGGCGACAGTGATGAGCGCAATCTGCTGATTTTTTATTTTGTCGGCCACGGCATTGCGATGGGTGCGGAGCAGTCCCTGCTGCTGGGCGACTTCGGCGCCGATGACAACGCGCCCCTGGACGGTGCCATCGACTTCATGAAAATGCGCGTCGGCATGCAGCGCTGCCAGGCGCGGCAGCAGGTGTATTTCGTCGACGCGTGCCGTGCCATTTCCGATCGGCTGCTGGGCGGCGGATATGGCGGCCAGCCGATCATTCAGCCCGGGCTGCAAGGGTACCGGGGCGAGGTGGCCTGCGAGGCACCGGTGTATTTTGCCACCCTGTTGGGCGACGAGGCCTACGGCCGGCCCGCACAAATCAGTATTTTTACCGACGCGCTATTGCGCTCCTTTCGGGGCGCGGGCAGCGATGAAGCGGAAGGCGACTGGCGTATCCGCACGACCAATCTGACCACCGCGCTCGACTTCTTCATGCGACGCGCGCGCGAGCGGGGACTGGAGATTATTCAAAAGCCTGCCTCCACCGATGCGAGCGCATTTTTCATTCACTATCTGCCGGGACGTCCCGAAGTGCCGGTCGTGCTGCGTTGCGATCCCAAGGCTGCGGAACAGCACGTGGTATTCCAGTATGCCGACGAGTCGGGACAGGTAACGGACAGTACGACCGGGCCTCTCGATGTGGATTTGCCTGAAGGGCGGTATCGATTCAGCTGTTCCTTTCCGGCAGCGCCGCAAGGCGCCGGCTATCGGGCGGCTTCGCTGAGCCAGTACCTGCATCCGCCTTATTTCAGTCCGCCACCTTTGAAGGTGTCGCGGTGAGTATCGTGGAACTGAGCGTTCAAAAGTACTTCCTGGGAGCGCCGAGCGGACCCGGTGGTGCACTCGTCAGTGTCATTCCAATAGCGGATGCGGATGGTAAGCCGCTTGATCCGGCGGCTAGGCGCGCATTACGGCGCGAGAACCTGATCGTGCCCATTGGCTCTCAAGGCGATTCGCTCAAGATCGATCTGCCCCCAGGTCACTACCTGGCGCGCGCCACGCTGCCGTTCGGTGAGGCTCTCGAAGAGGAGTTCGAAGTCAGGGAATCGAAGACTTCACGCGTCTTGCTGGCGGCGGAGAATTCTCCACACGAATGGTTGAGTTGGCATCACTTCGGCGGTTCGACGACTGCCGTACCGAGCGACGTCGGATTGAAAAGAGTGCCGCCGGCTTCCCAGGTCAGGAGCAGCGATACCGTTCGCTGGGTACCCGAAGCCGGCACGCTGCAGCGCAAGGGGGTAGCCCGAGGGGTACGCGTGCCAGGTGGTGCGCAGCACGGTTTTGTCGGTTTTGCCGTTGGCCCAGGCGCTCAGGGAGCCTTTGGTCAGGGCAAGTTGTGGGATGCATTGCTGCGCGCCGACCCGCCTGATGGCGGTGGGTGGAGTCTGGGAAACCCGCAGGGTCCGGATTGTTGGGGCGAACGGGTGCTGCGGGCCGACGACGAGGACCAGGAATTCATCTTGTTCCGCTCCTCCGAGCGCGACGGGCGCTGGGGCGGCAGAACGGGTGTTGCCTGGCGCAATTTTTTCGTGGCCCGTAGCGCGGATGCGGTTGAAGTGGCCACCGTTCCGTTGCAGTGGCAGCGGGAGGCCGACACTCCCCCCTGGAGCGTCGAAGTGCTGCTGCGCAAATCGGCTCCGGCAGATAACTTTCTGACCCGTACCACCATCGTGGACTCGCGCGCCGGAGCCTTGATCGGCTACATGTCTCAGGGCCGCCTGGACCTTGCCCGTCCGTTCGTTGACCTTGCCTATGAGCTGCTGCACGACAAGATATTCAATCCCCTGGGGGCGGCGGCCGGAGGTTACGTACTGCTGAGCACTGCGGCGGCCCAGGACAAGCATGACTGGTTGCAGTGGACGCGCAATTTGATGCAGTGGTTCGGGTGGCTTGCGGATGGAGCGGTGCTCGTCGGCATCAATGCCTTGCGCACGGGTCGCAACGATGAGGATTTCCGAGCGGCGCGCGACGCTCTCCTGGAAGGTTTCAACCGCGGCGTACCGTATTTCTCAATCGGCGTTCTGCTGTTGCAAGAGGGGCTCCTGCAGCTTGCGAATGAATGGCATGAGCCGCAAACCGTGCAGGCACTCGCTGTGGTCAGCCGGTTCGCCGCGCATGTGGACGTCTCGCAACCCTTTACGACATTGCGCTTCCAACGGCAGGCATGACGTGTTTCAGCTCGAAATGTTACAGGCGAGCGAAGGCGATTCGCTGCTGCTGCACTATGGCGTAGCGAGTAAGCCCTCGCACGTTGTCATCGATAGCGGGCGCAAGGCTACGTGGAAAGCCTTGCAGCCGCGACTCGAGGCGGCGTGCTCTCGTGGTGAAACGCTCGAACTGCTTGTCATCACGCACATAGACCGCGATCACATCGAGGGTGTGCTCGAGCTGATGCAGGCTGACTCCATAGCGAAAAGCTTTCGCGATATCTGGTTCAACGGTTTTCATCACCTCGTGGACCAGCGTGTGGAGCCCATGGGCGTCGTGCAAGGCGAAGCGCTTACCGATGCGCTGCTCACACTGGGTTTGCCCTGGAACAGCCACAAGCGGTGGCACGGTGGACCGGTTGCGTTGGCGCAGCCGGACGAACCAGTCCGCGTATCACTCGACGGGGGTCTGCAGATCACCCTGCTGTCTCCCTGGGTCGGGCAGCTCAAGAGCCTGCGTAAAGAATGGGAAGAGGTGTGCCTCGAAGCAGGGCTCGTCCCCGGGCTGGGCACGAGCCAACGTCGCGAGCACCCCGCTCTGGAGCGTTATGGGATCGTAGACGTCGAGAAGCTCGCCGCCGCCGAATTCACGGAAGACTCCGCCAAACCCAACGGTTCCAGCATTGCATTCATCGCTGAGTACGACGGCCACCGCGTATTGCTGGGAGCGGACGCCCACCCGTCGCAGTTGCTGTGCGCGCTGGGCGCTTTGGGCGGTCGGCAAAAGCTGAGCGCATTTAAGCTCCCGCATCACGGCAGCAAGGCGAATCTTTCGACGGCTCTGCTGCAGGCGGTGGCTTGCAGCCGGTATGTCGTTTCGACCAACGGCACGTATTTTCAGCATCCGGATCGTGAAACCATCGCCCGGATAATCAAGTGCGGTGGTGCGGATCCGGCGCTGATATTCAACTACGAGTCCCGGCAGAGTCGGATCTGGAGGGATGCGGGATTGCGCGAGCGGTATCGTTACCGAACGCAGTACCCCGCGCCGGGCGCCGACTGCCTGACCCTGGACCTGGCGGACGGCGCTTCCTAGCCTTCAGCTTTTGAGCTTCGCGCCGACTCGTCGATAGGCCTCGCGGAATGGAATGCCTTCCGACACCACCAGTCGGTTGGCTTCTTCTGCAGCATGAATGGCCGGATCGAGCTTGATGCGTTCAGGTTGGAACTTCATTGCGTCAATGGCGGGTGGCAGGATGTCGAGCGTCTGCAATGCGATGTCGATACCGCGGAACAGCGGAAACTTCAACAGCTGCAGGTCGCGCTGATAGCCGGAAGGCAGCTTCGCGCAGACACACAGCGCTTCCGTCAGGCAGCCTAAGCTGGTTGCCGATCGGCCGCGGATCAGTTCAAACACATCCGGATTGCGCTTCTGCGGCATGATTGACGAGCCGGTCGTGAAGGCGTCCGGCAAGGCCAGGAAGCCGAACTCCTGTGTGTAGAACAGCAGCACGTCGGCGGCAAAGCGCCCGAGATCCTGCATGAGCAGCGTGATTTCGAACAGCAGCTGCGCTTCCGCCTTGCCTCGTGACAGCTGTACAGCGGTCACCGGCTCATGGGTCTGAGCAAAGTCGAGCCTGGCACGCGTGGCGTCCCGGTCGATCGGCAGTCCGGGTGTGCCATAGCCGGCGGCCGACCCCAGAGGATTCTTGCTCGCCCGTCGTCGCACTTGCAGGAGGTTTTCCGCGTCGTCGCGAATCTC
>FTJL01003739.1_pt2 | contig 18702 bp, 18 predicted proteins | sample 1658551 | NCBI WGS metagenome assembly FTJL01 (sample SAMEA3914835, study PRJEB12502) | metagenome | biome: forest; material: soil | place: Canada | collected 2011-07-03 | depth 0.3 m
CGGCGGCGCCGGCGGCCAGCATTGCGCAGGCCGAACCTGTCGATCCGGAAGCCCTGCGCGCCGGCATGGATCGCGGCGAGATCGTGGTCTACTACCATCCGCAGATCGAGATCGATACGGGCAATGTCCGCGGTGTTGAGGCGTTGGCGCGCTGGCAACATCCGGTACTGGGCCTGGTGCTCCCCGATCGGTTCATTCCGGTCGCGGAGAGGCACGGAATGATTCATCAGCTCACCTTCCACGTGATGACGCGGGCCCTGCGACAAACCGCGATCTGGAATGCCCAGGGGCTGGATCTGTCCGTGGCGATCAATCTGTCACCATTGCTGTTCGACCGGGCCGATCTGCTGCAGGAAATATCGACCTTGCAGCAGCTCCATGGCATTCCCTCCGATCACATCGTGTTGGAGGTCACCGAGACCTCGCTGCTGCGTGACCTGGCGGTCGCACTGGCTGTGCTGACCCGCCTGCGATTGCGTGGATTCGGACTGTCATTGGACGATTACGGCACCGGATTCTCTTCCCTGCAGCAGTTGGCCCGGATCCCTTTTACGGAGCTGAAAATCGACCGGACTTTCGTCCATGGCGCCCATGAGCGTGAGAGCCTGCAGGTGATGCTGCATTCCGCTCTCGCCATGGCGAGCAAGCTCGGGATCGAGTCCGTCGCCGAGGGCGTAGAGTCGATCGAGGATTGGCGGCTACTGCAGGACTACGGTTGCACGCTCGCACAGGGGTGGCTGCTGGCAAAACCGATGTCCAGCGAGCAGTTCCCAAACTGGCTGAAGGCCCATCTGGGCCGTAAGCGCGAGTTGCGGCCGCTGGCGGAGCGACGGCTCAATACGTAAAAGGCGAATAGGTCAAACGCAGTGACGCGCCGCACGAGTGGGAAACCAGGGAATGTGATTTGCGTCCCACCCTAAAGTTCTGGCAAAGCACGCCGATACAGCTGCCAGAGGAACTTAGGAGAGTCCACGTGTCCACCAAAATCAGCGGAGCTGACGGCAGTTCAGCTGCTCCGGTCAGCGCAAGCCGCGCCGCACCGCGTCCGCAGGATACGGCCAACGGAGCGGGGGCCCAGAGCACCACCGGCGGCGCCTCACAGGACGTGCAGATCACGGGTGCGGCTCTTCAGCGCGCCAGCCTGGAACAGGCCGTACGCGACCTTCCGGCTGTCAACGAGTCGCGGGTGGCCCAGGTTCGCAGCGCTATCGAGCAGGGAACCTACACCGTCCGCCCTGAACATATTGCCAGCCAGCTCATGCAGGTCGAGCGAACCTTGAGCCAGGTACCTGACCCGATGGATGGCGAGCCGGCGAGCACCGGGCAGTAGTCACGTGGACAGCCAAGTCGCCCATGACTACCTGGCTACTCTGCTGGCGGAGGAGTCGGGGGTCCTGGGTCAGCTCGAAGAGCTGCTCCAACGGGAGCACGAGGTTCTGCAGGCCGGCAACGCCGTGGCCCTGAACGCCCTGGCGCCCACCCGACAGGACAGAATCGGCGCCCTGGCGCGTATCGAAGAGCAGCGCCGTTCCCTGTGCCGTCTGCACGGCCAGTCAGCCGATCCCCTGGGACTTGAAAATCTGATGATGTGGTGCGATCCCACCGGATCGCTGGTGTCGCACCTGCGCCAATGCGCTGAACGCGCGGCGCGCTGCCGGGATCTGAATGACCGCAATGGGATTCTGGTGAACGCGCGGCTGAAACAGGTCGAAGGCCGGCTGGATGTGCTGACCGGTCGCGCTCAGCAGGGCAACACCTACGGGCCGAAGGGAAGCGCTGCCGCACCCCGTAGCGGTCGGGTTCTCGGGGCCGCCTGAAGATCCGGACGACCGATCGTCAGCTCAAAGCATCGCGTAACGCGGTCACTTCTTGAGCTGATTCCGCGATGAAGGACTGGCACGCAGCCTGATCGAGCTGCAATCGCTGCAGCGGTTTGGCGATGTGGAGCTGGGCGCGCAGCACTTCCGGCTTGTCGTGATGTTCGGCAAGAAGCACTCCGACCACCAACACGTCCGATAGAGTGGGGGCGCCGCGGGAATCGCGCTCGAAATTCTCCGACTCATGAACCGCTTGGACGATCTCGTCCGCGAAACTCCAGTTCTCCAGCAACGCTGCCGCGATGCTCAGGTGCCAGTCCTGCTCGATGGTCTGATAGCTTGCGGCATCCGCGAAGAGTTCCCGATGCCCGCTGGCACGGGTGAGAACATACAGTCGGCCGATTCCCTGCAGCATTCCGGCCAGCAGGGCAGTGTCCGGATTGACCTTGGTCAGCCGACGCGCGATCACATGACACAGTCCTGCGACCAGGATGCTGCGCTGCCAAAGGACATCGAGTTGCTTCTCAAGGCCGCGGAGCGCCGGCGCTGCACGCAGCTGTTGGACGGCGCACGCGATCGTCGCTGAGCGAACAGTGTCGAGGCCGACTCGCGCGACGGCCGCATGTAGGTCTGCAACCGGCACGTTTGACGGGTTCAACGCTACAGAATTGGCCATCCGAATAAGCTGCGACGCCAGGACCGGTTCGCCGCCGATGACCCGTACGATCCTTGCGGCGTCGGCGTTAATGTCGGAGAGAACGCGCTGCACGCGCAGCACGATCTGGGGAAACCCAGGCAATTCGACCTTGCCGCCGGACAGCTCGCTGGCCAGGGCCTGGACGAAAGTGAAGGCGACGTCGTCGCTTTGCGCGGGATTGGGCGCAGAGTTCATAAATGGGGCCTCCCGCGAAGGTGTGCGGTCTTCACACTCCCAGCGCCTGCCGCAGGGCATCGATCTCGTGTTCCGATTCATCGATGAGTTTTTCGTAGCTGCCCCGATCCAGGCCCATGTGTTTACAGGCTGCGACGTCGTGCATGTTCAGTTCGATGGTTTCCGGGTGCTCCTTGAACGAGGCGAGCAGATAGCCGACCGTCAGCACGTCCGTCAGATCGACCTGACCGCTGTTCTCGCGCTCAAAATCCTCGTAGTCGCTGACGGCGGCCACGATCTCTTCCGTCATGTCCCAGTTCTCGAGCAAAGCCTTGGCTACTGCAGTGTGCCAATCGCGGACAATGGCGTTGTACGCGGCTTGGTCGGCGAACAAGCCCGGATGTTGGCTGGAGCGTGTGAGGATGTACAGTTGTCCGATGCCATGCAGCAAACCCGCCAGCATCGCTGTGTCCGGATTGACGCGACTGAACCGACGCGCAACCGCGTGCGACATTGCGGCGACCGCAGCGCTGCGTTTCCACAATTCGTCCAGCGGCTTTTCCAGGCCCTTGAGCGCATCGACTTTTTTCAACTGCGACATCGCAAAAGCGATGGCTGCGCTGCGCACCATGTTGAAACCCATGCGGGCGATGGCGCTCTTGAGATCCGTGATCGGCTTGCCGCTGAAGTTCAGTGCGGCGGAATTGGCGATCTGCATCAAGCGGGCGGCCAGGGCAGGCTCGGAACCCACGACCCGGCCGACCATCTCCTGGGACACATTCTCGTCGGCCAGGACTTTACGGACGCGCAGCGCAATATCCGGAAAGCTGGGCAGGTCGACCTTACCCTTGGAGAGTTCCGCGGCGAGCGCCTGGACGAAGGCGAACGCCTGAGCGTTACCCGAAGGTGGGGAATTCTGTGCGGCAGCGGTGGTCATGGAGCATCCCTCAGGAGCGGTATCGGCATCACCTACTAGTGTTTCACGGCTAGTGCCGCTCGCGCGTGATGTCCATCGCATCCGCCAGCGAGAGAATCTTGGACGCCACCGTATCCAGCGGCAGGACGTGTTGCGCAGCCCCCAGGGAAACCGCTTCGCCGGGCATTCCCCACACCACGCTGGTGGCTTCGTCCTGCGCGATCGTCTGGCTGCCCGCGTCCAGCATCTCCTTCAGTCCGCGCGCGCCGTCCTTGCCCATGCCGGTCAACAGTACGCCGATCGCATTGCGGCCGGCGTTTTGGGCCACGGATCTGAACAACACGTCGACCGATGGCTTGTGCCGGTTTACGGGCACGCCGTCGTCGAGTTTGCAGACGTAACGCGCGCCGTCGCGTACGACCATCAGGTGGCGGTCTCCGGGGGCGATGTAGGCGTGGCCGGCGAGTACCTGTTGGCCGTCTTCAGCCTCGTACACGGTAACCTGGCTGCAGTCGTTCATGCGCCGTGCGAAGGGCGTGCTGAAGGCCTTGGGAATATGCTGGGCGATGACCACACCGGGAGAGTCCGGGGGAAGACGTATGAGCACGTCCTTGATAGCCTCAGTTCCGCCCGTCGAGGCACCGATTGCGATGATTCTGTCGGTCGTGCGCAACTGCCTGGGCGGTTCGGCCTTGGCCAGGACGGCATCGGTGGTGTGCGAGGGTTGCGTGATCAAGGTCGCCGCCCGTCTCGGATCGAGTGCTCGCACGCTTGCCTTGGCGGCGGTTTTGATCTTTTCGATCAGATCCTGACCGTAGTCCTCGAGCGTGGCGGCGAGATCGATCTTGGGCTTGGAGAGGTAGTCGACTGCGCCTAGCGCCAGAGCGTCGAGCGTCACGTCCGCGCCCCGCTCAGTCAGCGAGGAGACCATCACTACCGGCATCGGCCGCAGGCGCATCAGGTTTCGCAGGAAAGTGATGCCGTCCATTTTCGGCATCTCGACGTCGAGCGTCAGGACGTCCGGATTCAATAGCTTGATCTTTTCCCGCGCGACATGCGCATCTCCTGCGACCCCGACCACCTCGATGGACGGATCGCCGGACAGGATGTCGGACAGGAGGCTGCGGACGAGCGCCGAGTCGTCCACGATCAGGACGCGGATACGGCGTTTCGCGGAGGGCTTCGAATCGTGCAATGCGGGAGTAGACATGAGGGGTCTCCGGATCAGTCAAACAGCTCGACGTCGCCGCCGCCGGCCGCCTTGTTGCCGATGCTGGCGAGATACAACTGCTCGTGATGGCTGATCGTGCGATTTTCGACCTGACGCAGGCGCCGCATGCGCACCCGTCCGCTTGCCGGAAAGTAGACGACCTTGCGAGGCTGCTGTCCGCCCAGATCCTCGGCGGAGACCTTGTAGCCTTCGATCTGGATGTAGTTGCGGATGAAATTGACATTGCGGCCGCCGACGTCGGTCATGCCTTCGAGGATGCGGCCGCCGCCGAAGAGTTTGATCTCCAACCGCTCGCGCACCGCGCCCAGCTTGAGCAGATCGTTGATCAGACTTTCCATCGCGTACGAGCCGTAACGGGTGGCCAGGCCCACGGCCGGATCAAGCCAATTGTTGGGGCCGATGGAGGCGTCCTCGGGGAGCATGAAGTGATTCATTCCGCCGACGTTGAGCGCCGGATCGCGCACGCATGCCGACACGCACGAGCCGAGCACGGTCGTCACGGCCTCATCGTTGCGCGTCACGTAGTACTCCCCGGGCAGGATCTTCGCGGTCCAGCTCTCGTTATCCGGATCCCAGAAGCGCTGCACATGCATGAACCCGGGCAGCATGGGTCCCGCTTCGGCACGGGCGACTCTTTTGAGAATCTGTGTCATGTCAGTGGCGCTTGTGAATGGTTTTGCCGATCAGCGCATAGGCGTCGGACACCTTGAAAAGACTCTCCGAGTGCCCGAGGAACAGCAGATCTGCCGGGCGCTGCAGTTGCGAGATGCGGGCAAACAGGTCGCGCTGCGTGTCCTTGTCGAAATAGATCACCACGTTGCGGCAGAAAATCGCGTGCAACGGGCCTTTCATGGGCAGCGGGTGCATCAGGTTCAGCTGTTTGAACGTGATCAGCGCCTGCAGCTGCGCGCTGACCTGGTAGTACAGGCCGTCGCGTTCCTGGCGCTGTGTGAAAAATCTGGCAATGCGCTCGGAGCTCAATCCCCGGACACGGTCCGCCGCATACACTCCGCGCCGGCCGCGCTCCAGGACATCCGAGTCCAGGTCCGTCGCCAGGATGCGAATGTCCCAGCGCTTCAGGTCCGGAATCGATTCGAGAATGGTCATGGCCAGGGAGTAGGGCTCCTCGCCGGTCGAACAGCCCGCCGACCAGATCCGCAGGCGTCGCTGGGCGGTCGGGTCCGCATCGAGGGGCAGCAACAGGTGCGTGCGCAGATAGTCGAAATGATGCGGTTCGCGGAAGAAGGCGGTCAGGTTCGTGGTGATGGCGTTGCACAGTTCCGCGATTTCCTTGCCGCCGTCCCGTGAGAGCACGTCGCGGTACTCCGCGAAACTCTTCAGCTGCAAGGCGCGCAGGCGCCGCGCGAGCCGGCCGTAAACCAGTTCGCGCTTCTGCTCGGAAAGGTGGATGCCGGTGAGCTCCTTTACGAGCTTGCGCAGCGCCTCGAAGTCTTCGTTGGCGAACGAAAACTCACGCAGCCTGTTCACCGTACCCACGTCGCGGAGAATGTTCGATGTCATGCGTCCGCCTTCAAAACAGCTCGATGCTGCCTTCGTTCGCATGCAGTGCCGGCGAGGGCATCGCGATGCCCGATACCGGCAGCAGCAGATTGAACAGCACCCGGTGAGAATCCGACGTGAAGCGCGAGCGGATGCCCTCGACCAGGACATTCCACGACTTCGAGTCGGCCACCGGCGGCAAAGTCTCGGCGGCAAGGCTCGCCAGGAGATTGCGCACCTGCGAGAGCTGCTGCATCAGGCGGTCGTGAAATTGCAGGCCCTCGACGCAGACCGTCAGGTCGCGAAGCAGCGCTTCGCGATCCGCTTGCGCGTTGTTCCCGGCGGCCACCCGCTCGAACATCCGCGTAAGTGCACCGCTAAGATCCTCCACCGGCATGAGCGACTCGTGCATCGCAAGTGCGATCAGTGCAGCGGCTGCCTGTATGGCGGAACTCGGGTCTGGCCGGCCACCCTGGTGTTTGGGCCGAGCTGATTCTGTATGTCTCTTCATGTATGCCGCTATCGATGAGGCTCGCGCATCCCTCGCGTGTGGTCCTCCTGGGCGTGCTTCGAGATCCCCCGGCGCGGACGTGCAAACGCGCCGGAGGGTCATCGAATCGCCGTCAAAGCGTCAGTCTTTAGCCTGACTTGGCCTTGAACGTGCGCACCTGCTCATTGAACTTGGCGGCAATCTTGGTCATCGTGTCGACGGCGGTGTTGTGGAGCTTTTCTTCGTCCGCCTTGGACAGGCGGTTCTGCTTGGATTCGAAGTCCAGGCACTTCAGGTAGGTATCAACGTCGCCGTTGTACTGCTTCAGCGTCTGCATCGCCGTGACCATTTCCTGCTCGCTGGCGCTGGAACCGTCAGGAACCTTACTCGGTGCCGGGGGCAATACGCAGTCTGCGTACACCGGCACGCTCACAGCATATACAACCGCCAGGGCCGCCAGGATTCGCTTCGGTCTCTTCATGATCGTCGTCCTCGATTTCAAACTAATGGTTTTAGGGGAAAATGAATGGCCGGTACGCTTACCCGAGCACCTTGGCTATCGTGGCCAGCAGCCGCTCCGGATTGAAGGGTTTGACGAGCCAACCGGTGGCGCCCGCAGCCTTGCCCTGCTGTTTGCGCTCGGCGGTGGCTTCGGTCGTCAGCACCAGCAGCGGCACAAACTTGTAGTTGGCCAGATTGCGCAGCTCCTTGACGAGCGTGATGCCGTCCATGTTGGGCATGTTGACGTCCGTGATCACCAGATCGAACTTCTGTCGCTCCGCGATCTGCAGCGCTTCGCGCCCGTCGTTGGCTTGCTCCACCTGGTGACCCGCACCCGTGAGCGTAATGCCCACCATCTGGCGCATCGCTGCCGAGTCGTCTACCGCTAATATCCGGGCCATCGCCGTTCTCCGCTTATTGGTATGCACATGCTCGTCGTTAGGCGAGCAGGTTTTTAAAATTCCCGCCACTCGGAGTCAGCCGAGTTGCTCTGGGCGCGCGTCGCCTTGTGCCCCGCATTCGCTGCCTCACCGTCCGTCGATCCGGCCGTGTCGGCGCCGGTCCTGGTCTTTCCTGCCCAAGGTCGCGTCGCGCCGCGCCTGTCTGCGCGCGTGGGTGCCGCAGCCGGCGCCATACGCTTCGCTGGTGCAGCTACCACCGTTGCCGCCTGTTCGGCGACCCGGTAACGCTCCAGCATGTCGTTCAAGCCTCTGACCTGGCTTGCCATCGCCTGCGACGCTGCAGTGGCTTCTTCCACCAACGCGGCGTTCTGCTGCGTCAACTCGTCCATCTGCATCACGGCCCTGTTGACCTGCTCGATGCCAGTCGACTGCTCGCGTGAGGCCGCGGCGATTTCCGCCACGATGTCGCTGACCTTCTTGACCGACGCGACGATCTTTTCGAGCGTCTGTCCAGACTGGGTCACGAGCACCGAGCCGTCTTCCACCTTCTTCACGGAGTCCTGGATCAGCTCCTTGATTTCCTTGGCCGCCGTGGCTGAACGGCCTGCGAGGCTGCGAACCTCACTGGCCACCACGGCGAATCCGCGACCCTGTTCGCCGGCCCGCGCGGCTTCCACCGCGGCATTCAAGGCAAGCAGATTGGTCTGGAAGGCAATGTCGTCGATGACGCCAATGATGTCTGCGATCTTCTTCGAAGAATCGTTGATATCAGCCATCGCCTTGACGGCCTGATTGACCACGGAGCCGCCTTTCTCCGCCTGGTCGCGCGCAGCCATGGCCAGTTGGTTGGCCTGGCCGGCGTTGTCCGCGTTCTGCTTGACCGTGGTCGTCATCTCTTCCATCGACGAGGCGGTCTCCTCCAGTGAAGAAGACTGCTGCTCGGTGCGCTGGGAGAGATTGGCGTTGCCGGAGGAGATCTCCTCTGCACCGCGATGCACTTCCGAGGCCACGCCTTTCACCTTCGAGACCACTTCCGCCATGTTGTCGGCGAGCTGATTCACGCCGCGGCTCATGGCCTCGAAGAATCCGGCCTTGCCGGACAAACCGATACGATGCGTCAGGTCTCCGGCGAGGACACCGGACAGCATGCCCTGCATCTCCTTCTCGACACCGACTTCCTGTGTGCGATCCGCCCATTCCATGACGGTGCCGATACGATCGCCCTTTTCGCCGACGACCGGGTTGGAAACGACTCGGAAGGTACAGGCTCCCAGCGTCCGCTCCTGCACGTCGGAACCGCTCAAGGAGTCGAGGATGCGGCGCTGCTGACCCGGATCGGCGCTGAGCGTATCAAGGCTTGAACCACGCAGGCGCAGCGGCTCGAAGGTCGGCAGCGTCTTGCGTATCTCGTGCTGACTGCGTGCGAACGTGGCTTGTGCAGTGTCGTTCAAATAGATGATCTGATGTTGCGCGTCGGCCAGCACGACACTGGTGGAGACCTTGTCCAGTGCCTGGCGGATGCGGGTGTTTTCCGCAGCCAGGGCCCGTTCCGTCTCGATCTGCGTGCGTAACTTGCTCTGCATCTCGTCAAGAGCCTGCAGTACCTGCCCGGCTTCGTCCGTTCCGCTGACGTCGACGACGTTGTCGTATTTTCCCGAGGAGATGTTGCCGAACACCGATACAGCCTGGGCCAGCGGCTTTTCCAATGAACGCCGGATCAGGAAGGAAAGACCCAGGGCGAAGGCGAGAGCGAGGACTGTGATCCCTGCAGTCACGTTGCGGCGGCTGGTGACTTCCGACAATCGCTGCTGTACCGCAAGGTTCATCGCGCTGTAGCTGACATCCGAAAGCTGCTGAAGCGTGGCGCCCACATCACGCGACGCCGAGTAGACATCATTGGTGGTGATTTCCATCTTCTGCGCGTCGAGAATTTTCTCCTTCACGACTCCGAAGAAGCTGCCGAACGCACTGCGCGTCGAGTCCAATACGGGGCGAATGTGCGTCTTGGCTTCATCCGAGGCGCGATCGAGGTCGCGAGCGGCGGTGTCGAACTTATCCTGGAATTCGTCGTGGTAAAGCTGGATGGCCATGCGGTCGTCGCCGCCGAGATAGCCCTTGATGGCGGCGCGAGCGGCATACCAGCGAAGATCGCCCGATGCGATCAGCGCGTCAGGTACGTTCCGGGTCGCGATCTGGATAAGCGCCGCCGTTTCCGCGGAAGGGTCCACGTTCATACCGGAGTGCGCGGCCACAGAAGCGCCCAGCTTCTGAATGCGATCGATGAGCGCGTTGTGGCGCGCCACGGAGTCATCCGCGCTGAGTTTGCCTTCCTCGGCCTTCAGACGCTCCCAGTCGGACTTGATGCCGGCCCAGGCTTCGGAGACTTTCAGTTCGCTGCCGACCTGCGCATCGCTGGCGTCGACGTCCTTGAACAGCTTGTCCATTTCGGTTTCGGCGTTGGCCAGATCCTCGCGCTTGCTGCCGTCGCCGCTGAGAAAGGCGAACAGCCGGCTGCGGTGATCCGCGACCGATGTGAGTACCGCGCCGGCGCTCTGCACGTAGCGCGCGCCGTCGATCTCGTTGCGCGCCAGAGCGACCTGGGAGTTGGCGCCGCTTAAATAGAAAATGCCCAGCAGTACCGTCGGCACGGCCATCGCAATGACCAGCACGGTAAGTTTCTGCCACAGCTTCATACGACTCAGAGAGTTCATTTCCTTCGATCCTCGCCCGTTTTCTTAAGGCTTCCGATTCAAAATTCCTGCCACTCGGTGTCGCTGCCGGCGGCCTTGCGAGCGACAGGAGCGGTTGCGGCAGGATTGGCAGTGGCAGGAGCGCCAGTGAAGTCCGATTTCGCGCCGTTGGCACTTGCGTTGCCGTCGGCCTTCGCCTTCCAGGTTCGACTGGGTTTACGCTGCTGCGCGCGCGCTGCCTCCATCGGGGCAGGGCGCGGCGTCGCAGCAGGAGAGGCTTTCTCGGCGGCTCCAATGCTGAAGCGCGCCATCAACTCATTCAGTTCGCCGGATTGTTCCGCGAGCGACTGGGAGGCAGCCGTGGCTTCCTCCACGAGTGCCGCGTTCTGTTGCGTGAGCTCATCCATCTGCATGACCGCGCGGCCTACCTGGTCGATGCCCGATGACTGCTCGCGGGAGGCCGCCGCAATCTCAGCGACGATGTCGGAGACTTTCTTCACCGACATGACGATCTGCTCGAGGGTATGGCCGGACTGGGTCACCAGGGTCGAGCCGTCGCTGACCTTGCGGACGCTGTCCTGGATGAGGTCCTTGATTTCCTTCGCCGCGCTGGCCGAACGGCCCGCGAGGTTGCGCACTTCAGAGGCTACGACGGCGAAGCCGCGTCCCTGTTCTCCGGCCCGAGCCGCCTCGACGGCCGCGTTCAGCGCCAGCAGGTTGGTCTGAAAGGCGATCTCGTCGATGACGCCGATGATGTCGGCAATCTTCTTGGCCGCCTCGTCGATGCCGGCCATGGCGTTCACGGCTTTGCCGACGACGGCACCGCCCTGTTCGGCCTGTTCGCGTGCCGCCAGGGCCAGCTGATTCGCCTGGTTGGCGTTGTCCGCATTCTGCTTGACGGTCGAGGTCATCTCTTCCATGGACGAGGCGGTCTCTTCCAGCGAGGAGGCCTGCTCTTCGGTGCGCATCGACAGGTTGGAGTTACCGGCCGAGATCTCCTGGGCGCCGCGGAAGACTTCGACCGCTGCGTCCTTCACCTGGGCGACGATCTGCAGCATGTTGTCGGCGAGCTGGTTGATGCCGCGGCTCATGGCCTCGAAGAAGCCCGCCTTGCCGGCCAGGTCGATGCGCTTGCTCAGGTCGCCGCCGTTGACGGCGGTCAGCATGGTCTGCAATTCCTTTTCCACGCGCACTTCCTGCGTGCGCTGGGTCCATTCCATGACCGTGCCGAGACGTTCTCCCTGGTCGCCGACCACGGGGTTCGCGACCGTCTTGAAGGTAAACTCGCCCAGCACCCGCTCCTGCACGTCAGCAGTGGTGAGCGTGTCGAGTATGCGGCGCTGTTGAGCCGGATCCTGCGACAGGGATTCCAGCGTCGAGCCGCGCAGCCGGGCGGCGTCGAACGCCGGCAGGACCTTGCGGATTTCGGGCTGATTGCGCGTGAAGCTCGCCTGCGCGGCATCGTTCAGGTAAACAATCTGATGACGCGCATCCGCCAGCACGACGCTCGTGGAAGCACGATCGAGCGCCTGGCGGATGCGGGTATTTTCCGCAGCCACGGCACGCTCGGTCTCGATCTGGCTGCGCAGCTTGCCTTGCATGTCGCCGAGGGCGCGCAGCACCTGTCCGGCCTCATCGGTCCCGGCGTTTGCGATGTCGTTGTCGTAGTGTCCTTCGGAAATCCGGCCGAATACCGAAACGGCGGCCGTCAGCGGTCGCGACAGAGACTGAGTGATGAGCCACGACAAGGCGACAGCCAGGGCCAGTGCCGCTGCGCTGATGCCGGCGGTCCATACGCGGCGGAAGGCCAACGCGGAGGAACGGTCATGCAAAGCGGTTCGCAGCGATTCGTAGCTGATGGTGCACAGGTCGTTGATGGCCTTGCTCGCGGCCACTCCGGCGTCGTAGATCTCGCCTCCGGTCGCCTTCATTTCCGCGGCATTGAGAATGCGTGTTCCCAGTACTCCGTAGAACTGCGTCGCGGCTGAGTTCGCCTGTGCGACGACGGGTTCGAGACGCGTCTTGACCTCGGGCGCCAACGAATCCACTTCCGTGGTCATCGTCGCGAACTTCTGGGCCATGCGATCGTGGAAAATCTGGATGCCCATGCGGTCATCGCCGCCCAGGTAACCCTTGATGGCGGCCCGGACTGCGCGCAGGCGCATGTTGCCCGCCTCGTTCAGAGCGGCCGGTGCGTAGTCGGAGGCCAGGTGGATCAGCGTGCGGGTGTGCACGTCCGGATCCGAAGACATCCGCGAATGCGCGCTCACGAGCTCGCTGAGCTGCTGGATATGCCCCATCAAAGTGGCATGGGCGCCGTCGTTGTCGTCGGCGCTCTGTGTCAGCGTCTTGGACTTCAGAGTGCTCCACTCGGACTTCAGGGATTGCCAGTTGTCGGAAACCTGCAGCTGCTTGCCCAGCTCGGCATCCAGCGTGTCCAGGGCGGACACGCGCTTGTCGACTTCCTCCTGTTGGGAGAGCACTTCGGTTTTGCGCGAAGCGTCGCCGTTGAGGAAGGTGAACGCGCGGGCATGATGCGCCACGATTTCATTCGTGAAGTTGCCCAAAGCGTCCAGATAACGCGCGCCGTCGAATTCGGAGCGTGCCTGGTTGACCTGTTCCGTGGCCGCGCTCAGGTAGAACGCCCCTATCAACGCGGTGGGGATGGCCATCGCGATGACGAGGACCGTCAACTTCTGCCAGAGTCGCAAGCGGCTTAAGAATTGCATGATCGTGTCTAAAGTCTCTTGAGTGACGTTCAGAATTCCTGCCATTCCGCGTTGCCGGTTCCGGTCCTTGGAAGCGTCGCTGCGGAGGCAGGAGCTGGGGCTTGAGCGGCCGACCGGCCGCTCTTTCTGGCAAACGGCCGGTTGGCGCCGCGGCGCTCCGAACCGGTCTGGGCCGCTCGGCGCGGTGCCGGGGCGGCGGCGGCAGTAGTGGCCGCCATCTGTCCTGAGTTACTCACCTTGTAGCGGCCCACCATGTGGCTCAGGCCGCGCGCCTGCTCGGCCATCGAGCGGGAAGCGGCGGTCGCTTCCTCGACGAGCGCGGCGTTCTGCTGCGTCAGCTCGTCCATCTGCATGACCGCACGATTGACCTGTTCGATGCCTGAGGACTGTTCACGGGAGGCGGCGGCGATTTCGGCAACGATGTCCGAGACCTTTTTCACCGACACCACGATCTGTTCGAGCGTGTGTCCGGAATCGGTGACGAGCGTCGAGCCGTCTTCCACTTTCCGCACGCTGTCCTGGATGAGTTCTTTGATCTCTTTGGCCGCCGTGGCCGAGCGCCCGGCGAGGCTGCGCACTTCGCTCGCCACTACGGCGAATCCACGGCCCTGTTCGCCGGCGCGCGCGGCTTCGACCGCTGCGTTCAAGGCCAGCAGGTTGGTCTGAAAGGCGATCTCGTCGATGACACCGATGATGTCGGCGATCCGCTTGGACGAACTGTTGATCTCCGACATGGCGCTGATCGCCTTGCCGACGACCGTGCCGCCACTCTCGGCCTGGCCGCGAGCGGCGAGGGCGAGCTGATTGGCCTGGCCGGCGTTGGCCGCGTTCTGCTTCACCGTCGTCGTCATTTCCTTCATGGAGGACGCGGTTTCTTCCAGCGACGAGGATTGCTCCTCGGTGCGCTGCGAGAGGTTGGAATTGCCGGCGGAGATTTCCTCCGCGCCGCGATTGACTTCGAAGGAGACGCCCTGGATCTGGCGGATCGTGGCGGCCATGCTGTCCAGGAGCTCATTCAGGGAGCCGGCCAGCGTGGCCAGGAATCCCGCCTTGCCCTGCACGGGGACGCGGTCGATCAGGTTGCCGTCCAGCGCGCCTTTGATGATGGCGATCAGTTCGGCGCTTTCATTCACATTGATGAGCTGATGATTGGATTCCGAGGCCTGGCGGGCGGAATTCATTTCTTCCAGCGCGCTCTTGGCACGCGCGGCCGCGGCTGCCTCGGCCTTGCGCGCTTCGGTCTGCGCGAGCAGCTCTTTCTGCAGATTGCCGACTTCGGCCGACAGCGCTTCGACCCGGTCGTGGCGGCCTGCGACGGCGGCGAGCACGATCGCAAACGACACGGCAGCCGCGATCTGTCCCATCAGTCCGATGGACATCGAGCTCATGCCCGCCATCACCGCCACGACGGCGGCCGAGGCCAGGAACAGCTTGGCGGTCAATTTCAAGTCGGCGAACCAGTTCAAAAGGGATCTCCGGGTGCGGTCAGGCGGCGGTGGCTGTCAGGGCTGCATCGTCGGCTTCGACGTCTGCCGCGGCGGATTTCATTTCGTTGCTGATCAGCTTGTCGATGTCGAGCAGCACGACCATGCGATCCGACACCGGGACCAGGCCACGGATGAAGTCGGTCGATGAACGCTGTCCGAGTTCCGGCGGCGGCTTCACTTCGGCCGTCTTGACGTCAACCACGTCGGACACTCCGTCGACCACGACGCCGAAGTCGCGGCGCCCGGCAGCGGAGATCACCGACACCACGATGATGACGGTTATGGCCGTGTACTCGGCGCGCTCCAGTGCGAATCGCATGCGCAGGTCCACGATCGGCACGATCGAACCGCGCAGATTCAGGACACCCAGCACGTGCGCCGGGGCGTGCGGAATCTTGGTCACGGCAGACCATCCGCGAATTTCCTGAACGCGCAGGATGTCGACCCCGTAGGTCTCATTACCCAACACGAAGGTCAGGACCTGGTGCGATCCGTCTCCTCCGGTTTGTTCCGGCTTCGTAGCCTGACTTGTCGACATGACGCGTTTCCTCGTTCGAACTTGACTTGATGTGTGTGCAGCAGCGGTGTGTTCAGGCCGCCGCACGCAACGATGCGGCACGGATGATTCCGGGTACGTCCAGAATCAGCGCCACCGAGCCGTCTCCGAGAATCGTCGCTCCGGAGACGCCTTCCACGTGGCCGTAATTCGCTTCCAATGACTTGATGACCACTTGCTGCTGACCGAGAAGATCGTCGACGAACAACCCCACGCGCCGGCCGTCGCCTTCCGCAACCACGACCAATCCCTCGTGGAGATGTCGGGTGCGCGGCTCGACGCCATACAGCTCGTGCAGACGGATGATGGGAAGGTAATCGCCGCGGAACGAGAACACCTCGCCGCGGCCGGACAGACGGCTGACGTTGGATGTCCGCAGCTGCATCGATTCGACGATCGAGATGAGTGGAACTATGTAGGTCTCGGTGCCTACGGCTACCGACTGACCGTCGACGATGGCCAACGTGAGCGGCAGCGTAATGATAAAGCGCGAGCCCTTGCCGCGCTCCGTGCGCAGTTCGATCTTGCCACCCAGCTCTTTCACGTTACGTCTTACTACGTCCATGCCCACGCCGCGGCCGGACACGTCCGTTGTCTTCTCCGCGGTCGAAAAGCCCGGGAGGAAGATCAAGTCGTGAATCTGTTCGTCGGTGAGTACGTCGGTGGCACCGACCAGGCCGCGGGAGCGGGCCTTGGCAAGAATGCGGTCTTTGTCCAGGCCGGCGCCGTCGTCGCTGACTTCGACGGCGATATTGCCGCCGCGATGGCAGGCGTCGAGGTGTACCGTTCCATGGGCCGGCTTGCCCGCGGCCGCGCGGGTTTCCGGCGTTTCAATTCCATGGTCGACGCTGTTGCGGACCAGGTGCACCAGAGGATCGCCGATCTTCTCCAGCACCGTCTTGTCGAGCTCGGTCTGCTCGCCGGTGAGCTTCAGCTCGATCTGCTTTCCCAGGCGCTGCGCAAGATCGCGCACCATCCGCGGGAAGCGGCTGAAAACAAAGCTGATCGGCAGCATGCGGACGCGCATGACGCTTTCCTGCAGCTCGCGCATGTTGCGTTCAAGCTGGCCAAGCCCTGCCCGTAACTTCTCGGCGGTGGAGCCTTCGATCATCGTGCCGAGCTGGCTCAACATGGCCTGGGTGATCACGAGCTCACCGACGGTGTTCATCAGCTCGTCGATCTTCTCTACGCTGACTCTGATCGATCCGGAATCTCCCAGCGCGCTCAGAGCTCCTTCGACCTTGGGGTCGCTCTTCACCGTCGGATCGTGCTTGGCAACGGCGACAGGAGCCGACTGGTGGGCTACGGCTTCAGCCTTGGGCGCTTCGATAATCCGCGAATCTTCCGCCCCAGAGGCGGTGACGAGGGACGCGGACAGAATGGCGTCGGCGGTCGTCTCCTCGACGCTGGCTCCGCTGCCGCCCGTCGCTGGCGTGCCGACGAGCTCGATCTTCAGCTCGCAATCGCCTTCGGCCCATTCGAAGACCTGCCGGATGGCCTCTTCCGCAACTTCGCCGCCGAGGTCCAGGGTCCACGCAAGGTGACACTCCTGGGGCTCCAGCTTCGAAAGCGGCGGAAGAGAGTCGACCTCCACGTTCACCGTCAGCGGGCCCAACTCGGCCAGCTCGCGCATCATGCGCAGAGGATCGTTGCCTCGAGCAAACAGCTCTCGATAGGGACGGAAAGAAATCTTCCAGCTTTTCTGCGCCGGCGGCTCGGCGGCGGGGCTGGCCGCGTCCGCAGGCTGCTGCTCGGACTGATGGGATGCAGCCGGCGGTGTGGGGGCTGCCATCATGGCCGCCACGGAGAAGTTCTCGGGCAGTACCGGAGGAGCCGCTGCTGCCAGGGCGGCGTTCTTCTGCACGATGATCAGTTCGAGATCGAACTGCAGGTCGGAAACACGCTGCTGGTCGATCGGCTGCTTCGCCTGCACCGCGCGGAGCATCGCGCGCATGACGTCCACCGACTTCAGCAGGATGTCCGACATGGCAAGAGTGACTTGCATGTGGCCGCTGCGCAGCTCGTCGAGCAGGGTCTCGAGGCTGTGGGTGAACGAGGCGATGTCGGAGAAACCGAAGGTGGCGCTGCCGCCCTTGATGGAGTGAGCGACGCGGAAGATCGTATTGATCAGCTCGGAATCGGGCGCCCCGATGTCGAGCTTCAGCAGCGCCGTCTCCATGGAGTCGAGCGCTTCGAAACTCTCTTCGAAGAAGGCGTCGTGAAATTGTGTCAGGTCGATCGTCATGTTGCCTGATCCGGGAAGCGCAGCACGGGTTGCAGGCCGAGCAGGCGGGACGCCGAGACAAACGCGGCCGCGGTACCTTGCCACTGGACCTGCAGGCCGTTGGCTTCACGCTCGCGCACGAAGGCAGCGATCAATTGCATTCCGGCGGTGTCGATGCGTTGCACCTGGCTGACGTCGAGGGTGATGGGCGCGGGGTCTGCCAACAGACCCAGCAGACCGCTCTTCAAGGCGACACTCTCCACGACGGTGCATTCGGCAGACAATGTGTAGGTGTCGCTTTCCGCGGCCACCGGTTTGGCTTTCGCTGTGCGACCGCGCGGCTCCCGCGGTGCTGCAACCGCCGCGCGCGAGGACCTTACAGAGCTCCCTTTCTTGCGCTTTTTCATGAAGATAAGTGCCTGAACTTCGCCAATACCGTCTGTGCCCATCCGCTATCGGCCCGGAAGGGGCACCCCTTGAGCCTGTATTACGGAAAATTGACGCAGTTAACGAGTGTTCGCAGTGGGTGCGGCCGGTGTCACGAATTCGTGACGCAAGCCGCTGAAAGTCGGACCGTGAAGGCGTTGCACCAATTCGGCCTCGCTTTGGGTCAGACCGCAGCCGGTCATGAGTTCTTCGCGCGACGCACCGGTTCGCGCCAGGCGTATCGCAATCTGGTAACCCGGCGCGCCGGATGAGGGCGCCGCCTGTTGTCCAGGCCTGTCTACGCGATCACCCAGCTGGGAAACCGAGAGCTTCGTCGCATCTACGCGGGCTTCCAGCTCGGCCAGCCGCTGGAGCACCAGATCTGTGTGCGCCAGCACATGTTGTGTCTGCGTCTGGGCGGCACGGCGCCAGGCGGTGAAGGCGATGGCCGCGACGATGAAGGAGAAGACCAGGAAGACGGCGCGTCCTGCGAGCAGCAGGATATCCATCGATGGCAATGTCAAAGGTAGTGTCATGCGCGAGCGCTCCCGTGAACGAGTTCACACTTGTTGCGTGTTGCAGTTCACATACCGCTTCAAAGCGCCGGGAATCCGGCGCCACACAACAGGTCCCTGTTGTCAGGGTGCAGGAACTATGCCACTCGGTCGGGTGTTGGCTGCGCCGGTGCGTGGTGCGATCGTAGTGTTGGCGCTGCCGGCTCCCGGTCGAACTGCGGCCTCGCCGGGCTGCGCTAGCGGCGTGGTTGCCGTGGGGGTCGCAGTCGGGGGTGAAGCGGAGGCAGCAGTTGGGGCTGCAGCCGGGACTGCGGCGGGGGTCGCAGTGCGTGCCGCAGTGGGGGCCGT
>FTJL01008545.1_pt4 | contig 18266 bp, 12 predicted proteins | sample 1658551 | NCBI WGS metagenome assembly FTJL01 (sample SAMEA3914835, study PRJEB12502) | metagenome | biome: forest; material: soil | place: Canada | collected 2011-07-03 | depth 0.3 m
AACCGTGTACGGACCGCCGCTGTCGACAACGGAAACCGCCACGGGTGCACCGGTCACCGCGCGGTTCGCGGGATTGGCGGCCGCGACACCCACGGCGGCGCGCAAGCTTTACTTCTCGGAGGTCATCTCGGACCCGAGCAATCCGGCGAGCCCGACCAATTTCTTCATCACGGTGGACGGTGCGACACCTACCCTGTTCGATCCCAACAATCCGCCGGCAATCACCACCACGCAGGGGTCGGTGGAGGATTGGACGATTGAAAACCGCTCGCCCGAGAATCATGAATTTCATATGCACCAGATCCACTTCCTGCTGCTCGACACCAATGGAGTGCCGGTGCCCGCAGCACAGCAGCAGTTTTTCGATACTTACCAGGTGCCTTACTGGAGCGGTTCAGGTCCTTACCCGAGCGTCACGGTGCGGATGGACTTTCGCGGTCCGGACATAGGTGACTTCGTCTATCACTGCCACATCCTCGGACACGAGGACAACGGGATGATGGCGACCATTCGCGTTCTGCCACACCCGTAGCGCAGCGGCAGGCCGATGACTCGACGTATGCAGACCGGTTCGGAAGTCGGCGGTCGGGCGTCGGCCTGGGTACTCGTGTGCACCGCTGCCTTGGGCGTTGCAATCGCGCCGTCGCCGGGGAGAGCTTCCCCGGCGACCGCGACCGCGCTGGCCCCTGCGACAGCAACAGATAGCGCGCATTGGGGCGAATTGCGACCCCACTTCAGGCTGCATTCTGTGGATGGTCGCGAAGTCACCCAAGCGAGCTACGGCGACAAGTGGCTGGTGGTGTATTTCGGTTACACCTTCTGCCCCGATGTCTGTCCAACGGTTCTCATTGAAATCGGCCACGTGCTCAAGTCGTTGGGCCCCCTGGCCGATCGCATACAGCCGGTCTTCATCACAGTGGACCCAGCGCGTGACACGGCCGGGCATCTGGCGCAATACCTTGGGGCATTCAGCCCTCGCATAGTCGGGCTGCGTGGTGATGCGGAGGAGCTGAAATCGGCGGCCAGGCAGTTCCACGTCTACTACAACCCGCGCAGCCTGGGTAATGGCGACTATGCCGTCGACCACAGTTCCTATCTTTACGTGGTCGCGCCCGACGCCCGTCTGGCTAAAGTGCTACCTGACAGCCTGACGGAACCGCAGCTCGCGGCCGAATTGAAGCAGCTGGTTCAGGGAGGTTCCAGGCGATGACGACAGCTGTCGCCCTGTGTTTAGCCGCTCTGGCGACCGTTATGGCGGCTTCCTCCGTGGCGAAGTCGCCTACCTCGGCCACGGCTCACTTCGCGAACGCGGACGACGTCGCGGCGGTCGCCGTCGGCAGGGAGGTGTACATGCAGCGTTGCGCCTCCTGCCACGGCAAACGCCTGCAGGGACAACCGCTTTGGCAGTTGCAGGATCAGTACGCAGGTCGTCGCGCACCGGCGCACGACGAATCCGGCCACACCTGGGAGCATTCGGACGAAGAGCTCTTCCACATCACCAGGTACGGCCGATTCAGCACGACTCCGGCGAGCGTCCGCTCCTACATGCCTGCCTTCGGCAACGTGTTGGATGACGGGCAGATTCTGGCGGTTACCGCCTTCATCAAGGCGCGCTGGCCATTGAGTCTGCGCGTCTCGCAGTCATTACTAAATCCGGGTTACGCGGGAATGCCGGCCAACGCGCGGTCGGTCGAATGGACTTTCCCGCCGACTTGCGTCACTTCCGCGCAGCGCTGGAGAGCGCTCTCCCGCTAGGCCAAGGTCTTTCCCGGTGGGTGGGCATCGCTCGATGCCGCCGATCCCCCCTGACGCGACATCGTTTGATATGCATGGAATGCGTCGCCTAGAATGCCGCCGAACCGGATCGCAAGATGCATCGGTTGAACGGCAGTCGAGGATACCTCCATGGAATCATATTCGACGTCAACCGTACATTCTAACGAGAAGATCGATTACTGGCAGGACCTGTGCAGCCGGGCCTATGCGGACCTGGCGCTCGCGCCTCGCGATCACCGCAGCTTCGAAGGCACCCTGCGCCGCGCGTCTGCCGGTCCGTTCACTTTCGTAAAAGTCAGCTCCTCCGCGGCGAAAGTCACACGCTCCGAAGAGCATGTGACGCCAGCTGCGGGGCGCCGTTTCGACATCTTTCTGACGCTCAGCGGTGCGAGCCTGTGTTTCCACAATGGACGGCAGGCGCAGCTTGGGGCCGGCGACTTCACGCTGGTGGATATCTCTTTGCCGTACCGTTTCGAATTCGAAGATGTTTGCAGCGCTGTTTCGATCGGCATGCCGGAATCTCTCATCAGGAAGTATCTGCCCGTCCCCGGGGAGTTGCTGTGCCGGCCCATGTCGGGTCGGCTCGGCGTCAATCGCCTGGCGTCGATGATGATCGACTGCCTGTGCGACCAGGTCCAATCGGGCCAGCTGAGCGATATCGGTCCATCCCTCGTTCGCGGCGTTCTTGACGTGGTGGCGACGGCTTATGCTGCAGCCGCAGACGGGCCTGTTTCGGACTCCGCCTCGGCTTCTTCACGTCGAGTGCAGATCCGGGCGTTCATCGAAGCGAATCTGCGCGATCCCGGGCTCACCCCGCGCCGCATCGCAACCGCACTTGGCATCTCGCCGCGCTATCTGCGTCTCCTGTTCTCGCAAGAGGACGACACCATCGCGCGCTACGTTATGCGAAGGCGCGTGGAAGAGGTGGCGCAGCGCCTTTCGGACCCCCTCTGGCGCGGTACTACGATTACCGCAATCGCCTACGATTGGGGCTTTGGCGATGCGGCGCGCTTCGCGCGAGCGTTTCGCGAGCAATTCGGATCGAGCCCGAGCCGCTACCGCCAAACACAGATCGAACGAAGTTAGGCCGGACGCCGCAGCGCCCTCTGCCGCTTTTGGGGTATTCCATTGCCGCTTTGGCGCAGTAGCGTCGGAGTCATTGCGCTAGCTTTGTGCGGGGCGCACGGTGAGGGGGTGGCGTGAAGGCCTATCAACGACTTGGCACATTCGAGTTGGCTGCACATGTGAGTCAACTGCATTGGCGTGCGTTGTGCGTTGCGCTCACTTTTAGCGTGAGCGCACTGTTTGCGGCCCGGGGTTCGGCGCTGGCGGTTGAGCCGACGACTCAGGCCGTTTCCACCGCGGCCGACGCACAGGTGGCGCCCGACAGTGACACCCAGCTCCAGACAGTCATCGTTACGGCTCGTTACCGAGCGGAAAACCTGCAGGAAACGCCGATCGCGATTACCGCACTCGACGCGGATGGACTGGCGGCCCGCGGCTTCAATAATGTGGTCGATGTGTCCAAGGTCGCACCCAACGTCACCCTGCAACAATCCGGCAGTAACGGTGGCAAGTCGGCGGTCGCCTTTATCCGTGGAGTGGGGCAGTCCGACTTCACTTTGTCCTTCGAACCCGGTGTCGGTTTCTACATTGATGACGTCTACTTCGGGACGATCTTCGGCGCGATGTTCGATCTCGGCGACATAGATCGTGTCGAGGTCCTCCGAGGCCCGCAGGGAACGTTGTTCGGCAAGAATAGCGAGGGAGGCGCGGTCCGTATCTTCACGCCGCAACCGAAGGGCGATGCTTCCGGCTACTTCGAGGCCGGATACGGCAGTTACAACCGCTACATGGTCAAAGGAGCTTACGATTTCAGCATCATCCCGGACACGCTGTCCTTGCGCGTCTCCGGCGGTATGAACCGAGTGGACGGCTATGTGCAGCGTTACGATTTCGTCTGCCTGCACCCGGCTCTGTCCGGCAACCTGCCGCAGGTGACGGTCCGACCCGATTGCAAGACCGGAACGGAAGGCGGTGACGAAGTCGAGACCTTCCGCGCCACCCTGCGCTGGACGCCGAACGACAGCCTCGATGTCCTGCTGTCGGCGGATTCGCTGATGGACCGGGGTGAAGCGACGCCCACCAAGACCCTTGCGGTGGTGAACAGCGGACCTCTTGCGGATTACAACAGGAACGTACTGTTGAACCCCGCTTCGGGATTCTATACCGGGGTGCCGATCGACAGCCGGTTCGTGACGAGCAGCCCGTACACCACGTATGCCACCTTCAAGGATCTGAGTACGGGCATCAGCTTCGACCCGGTGAACAATGTCGACTCCTGGGGCTTCGGCAATACCGTCGAATGGCAGACGCCGCTGGGTTTACAGGTGAAGAACGTGCTGGCCTACCGGGCCTATTCCGGCAACTTCGTCTACGACGGCTCCGGCGCGCCGCTCAGTACGGTTTTGTACGACAACCCCGATTTTATCCACCACCAGTTCAGCGAAGAGCTCAACGTCAGCGGCACGCTTGACGACGGCGCACTCGACTGGGTGGCCGGCGGTTACTACTACGATGGCTACAGCAAGCAGGGTAACGGTCCTGTGCTCCTGACCTCCTCGGAGGTCGTGCCGCCGACCGGCATTCCGAACTTCTGCACCCTGGGCTGCTACGGACTGAACTTCATTACCAACGATCCCGTAACCGTCACTAACAAATCGGCATTCGTTCACACCCAGTATCATTTTACGAGCGAACTCACGGCCGAGCTCGGTGTCCGCTACAGCGACGAGTCGAAGACCTATACGTTCTCCCGGATACTGCTGCCGGCCAATCCGACCGATATCCTCTTCACGCCTGCGCTGGATCCCGACTTTCCGGCCCTCTCCGGTTTTGCAAACAGGCCGTCGGCTACCTCGACGACATCGCGGTGGGATCCTAAGGTGGCCCTCCAGTACAACTGGACGCCGAATTTCATGACCTACGTGCAGTTCGCAACCGGGTTCAAGGGCGGCGGCATCAACCCCCATCCGGTCTTCGCATCCCAGGCCGTGCCCTTCAAGGCGGAAACGCTGTCGGCCTATGAGATCGGGGCCAAAAGCCAATGGTTCGACAGCCGCGTGCGCTTCAATGCGGCGGCTTTTATCAGCAACTACAAGGACTTGCAGATCACCGTGATCGGGCCGGCGGGCGCGGACATCGTCCAGAACGCCGGCCACGTCCGCATCTCGGGGGTGGAAGGCGAGTTAGAGGCCGAGCCCATGCCCCGGCTGCTCCTGAATGGCTCATTCGGCTATCTGCACTACCACACGATTGATCTGGGCAGCGCAGCGGGCGTTCCGGGCGGTCCGACCATGGACAGCAAGCCCCCGTACATTCCTACGTGGAAGTTCAATGTCGGTGCGCAGTACGGCCTCAATCTTCCCGGGGGTAGTGCGGTGACACCGCGGGTTGACTGGACGTATCAGACCCAGGTTTTCAACGATCCGTCGAACGATCCGCTGGCGCTGCAGCCGGCCTACGGCCTTCTCGACGCCAGACTGACATGGGACACGCCGGACCGGCACTGGCAATTGGCGTTCGTCGTCCAGAATGCGCTCGACAAGGTTTACTACATCAACAAGTACGACAACTCCGCGAGCTTCGGCGTCGTGGACGGTCAACCTGGTTTGCCGCGGACGTTTTTCTTCACTGTGAAGCGGACCTTCTGACTTAAGAGCAACATGGCATCTCGCGGCTTCGAGTACCGCTTCCGACAGCCCGTTAGCCGGCCTGCCGATCTTGGCCGCCCGGCACCCCGCTACGAACGTAAGGTTCAGGACGGGATGATCGTCGAGCGGGACGTATCCGTCGCGCTGCGCGATGGCACGACGATCTACATAGACTTGTTTCGTCCCCGGGACGAGTCGCCCGCCGCGCCGCTGATCGCCTGGGGACCGTACGGCAAACATGGGCACATTCAGTATCAGCAGACATTTCCCAACTGGGGTGGTGATCCCGCGGCCATCTCGAAATATGCCGCATTCGAAGCGCCGGATCCGGCGTTCTGGGTGCCGCGGGGTTACGCGATCATCAATCCGGATCCCCGTGGCACGTGGGGCGGCGAGGGTCGCGCCACCTATTTGTCTCCTGAGGAGGCGCTGGATTTTTTTGATCTGATCGAGTGGGCGGGAACGCGGTCCTGGAGTAATGGGAAGGTGGGCCTTTCGGGAGTGTCGTATCTCGCAAGCTCGCAGTGGCGGGTGGCGCAGACTCAGCCTCCGCACCTGGCTGCGATAAACCCCTGGGAGGGCTGGTCGGATACCTTTCGTGAAGTGGCGCGTCACGGGGGCATTCCGGAAACCTATTTCTGGCCCTACCTGACCCCTCGCTGGGGGGCGAGCACGACGGAAGTCGAAGACCTGCAGGCCGAGACGCTGGAGCACCCCTTTTTCGACGATTTCTGGCAATCCAAAGCGGCCGACTTCTCCAGGATTTGCGTCCCCGCGTATGTTGTAGCGAGCTGGACGGATCAAGGACTGCATACGCGCGGGACTCTCGAAGGTTTCAAACATATCGCTTCGCAGGAGAAATGGCTCGAGGTTCATGGCCGCAAGAAGTGGGCGTACTTCTACGAACCGGCAAGCGTCAATCGCCAGCTGCAGTTCTTCGAGCATTTTCTGCGGGGGAATCCCCATTCAATTTCCGACTGGCCGCGTGTGAGAGTGGAGGCACGCGAAAGATTCTGCGTGGGCGACATGCTCGCCGAGGACGAGTGGCCAATCGCACGGACGCGCTACGAGCAATTATTCTTAGACGCGCAAAGTGCCACGCTGCAGCAGGTCCCGGTTGCACAGGAATCCTCGGTTTCCTACGACACCGATCGCACACGGGCCACCGCGCAACGCGCCCAATTCGACTTCACTTTCGCGCGGCGTACGGACCTGATCGGACATATGAAGCTGCGTTTGTGGGTAGCGGCTCCGGCGGCGACCGACCTGGATCTGTTCGTCGCCATCCAGAAGATCGATGCCCATGATGTCGTCGTCCCGTTCGCGTTCTGGGCGCATTTCGACGACGGTCCTGTGGCGCTTGGCTGGTTGCGCGCGTCTCACCGCGAGATCGATCCAACCAGCTCGGTGACGCATCAGCCGGTGCTTGCCCACCGTCGTGCGCTTACGGTACCGCGTGGCGAAATCGTGCCGCTCGAGATCGAAATCTGGCCCTCCGGGACGCGCTTCGAAGCCGGGGAGAGTTTGAGGCTCGTCCTGCAAGGGAGTGACATCTACGTTTATCCAAAGCCGGTGATGTGCGACCGGCACGAGGAGACGGTCAATCACGGGCCTCACGTCATCCATTGCGGCGGCCGGTACGACTCACACCTTCTCGTTCCGGTGGTTCCCGCCAAGTAGCGTTCGTCACCGCTGGACAGAGAAGGCTAACAGTACGTTGCCGGGAGTCTCGGCCACTACCCCGTACCCCGATCCGACCAAGAGCATGCCATCCGCGACGATCGGTCCCGGCGCGCTGAACGAGCCGCCCCGGGCCGAGACTTTGTTGACGGTGTCAAATTCGCGCGCCGTATCGACGGACCACAGAGGGTGCCCGTCGATGCTGGAGATGGCCCATAGCTTTCCATCCGATCCGCCGACGAACAAAACACCTGGAATCACTGTCGCGGCAGCCGCGTGCGTCACGCGCGATGCTGCAGTGGAATTGAGCGGCGTGTACCACTCGCGATGCCCGTCGCTGATGCGAAGCGCCGCGATGCCACCGGCATTCAGACCGAAATAGGCGTGCTGATCGTCCAGCGCCCCGCCCCATAGCGGTCCGCGATTGCTGCGAGATCTCGGCACTGGGCCGTCACCTGCGATCGAGTCCCCTAGAACGTCCACGCGCCAGAGCGCTTCCCCTTGTCGGTCGGGATTGAGGGCGAGAATGTCGCCGGGTTTGGTCCCGAAGATCAGCAGGCGAGTTCCGTTCGGCAGGGCTTTCAACATGGGCGACATCGGAATGTCCCAATCCGGACCTTGCACGTGCGGACAGTTCTCGGTCAATCCGTCCCCCGCGCAGCCGACGAGAAAGGAATCATTGTGATGCACCTGGTGCGACCACAGAACCGCTCCCGTATCCATGTCCAACGCGAGTATCGAATCGGTTGTCCCGGCAGCCGGGTAGGTGGTGGCGTCCCCGGTTCCAACGTAAACGGCGCGACGCTTGGGATCTATCGTCGGTGTATTCCACACCGACCCTCCTGCGGGCGCCCACTGTTGCACGCCGATAGCATTCTTATGCGTTGGTTTGGGACGCTCGGGGATCGAGTAAGTCTTCCAGATCAGCTTGCCCGAATTGGCGTCGAGTGCATTCACGCTGCCGACCGAGGTACAGCACCCATAGTCGAGGGTATGCGCCGAAATCTCCTCCCACGACGATATCGGCACGTAAAGTCGCCCTTCGTACAGAGCCGGGGCGGCGGTTACGCGCGTGGTGAAATTATCGTCGACATGCGTCGTCCAGATCTGCTTGCCGGTCTGCGCGTCTATGGCATAGGCGTTGGCTTTGACATCGCCGAAGTACACGGCATACCTGGCGTGTCCGTGTGCCCTGATCGGACCGACGGTCATCGCGTTGCGCACGCCTGCGTGGCTTCTGAATGACCAATAGACGCATCCGGACTGCGCATCCAGGGAGTAGACGTAGCCGGTATCGGTTCCCACGAATACCCGCCCCCCCACGATGCTGGGCTGGCCGTAAGTCGAAGTGCCGCCGGGATAGCCGAACGCCCATTTGAGTCGCAGATTCGGCACCGTCGCGGCGGTCAGACCGGCCGCGGTTGCGGACTGAAAGCGGTCGTTGGTCAGTCCGTTTCCCCACCCATTCCACGCTGGGCCCTGCAGTCTTAAGGGTGGATTCTGCGCACATCGATTGGGCATCGAAGCCGCGTCGCCGGATTGGGACGAGCCGATGAATCGACCTGCAATGGCTTCCGACACCAGGCGTCGGTTGGTATCGGTCAGGGTGTCGCCAACCGATTTCATTATGCCGGTCGTCAGCGCGTCATAGATACGCTCGGGCGGCATCGAGCGCAGTGCGGTGGGCGTGGGTGCGCGCTCGTAGGCCGGATTGCCGTGGCAGCCGATGCAGCGCTGCTGAAACAGGACAAACCCGGTTTCGGTGCTTCGACGCATTGAGGCAGCGTCAGCGGTACTAGCAGCGGGAGTATCCGCTGCGATGGCGCTCTGAGCGGCCGAGCTCAGACCTGCAACACAGAGTATTGCGAGGGTGCGTCGGCGCCGGAATGAACTATGCATCGGCAACATCCCCTTCGGGCAGGCTTGGGTTTGGCATCGCAAGTCAGGGCGGGAATATTAGAACCTCCCGACGGCGGGTGTTGACCAGCACGCGGCCAATGCCTCCTTCTTCGGGCTTGGAGAACCGTCAGCCGCGTAGGTCCCTTAAGGTTGCTTAGGATAGGTTTCGGGTGCGAAAGAGTTCATAGTAGCCGGCAAGAGCTCATCCGGAGGCGTCGGGGGGACGCGTCGGCGAATATCGAGCCATATTGCAGCAGAGGGGGACGAGACCGTGTCGAAGTCATTGCGTTGGGATACTTCCTACGAGTGGAAGGCTGTGCTGATTCTCAGCCTGGCCTTCGGGCTGGTCGGTCTGGACCGATTCATCCTGCCGCCCATGTTTCCGACGATGATGAAGGACCTGGGCCTGAACTATCAGGACCTGGGTAACCTGGTCGGAGCGCTGGGGATTGCGTGGGGCGTGTCCGCAATTCTGGTGGGCGGACTCTCGGATCGCATAGGCCGCCGACGGGTGTTGGTGCCGGCCGTGGTACTGTTCTCGCTGTTGTCGGTACTCAGCGGTATGGCGACCGGTCTCGTGAGCCTGTTGCTGATACGGGCTATCATGGGCGTGTCTGAGGGGGCCGTGGCACCGACGGGTGTGGCCGTGGCAGTCGAAGCCTCCCATCCCACGCGACGGGGCATGAATAACGGCTTCTTTCAATGCACCATCGCGCTGTTCGGCCAGGGAATCGGTCCGATCCTGGCGACGCAGCTCCTCATTATCACCACGTGGCGCAATGTATTCCTGATCGTCGGCATACCCGGCCTGATCGTAGCGGCGATTATGTGGTTCACCATCCGTGAGCCGGCGACGATCGGGGCGCAGGGCGGTGCCGAACTCGTGAAACGTGCGCCGCTGTCGGAAATCTTCAAGCATCGCAATGTTCCGCTGTCGATGGTCGGGCTGTTGTGCGCGATGACGGGAGTCTTCGTGCTGTCGGCGATCATGCCGAACTACCTGGTCGACTACCTGAAGCTCACCGGCCAGCAGATGGGTGTCGTGACGTCCGCCATCGGCTTCGGCGGAGCGTTGGGGCAGCTCGGCCTTCTCACGGTCTCGGACTTCACCGGGCGCAGAATTGCCACGGTGGGGTCATTCCTCGTTGCCGCCGTCTTCCTGTGGATCTTCATCCATACCGGTGCGGGCAATCTGACGCTCTTGTTTGCCCTGCTGTTCGTCGCCGCCATGTTCAATTTCGGCGCGCTGGCGATCCTGGCCGGACCGATACCGGCCGAAGCAGCCCCCCTGGGACTGATCGCCTCGGTGGCGGGCATCGTCATCGGCGCGGGAGAGATATTCGGCGGCGGCGTGGCGCCGTCGGTGGCGGGAACGATCGCTCAGCACTATGGCATTCAGTACACGTTGTACTTTGCTCTGGGCGGGCAAATTGCGGGCCTTTGTCTGAGCGTGTTCCTACGCGAGACGGCGCCCCGCAAATCGATGAGCGCGGCGCGCGGTACGGTGTCCGAGTTGGATCGCGTGGTCGAAGCGAAGAACTGATCGGGGGTCTGGAGGAATGCCTGAGTGGGGCAGGTGGATTCGACGGGGTTCGATTGCACTCGGCATGATCTGTTTATTGGCGGCGGCGTCTGCGTATGTACGTGCGCAGCCGCCGCCTTCCAGCAAGCGCCCCACCGCGACCTTTACCTATGTGGCCGTCGTCACCGGCGCAGGAGGGCCGCAGACCATGACTTTCCCCGTGCTGGTGCCCGAGATTCAAAACCCGCCCGATCACGGAGCGGAGGTGTGGGTGTTCGAGCTGCCGCAGCGGCAAACGCGATAGTTACCCCGGCGGGTGTCGCAGGGTCAGTCTTCAGCCAAAATACCGTCTGCACCCGCGGTCTGCTGGAGCAAGTTTAAGGCGCTGCCCGATACATCAGTGCGAGTCCCAAAACTGCTCCATCTTTCTGCGCATGGCCTCATCCGGCAATCGACCGCGTGCCGCGTGCTGATTGTCTTCGAGGTGCTCTACACGAGTTGAGCCAGGTATCGCGCACGTGACGGCAGGATGCGAGATCACGTACTTAAGCAGAAACTGGCCCCAGGTGGAGGCGTCAATGTCGGCCGCCCAACTCGGCAGTTGACGCTTCTGCGCGTCGCGGATCACCGAGCCGAAGCCAAAGGGAATATTGGCCAGGACGCCCACTCGATGCTCCATCGCGAGCGGCAGGATGGTGGTCGCCGCGTCCCGGTTGGCAAGCGAATAGTCGACCTGCACGAAGTCCAGCGGGTACTTGCGCATGAACTCGACCATCTGGGCGTGTTGTTCGACGCGTGAGGTGGTGATGCCGATATAGCGGATCTTGCCGGCCTTCTTCCACTGCAGCAGCAGTGGCATGAGGGTGTCCACTCCGTCGAGATTGTGGACCTGCAGAAGGTCGATGCGTTGAGTTTTCAGCCGCACGAGCGTGCGGTCGAAACTCTGTTGTCCGCCGACGCCGTCACCGCGAAACCCGGTGCCGTTTGCCGTCAGCTTGGTGGCGACAAACATTTTGTCGCGAATGCCCAGCGAGGCCAGGGCATCGCCGATCAGCGACTCGCTTTCGCCGTAGTTCGCGGCGGTGTCTATCACGGTCCCGCCGACCTGCTGCATGCGTTGGATTTCGGCTTTGATGGCGTCGCGATCGCCGGCGCTGAACTTGTCGGTTCCGAGCCCGACGGCGGGCAGCTTCTCGCCGCTTCCGGGAATGGTCTTGGTGATCAGCGGTAACGATTCTGCTGCGTTGGTCGCAGCCCGAACAGGCCGCAGCAGTGTCAGGCCGGCGCCGGCCGCCAGGCCAGACAGAGCATCACGTCGTGACACGCGGAACGGGGAAGGGGGGTGCATGGGTCGACTCCTTTGCCTGCAGGGATACTCAACCGATGTCGATCTTGAGAATATTGTGCGCGTCCGCCAGCAACTTCAACAACGGTCCCGCCGGTACGAGGGCCGCACCGCGGCGATTGGGGTTCTCGTCAGGCTCGAACGACAGCAGTTCGCCGTTCAGCATGATGTTCCGGACACCGCAGCCGGTACGTCCCACCTGATAGTGCACTTCAATAGGGTGTCCGAGCAATGTCGTACTCAGCTTCAGCCCATCCAGCGAGCTCGGTATGACCGGGTCCACACGCAGTATTCCCGATTCATAACTCAGGCCGAGAAAGCGTCGCAGGATGAGTCCGAGCGCTATGCCGGCTCCGCTTGAGTAGACCCGCCAGCCGCCGTCGAGGGCAATCGTTTCGTCGCTCACACGAGCGTACTCCTCCCTGGCTTGGTAGCGATCCGCGAACGCGGCGTCCGAACTGGAGTAATAGCAGTTCGCCTGCCGCAAGGACGCAGTGGGTACTATCGACTTGATGCCGATGGGATTCGCCTGGCACAGCGCATGGAAGAAGCGCTCCGCCTCACCGATATGCGCGAGCGCCTGGGCGTAGCGAAGATGCGCGTGCGTGTACATCAATCCGATCTCGCGACCGAAAAAGGTTGCGGTTTCAGCTCGCTGGAAGATCCGTTGCGTGCCTCCGTGGTAAGGCATCGGTCGGTCGAACAACCGGACGCCATCCGGGCCGCTCAGATGCGTTTCGATGATCTTCAGGTGCTCGCGTATTTGCGCCGAGGTCAGCATGTCCTCGAGGATCGCGTGGATCATCGCGAGCGAACTGTATCGGACGCCCGTCGTCTCGTCCCTCGGATGAAGCAGGTACCGCACACGACTGTCGTCCTCGAAGTGCGCATAGCCCGTGAGCACACCGTCCACGATAAGGTAGCGTTGAAAATCGTGCAGAACGGTCTGCGCCCAACTCTCGAAACGTACGGCCTCTTGCGCGCGCCCTATAGAGCGTAGCGCACGCATCAGCGTCTTCAATGTCTGATAGTGCAGTGTCACGGTCCATGCGCTACACATGCGGTCACGCATTTTAGGATCGGCCGGCTGCAGGGAATCGTTCCAATCGCCATGACCATACGCGGCCAACGCGGTGCCCGGAATCACCCGCTTTTCGATCAGCGAGAGGGCACGTTCCACGTGCTGCCAGACAGTAGCCCGCTCACCGGCCGCTACGCCGCGCGAGTCAAAGAACGGCACGCTCTCATTCAGCAGACCGACATCGCCCGAAGCGATGAGGTACTGGCCGAAGACCAGCAACGGCCAGAAAATCACATCGCCGTGCGAATCGTCCGGCCTGATATTGCGCTCGCGCTCGAAGAACATGAACCACTGCGGCCAGTCTCCGTCGGGGTTCTGCATACCCATGACCCGCAACAACAGATCTCGGATCGGTTCGAGGCGGCCCAGTGCCAGCAGCATTTCAACCGGCCCCTGACATACATCCCGTGTTCCCCAGCCGCCGCCGGAATATTGTTCGAGACCACGCGGCGAGAGGTAGTGCACCAAGGCATTCTGTGTGTACCAGGGCACGATATCGGCGATGCGTGCCAATTGGCGGGAGAGCGGAGTTTGCTGCGACGTACTGAGCGTCGGCGTCGGGATGAGTTTCTCTGCCGTTGCGACCTTAAGAGGTGCCTGCGTATTCTCTGCGACGAGGCATCCGCGAATGCTCAGGGCGGCCATTCGCGCAGGTTCGGTGACCACGCATATATATGGCTGCCCGCGCGATTGTCCGTCGGCGAACAACACTTCGTCGCCGGCAACCTGCTGAAACGCCGTGCCCGACAGCGGCACTACTTTGAAGCTCCCCTGGGGGAAACGCTGCGCAACCTCGCTGCCGTTCCCGGGAGTGATGACAATTTCATTCCCGTTGCGGGACCAGTGTGCCGCGCCCGGTGTGCTGCCGTCGTCACCATTCAATGCGATGTGATTCGAGATCAGGAATCGCGCAGGATCACCGGAAGTGACTGAGATCGAGAGCGTCAGCTCATGCGGTTCGCTGCGCGCCTCGGCCCGTACCTGGATCTCGCCGGCGTCGTGCCGATAAATCCAGCGGCAAAGATCCGGCGACATCTCGAATGCGGAGGGCATGTCGAGCAATCGCCAGGCACCGTCTATCTCGACGAATACGCGCTGGCCGTGCGAACGGAACAGGCCGAGATAGCTGCGTACCGTGGACAGAAAGCGATTGATGCTGACGTGCCCCTGCGTCAGCATTGAGTGAAATACGCCGTTCATCCACACGGTCGAGGTCAATCCGGATTCGTCCGGAGTCGTGTGATTTCCGGTGCGGAGCAGATGGCCGTGTGGACGTTGCACACGCAGTTCTTTTGCCCGCAGGACTACGTGATGACCGGCGCTATGGAAGAACGACAAGCGGCCGCCTCGTTCGTCGTGCTCCTCGTGGCGCCAGGATGATCCGAATAACTCGCGCAGTTCATCTGCTTCGAGATCGCGTCCATTGATGCGCGCTGCGGCGCTGAACAGAGTCGTGAAGTCGGATGTGTCGGTTGGCGGCCGTCCGGCCGGCGGCGTTCTGACTGGTGACGGTGCGGCTAGCGACGGCGCCGGCGGTCCAGCCGGCGGAGCCACGGACTCCGGCAGCGCGAATATTCCGGCCAGCTTGTCCAGGTCCGACGTCGATGTGGCATCGGGGTGGTCTGCGACATAGGTTCCGAAGAAACCGCTGGTCACGTCGCAGTTGGGATCCAACACGATCGGGGCATCGCGAACGACCACCATGGAGTGCTCGTGCTGCAGCCGGTGGGTGGGAAGGTCGCCCGCCAGACCGACCGGCATATCGTCCCTGCGGCTTGAGAGCCCGTGGAACTGCATCGCGTCGGTGGCGCAAGACGTCCCCGTACGCAACGACCCGATCAGTGACCAGGGATGACGTCCGTCCGCTGCCATGTTCTGCCGCGAGGCGACCACCACCCCACGGATGGCATGCGACAAGGGCGTGTGATCGACGTACTGACTGACGTAGAACTCGTTCATCCGCACGGCACCGTAGGACGCCAGAGCAAGATCCTGCGCGTACGTCAGATCGAGGTGCTGCGATGTTGCGCTCCTGTTCTGAAGCCGCACGTGCCAGAACCATGTGGGCGCACTTTGGGCCAGTACGAGTGCTATCGAGTAGTCGATGTCGAGCCACGAACCGGTTCCCAGGAGCGCGCCGGTGCGTGCATCTATGCCGAAGCGCGTGCGACTGCGAGGACCGAGCAGAGGGGTCCATTCGACGACATCCGCAAAGCGTCGCAGGTACAGGTTTGTCGGCCCGCCCTCGAGCTCGTTACCGACGAAAAGGTTCAGTGTGATGTCATGGCAGTCGAAGCGACGCAGCGAGCCGTTGGCGTTCAGCTCGACGCGCAGGCCTGCCGGACTGGTCAGGGGGGCCGTCAGTCGGCTCAGGGCTTCCAGCATCGCGTCGGTCCTCCTACGGTCTTCGGCCGGATCATCCGTCATGCGGCCTTCGCAATCCACGGTCCTGTAGTGGACAGCAGCCGCAACTAAGGTGCAGCTTGGCGTCGACCACACTATATTGCTTCTGCGACGGCGCCGAAGGTGGACGCCGCCGCGGCAGATAACGACAGGGGGGAAGCATGAAGGTCGGAAACTCGGTTCTGGCAGCGGGCGTTCTGGCATTGCTCGGTGGAGGTCTCCCGGTCGGCAGCGCATTCGCCGCCGCACCGGTCTCATGCGATCGGGCGTGTCTTACGGCAGTGGCCGAAAAGTACCTGACGGCGATGCTGTCCCACGATCCAACCAAAGCTCCCTTGGCGCATACGGCGCGCTACACCGAGAATGGTGTGGAGCTCACTTTGCCCGACGGTTTGTGGCGTACAGCCCAGAGCCTGGGGGTATACCGGTTGTTCGTCACCGATCCGCAGCAAGGCTCGGTGGGTTTCTTTGTAAAAATCCAGGAAAACGGTGCGCCGGTGCTGGTCGGAACCCGTCTTAAGGTGGTTCATAACCAGATCACCGAGATCGAAAGCTACGCTTCGCGTCTTACCGCAACGATTGGCGGCGGACCGAGCTCGGCGCCACGTGTGGACCAACTCGGCGATGCGCCGCGGAAACAGTTTCTCGCCCCGCTTCCGCCGGACAAGCGTCGCACGCGCGAGCAGCTCGCTGCGATCGTGAATACGTATTTCACCGGCATCGAAAACAACACCGGCGATAAGCCGCCCCTGTTTGCGGACGACTGCCTAAGGCTGGAAAACGGGTCGCAAACCACGGGGAAATCCGTAGCCCCGGGCGCGGAGCCTGGACCGCTCAACTACAGCTGCAAGGAGGCGTTCGCCCTAGGCTACTACAAGGAAGACACGCGGCTTCGCAATCGACGCGTCCTAGCGGTCGACGAGGAGCGCGGTCTGGTCTATATGGGCGTGTATTTTGACCACGATGCGGTCATTCGATCCTACAAACTCAAGGACGGCCGAACCGTCACCGTGCGCAATACGTCGCCCTGGACCTGGGGCATCCACGAACTCTTCCAAGTCGACGGCGACGGTCACATCAGCCAGGTTGAAGCCGTGTTGCTGAGTGTTCCGTATGGCATGCGCCCAGGGTGGAGCACGGGCGTGCATCTGCCCAGCCCGGCGGCCCGACGCGACGGGTTCAAGGAATACTAGCCTTGGGGCGCGCTTCGCCTTGCAGGCGCGCCAGTTGCATGATCGAGTCGACGAACAGCGTGAGCACGGATTCTGCCGTGTCGGGAGTCATGTCCATCGGGCTGGATAGCATGAACAGCCGCACCCCCTCGACCAGGCTCATGAAGCCCATGGCCATCTGCTCCGACGGCAGTGGAGCTGTAACTCCGGCGCGCCGATAGAAGTAGTCGATGAACGCGGCGATCTGGCCGCGCTTCTCCGTCATCAGCGCGCTGAGTTTGGAACGGAACTTCGCGTCCCGGGCGGCCAGCATCCTGGCCTCGGTCCAGTTCATGAAACATTCGTTGTCGCGGTACAGACCGCCGTAGATCTCCCGTGCGCGAGCCTGTATGTGCTCGAGCGGCAGCTCGTCGCTACGCAACGCATTCAGTTCGGTGGTCGTTCGCTCGTGATCGCGGCGCAACAGCTCGATGAACAGGTCGCCCTTGCCGCTGAAGTTCGAATAGAACGCGCCCCGCGTGTAGCCGGCGGCATCGGCAATATCTTCTACGCTGGCCGCGCTGAAGCCCTTCCTGGCGATCAGTTTCTGCGCCGCTTCCAGGAGTCGCAGGGTCGTTTGCTCGCGGCTGTCTTCGCGGCTCAGGCGTTTGCGGCTCATTCTCGCGATGCTAGCATAGGCCTTCCGCAATTTATATACACATTCGTATTCAGATACAGTATGGTATTTGAATTCTAGTCTGTATCCAAGGGGCGGAACGACCGTCCCCGCCGGGCCTACGCCCGAAGGAGTCGTCGTGAATATTCCTTTGAACCGCCGTGCCGTTGCTCATGGAGCCCCCCTGCGTACCACTTGGGCGTTGGGCGTCGTCGCCTTGATCGCGATCGGCGGTTGTCAGCGCGGACAGCCCGCGTCCGCCCCGCCTGCGCTCGTTGTCGCGTTGCCGATGCACCCGGACTCCGGCGCGCGCGCCGGCGATGCGCTTCGCTATCCGGTCGAAGTGGCGGCGCGCTACTCGAACGCGATGTCGTTTCGAGTTCCCGGCAAGTTGATCGAGCGGGACGTACGGCTGGGCGACAGCGTGCACAAGGGTCAGACCATCGCGCGCCTGGATCCGATCGACGCGCAGAAACAAGCCGCGAGCGCGCAAGCCGCGCTGGTTGCCGCCGAGCATCGCCTGCTGTTTGCGCAGCAACAGCTCGATCGTGACACGCAGCAAGCAGGGCAAAACCTGATCGCGGCGAATCAGCTGGAACAGACCCAGGACTTGTTTACCTCGGCCCAGGCGGGACGCGATCAGGCGGCCGCCCAACTCGTGGTGGCCCGGAACGCGCTGCAATACAACACATTGGTTGCGGACCATGACGGCGTGATCACCAGCGAAAACGCCGATACGGGACAGGTCGTTGCCGCGGGACAAGCGGTGTACGGGCTGGCCTGGACCGGTGAAACCGACGTGATCCTGGATGCCGCCGAAAGTGACCTCCCCCGCATCGCGAGCGGTCAATCCGCAGGCATCACCTTTCCGGCTTTGCCCGGCCGCCGTTTCGAGGCGCGCGTGCGTGAGGTTGCCCCTGCAGCCGATCCACAGAGCCGCACTTATCGGGTGAAGCTGACGCTGACTCAGCCGACCCAAGCGGTTCGACTCGGCATGACCGGTGACGCGGTCCTTGTCCC
>FTJL01004963.1_pt1 | contig 18221 bp, 19 predicted proteins | sample 1658551 | NCBI WGS metagenome assembly FTJL01 (sample SAMEA3914835, study PRJEB12502) | metagenome | biome: forest; material: soil | place: Canada | collected 2011-07-03 | depth 0.3 m
GCCAGGGCGTGGCCGGCGGCATGGGCCGGATGCGAACTTTCCGAGGCGGCGAGCACGGCGTCGACGCCGCGCAGGGAGGGCGCCCGTCCTTCGATGATCTCGCGGCGGCGCACAAAGGTGAAATCGAGGCCGTGCGCCCGCAACAGTGCTGCGGTGCGCGGGCTTTCGCGCTCCAGCCAGCGTGAGACCACGATCTTGAGCTCGAGGCCCGGGGCGGTCGCGATCGCGAGGAGCACGCCCAGCAGGGCGTCGATGTCCTGGACCAGATCGATCAGGACCAGGACGCGCGGCCGCCGCGCCGTGAAGGGGTTCCTCATCGACGTGGGGCCGCTGGCCAGGCCGCCGCCGCCGCCGCCAGCTCTGCCGGGTCGAAGGCCGCCAGGGCGGCGCCCGAGATTTCGCCGCAAAGCTCCAAGCCCGCATCGGCCTGCGCCGCAAGCCCTCCCAGCAGCACGCCGCAAAGGCCGATCCGCCGCAGACGCAAGGCCAAGTCGAGGTCGACCCCGCCCGCGGGCAGCCGGCCGTCCGCGGGCCCGCCCAGCATGGCCAACCTGTCCCGGCCGATGGCCAGGAACGCCGCCGGGGCGCCCAGCACCGGGCGGTCGATCCCCTTCAGCTCGGCCACGAAGGCCGATCTTGCCGCCCAGCCGTTCTCCGATCGCGTCAAGGCTAGACCGGCGAGCGGATCACCAGCGCCGGACACCTCGACGGTCACCGTGCCCACGCCCGGGAGCATGGCCCAGGCGGCGATCCGATCCACAGCCCCTGGCGCCTGACCCAGCCGCACGCCGGCCTGGCAAAGCACCACTGCTTCTCCCGACGCCGCGCCGGTCAAGGCCGCAAGCCACGCGCCCGCCGTTCCGGACGCCGGCGCATCCACCGCTCGCACCATCGCCTCGCGGCCCAGCGTGGCGGCCAGGCGGCGGGCCTCGTCGGCTCCCGATGCGTCCACCAGGATCTCGAGATCCAGGCTGGGTCCGGCCTGGGCGATCAGCGCCTCGAGCGAGCTGGCCGCGGCCGCGCTCCAAGCGGGCCAGATCGCCAGGCTCACACGCCCTGGAGGCGTCGGCGCGACCGCCTCTGCGGCAGTGGCGGGCGGGGCAGGGGAGATCACCAGGGGGCCTGGCAGGTGGGCCCAGCGCAGCTCCGCGCGGCCCGCCAGGACCAGCTCGGCCGCTCGAGCGTCCCCGACCGCCAGGGCCTGGAGCAGCGGCGCTCCGGCGAGGGTCAGCACATGGCCGCGCAGGGCGAAGCGGCCGCCGAGGCTCTCGCCCAGCATGAGGCCGAGCGCCCGGGCTTCCGGCCGCCGCGAGACGAGGTCCGGGCCGTCCCAGGTCACCACGTCGGCGAGGGGCTGCGAGCGGAGCAGGATATCGGCCGTGGCGGGATCGATCCGATCGCCGGGCCGGGCGAAAAGCACCGTATGCACGCTCGAAAGCCGGGCCAGGTCAGCCTTTCCGCCGCCGAGTTTGACCACCTCCCGGCCAAATCCCCGAGGCGTCTCTCCGGGGCCCGGCCACAGCGCCAGGACGGGGGGCGGCGTCGGTTCTTCGGCCGCCCAGGCCTGCAAGTCGGGCGCGGCTGCACGAGGCCCCGCCGAAGCCGGGTTGTCCTCGCCGGCGCCTTCGATCACCACCTCGCCACGTTTCAGCCGCACCAGCGTCCCGCCCGCGACGGCCTGGACTTCGACGGTCCGCCGTTCGCCATCGAGCAGCGCCGCCGGCAGTCGCAGACGGAAGGCATGGCGCCCGTCGCCGCGGCCATGCCGCATCAGATCGGCGCGGGAGAGATCGGCCAGCGTCTCGGCGACCACGCGTCCGTCGTTCAGGGCCAGCACGTGCATCCGGCGGTTGGGATGGTCGGCGTCCAGGGCCCAGCCGCGAATCTCGCCGGCCACGCAGCCATCGACGAAGCCTTCGATGCCGGCGCGACGCTCGCCCTGGGGCGGGCGGGCCGGCGCCAGGCGGCGCAGCAGGGCGCGCAGGCGGCGGATCAGGAGAGGGGGGCGCGACTCCATGACGCCGGCTCAGGCGGCTTCGAGGCGCGGGGCGGCCCGCGCCAGAAGGCCCAGCATGCTGCTCTCCAGCCGGTCCCAGCCGAACTGGGCGGTCAGCAGCTCGTCCGCCGCGCGGACCAGGGTGCGGCGCAGGGCGCCGTCGTCGACCAACCGCTCCAGCACATGCGCCCATTGCTCCGGCGCGGCAGGCGCCGCCGCGCCCCGGGCGATCATCGGCTGATAGACGCCCATGTCCGAGGCCGCCACGGCCGCGCCCGCCTCGGCGTACTCGGCCCATTTCGTGGCCGTCTTGCACCGATTGTAGGGGCTGGCCTGGAGCGGCGCGAGCCCGATGTCCCACTCCAGGGCGCAGAGCTGCCGGCGGAACGCCGCGTAGTCGCCGGCCACCGCATCGTGGCGGACCACCGCACCTGGCAGCCGGTCGGCGGCGGGCAGGCGGGCGATCGATCCGAACAGCTCCACCCGCACGTCGCGGCGGCGGGTCAACAGATGCTCCAGGGCGGGCAGCACCAGCTCCAGGTCCGGTCCGTGCGAGGCTGAGCCCATGTAGCCGATCACCACCGGCGAGCCCGCCGGCTTGCGCGCGCGGGGCCGCGGGGCGCCGCCGGTTCCGTTGTCCAGCCAGCCGATGCGGCCATGGCCGGCCTGGGCGGCCAACAGCTCGGCCAGGGCGGGGGTGGCGGCGATGATGAAATCGGCCCGCCGCAAGGCCAGGCTCAGGGCCTGGATCCGGCGGGCATGCCGTCCAGAGCGATAACGTTCTATGCCGACGACGACCGGCAGGCCGAAAAGGTCGTCGTCGATGTGCAGGATCACCGGCAGACCGCTGGCCCGGGCGGCGGCGAAGGCCCCATCCACCCCCGCCACGTGGCCGAAACGCGAGAGCACGAGCGCGGTCGGCGAAGTGGCTTGGAGCTCGGCGTCGATCAGCTCGCGGGCGCCGGCCGCGCCGGCGCGCCCGTCGTCGGGCCCGAAGGCGGCTTCCGCCAGGATGCGCACGGCGGCGCGGCCCTGGATCCGGGCCTGGGCGAGGCCCTCGACGAAAGCGATCGACTGGGAAGCGCCCAGCTGGTCGGCCAGCACCAGCAGCCGGACGGGCGCCTTGGAGGGGAACACATCGCTATAGGCCGCGCTCAGGGCCTCGAGATCGGATGCAGGCATGGAAATCGGGCGCTCTTTGCGCCTGCTCTTAGCACAGAGTCGCGAGGTGGCGACCGAAGCGCTCCTTTCCGGCTGCATTGCAGCGCCGCCTGCCCGCCTGTAGGTTGCGCGCCTTTATCGCGCGCCCATGACCCTCACCTACGATCACATCAAGGCCGCCGCCGCCCGGCTGAACGGCCACATCGAACGCACACCGCAGCGTCACTCCCGGACTCTCTCAGAGATCACCGGCGCGGAAGTATATGTGAAGTTCGAGAACCTGCAGTTCACCGCCTCCTTCAAGGAGCGCGGCGCGCTGAACAAGCTGCTGAGCCTGGGCGAGGAAGAGCGTCGGCGCGGCGTCATCGCCGCCTCGGCCGGCAATCATGCCCAAGGTCTGGCCTATCATGGCCAGCGGCTGGGGGCGCCGGTCACCATCGTCATGCCCAAGGCCACGCCGACCGTGAAGGTCGAGCATACCCGCCGCTTCGGGGCGGAGGTGGTGCTGCACGGCGACAGCTACGACGAGGCCAGCGATCACGCCCAGGCCATCCGCCGCCAGTTCGACCTGGTGCTGGTGCATCCCTTCGACGACGTCGACGTCATGGCCGGCCAGGGCACCGTCGCCGCCGAGATGCTGGAGGACAATCCGGACCTCGACGCGATCATGGTCCAGATCGGGGGCGGGGGGCTGATCGCCGGCTGCGCCACCGCGGCCAAGGCCCTGAAGCCGGAGATCGGCGTCTTCGGCGTCGAGCCGGCCATGTATCCATCGTTCACCTCGCGCATGCGTGGGCTGCGCGGCTCGGCCGGCGGCCAGACCATCGCCGAGGGCATCGCGGTCAAGGAGGTGGGCGATCTCACCTACGCCGTCGTCCGGCCGCTGGTGGAAGAGGTGATGCTGGTCGAGGAGGCCTCGCTCGAGCGGGCCGTGGCGCTCTACGCCAATATCGAGAAGACCATCGCCGAAGGGGCGGGCGCGGCCGGCCTGGCGGCGCTGCTGGCCCATCCCAATCGCTTCCGTGGCAAGAAGGTCGGTCTGATTCTTTCCGGCGGCAACATCGACTCCCGCCTGCTGGCCTCGGTGCTGACGCGCGAGCTGGTGCGCGAACAGCGCCTGGTGTCGCTGAGGATCACCGGCGACGACCGCCCGGGCCTGCTGGCCACGGTCTCGGCCGTGATCGGCGCGGCGGGCGGCAACATCATCGAGGTGGCGCACAACCGCCTGGCCCTCGACGTGCCGGCCAAGGGGGCGGAGTTCGACATCATGGTCGAGACCCGCGACGCCCAGCACACCCAGGAGATCATGGACGCCCTGCGCGACCACGGTTATCCGCCGAGAGCGGTCTGAGCGAAGCAGGCCGTCGATGTTTCGCGTGCTTGCCCTGAGCCTCGGCCTCGCGGCGATCGCGCTGCCAGCCCTCGCCGCGTCGCCGCCGGCTGCGCCTGAGCGGATCGAGGACCAGCTGCTCGCTGCGGCCAACGGCTTCCGCGCCGACAACCGGCTGGCGCCCCTGGAGCCCGATCCCACCCTGACCGCGGCCGCCCGCGACTTTGCCGAATATCTGGCCCGCACCGGCAAGTTCTCCCACACTGCGGATGGCCGCAGCCCGGGCGACCGCGCGCGCGCCGCCGGCTACGACTACTGCGAGCTGGCCGAGAACATCGCCTACGAAGAGGACGACGCCGGCTTCGGGGCCGACCATCTGACGCACACCTTCATCACCGGTTGGGAGAATTCGCCCGGCCATCGCCGCAACCTGCTCGACGCCAACGTCACTCAGACCGGGGTCGGCGTGGCGCGGGTGCTGGGGCGCCGCGGCCTGCAGAAATATGTCGCCGTCCAGGAGTTCGGCCGTCCTTCGTCCGATCGCTACAGCTTCGAGGTCGAAAACGGCTCGGTGCTGGAGGTCGGTTTCACCTTCGACGGGGTGGTCCGCCGCGTGCCGCCGCACGCGACCCTGCGGGAGTCTACCTGCGCGACCGGTGAGATCCGCTTCGAGCGCGTCGGCCGCGGGCCACAGAGCTATGCGGCCGAGCCCGGCGCACGCTATGTGATCACCGACGCCCCTGGCGGCGTGCGGGTCGAGGCGCCGCCAGCTCGGGGCCGGCCGGAACCGGATTGAGGAGGGATTCGATGCGTCTCATGGCGACCGCTCTGGCGGTGCTCCTGCTCTCGGGCGCGGCCAGCGCGTCCGCCCAGACCGAGGCCCAGTCCCCGGCGGCCTTCCTGGCGCAGAACGCTGCCGCCGCGGACGTGCATGTCCTGCCGTCCGGCGTGCAGTACAAGGTGATCAAGGCTGGCCCGCAGACCAGCCGCCATCCGACCCCGCAGGACTACGTCAAGGTCGCCTACGAGGTCGCGCTGCTGAACGGCAAGGTGGTGGAGACCACCTTCGCCAATCCCGATCCGCCCACCTACCAGCTGAAGACCCTGATCCCGGCCTGGATCGACGTGGTGCCGCTGATGCAGGAAGGTGACGAATGGATGCTTTGGGCGCCGCCCGAACGGGCTTATGGCGCCAGGGCTGTCGGTCCGATCCCCGGGGGGAGCGTGCTGGTGTTCCGTCTGAAGCTGGTCTCCATCCTGGGGGGCTGAGCCGCCACGGGCGCCGAGCCAATATTGAGGAGAGTTTCGATGCGCATTGCAGCGGCCGCCCTGGCGGTCCTCCTGCTTTCGACTGCCGGGTGCGCCCGGGCCCAGTCCGAGGGTCAGAGTCCCACCGCCTTCATGGCCCAGAACGCCCTGGCCGAGGGTGTGAAGGTGTTGCCGTCGGGCGTGCAGTACAAGGTCGTGAAGTCGGGGCCCGAGAACGGCGCCCATCCGACCCCCACGGACACCATCACGGTGAACTACGAGGGCACGCTGCTCAACGGCCAGATCTTCGACAGCTCGTTCCAGCGCGGCAAGCCTGCCACCTTCGAGCTGGGCGGCCTGGTCCAGGGCTGGATCGACGCGCTGCAGCAGATGCGGCCGGGCGACGAGTGGATCGTCTGGATCCCGCCGAGCCTGGGCTACGGCTCCGAAGCCAAGGGCCCGATCCCGGCCAACAGCGTGCTGGTGTTCCGCCTGCAGCTGATCGCGATCAACGCCCCGCCGGTTCCAGGCGCCGGCTGATCCGCTAGATGTAGCGACGCAGCGAGCGGGCCAGCTCGGCGGCGGTGGTGCGCTTGCCCTTCTGCTGGGGCTGATAGGCCAGCCGCGCGTGCTCGGTGCAGTAGGAGCCGTCGCCGATGCGCCGGCCGCAGAAGGTGAAGCCGTCGGAAGCCGGATCGCCGATCGGCCACTTGCACATGTGCGCGCCGAGCGTCAGCACCGTGGCCGAGCCGGGCTCCTCCACATAGTAGGCAGCCTGCGGCTGGGGCGCGGTCGGCGGATGCACCAGGGCGCGGCGCGGGGCCAGGGTGGCGCCTGCCGCGGGGCGCGGCGGACGCGGGGTCTTGAAGGCGGGACGCGGCGGGCTCGACGGGGTCGCCCGGCCCGACAGGCCCAGGCGGTGCACCTTGCCGATCACGGCGTTGCGGGTGACCCCGCCCAACTGCTTGGCGATCTGACTGGCGGACAGCCCCTCCAGCCACAGCTTCTTCAAGAGTGCGACGCGTTCGTCGGTCCAGCCCATGACCATTCCTCCAGCCCTGAGGACGCCGGTTCAGGCGCCATATCTTGTGTCCGGCCGCCCCTGCGCGGTTAACGAACTACTAGATATCGTAAACAAACCCTTAACGCCCACAATCCCTGGAGGGGCGCCTATCCACAGGAACCAGATGTTGATCACATCTGCCGCAGGGGGCGTTTCGCCTTGCGCGGGGCCCTGGGCGCGGGCACACCAATGGGCATGAGAGATATGGCCGCACCCGCCGTCACGCCGCCTCTGCCCCGCAAATACGCCGGGGTGAACTGGCTGGGCTTCTGGACCCTCTACATGAAGGAGGTCCGGCGCTTCGCGAAGATCCCTGCCCAGACGGTGGTCGCGCCCCTGATGATGAGCCTGCTCTACATGCTGGTGTTCGGGGTGGCGACCAAGGGCGCCCGCCCGCCGGTTCACGGCATCGTCTACACGCAGTTCGTGGCCCCGGGCTTGGTGATGATGAACGTGCTCAACAACGCCTTCGCCAACTCCTCGTCGTCGATCCTGCAGGCCAAGATGATGGGCCTGAGCGCCGACTTCCTGACCCCGCCCCTGTCGTCGACCGAACAGGCCATGGCCTTCATACTGGGCTCGGCCAGCCGCGGCATCGTCGTGGGCCTGGTGACCCTGGTCACCGTCTGGGGTTTCGCCGGATCGCACATCGCCCATCCGTGGGCGGCGATCTGGTTCATGGTCTCGGCGTCCCTGATCATGGGTGAGCTGGGCGTGCTGGCCGGGCTCTGGTCGCAGAAGTTCGACGAGATGGCCATGGTGCAGAACTTCGTGGTGATGCCGCTGACCTTCCTGTCGGGCACCTTCTACACGGTCGACCGGCTGCCCGAGCCGTTCCGCACCCTCTCGCACTACAACCCGTTCTTCTATCTGATCGACGGCTTCCGTTACGGCTTCATCGGTATCACCGACGGCAGCCTGGTCGCCGGCGTTATCAGCTCGGCCTTCCTGTCCGCGGTGCTCGGCCTCTGGTGCTGGTGGGTGTTCTGGAAGGGCTACCGGCTGAAGACCTGAGAACGGCATGTCCGAGCAGGCCACGCCCGCGCCTCAGCCGCCGCCCTGTCCGGTCACCGGCCGCCCGGCCGTGCGGCTGATCCAGGACATTTCCCCGGGGCTGCTGATCAAGCTGTGGCGGCACACCGGCGGGGTGGAGCTCGGCCACCTGCTGCGCAAGCGCGGCGTGATCCGGCTCTGGGAGTCGCCCTGCGGCATGGCCTTCTTCGATCCGATGATCGAGGGCGACGGCGCGCTCTATCCGGCCTTCTACCGCAACACCCGCGCCGACCAGTGGCTGTGTGGTGATCCGGACGGATCGCGGGCCGAGTTCCAGCAGGCCGCCGCGCGGGTGGGCGAGGGCCAGACCGTGCTCGACGTCGGCTGCGGCGAAGGCGTTTTCGCCCGCCATGCGCCCCACGCCAACTATGTGGGCCTGGATCCCTTCGCTCCCCCCGACGCCGACCCCCGGGTGCTGCGCCAGGACATCTACGCCCATGCCGAGGCCAACCCCGGCGCTTACGACGTGGCGTGCGCTTTCCAGGTGCTCGAGCACACCGCCCGGCCGCTCGACATGGCCAAGGCCATGGTGCGGGCGCTGAAGCCCGGGGGCCTGTTCATCGCCGCGGTCCCCTCCTGGCCCTCGCCGCTGGTGGAGATCCCCAACCTCGCCGCCAACACCGTCCCCCACCACCTGTCCTGGTGGACGCCAGGCGCGCTGGAGGCGCTCTGCCGGGAACTGGGGCTGGAGGCGATCGAGGCGCACGAGCTGCCGCCCCAGATGCAGCACCGGCGGCTGCACTGGACCTGGTGGTTCTCGCCGGTGAAGGCGCGCGGGCCCTACTACAAGCGGGCCTGGTCCTGGCACCTCAGCCTGGCGCTAGGGCACGCCCTGGCCTGTCTGATATCGCCGCTGAAACTGCTGCCGCCTCGAGCCCGTTCGATGGATTGCTTCGTCGCGGCGCGCAAACCCCGATAGGAACTGGCCCCGTCGGCTCGCCGTTTGCCTTGATTGGCAAGGAGTCGCGACATGGCCGACATCGACAGCAAAGACATGGAATCCCGGCTCTGGACGACCCTCGACCACGAGCGCATCGGCATGCTGGGTCTGGTGGGCGAAAATGGCGGACACTTCCATCCGATGACCGCCTTCAGAGAGGACGATCTTGGGACCATCTGGTTCTTCACGCGGCGCGACACCGAGTTGGTCCGCAGCCTGGTCCAGGGCGGCAAGGCGATGTTCAACCTCATTTCCAAGGATCGCGAGCTGTGGGCTTGCATCGGCGGGACGATCACCGAACAGCACGACGCCGGCCGCATCGACAAGTACTGGGGCCCCGTGGTCGCGGCCTGGTTCCCCGAGGGCAAGGACGATCCCGAACTCACCCTGCTGCGCCTGGAACCCGACGACGCGGAGGTCTGGATCGCCAACAAGGGTCCGATCCGTTTCGCCTTCGAGATCGCCAAGGCCAACCTGACCGATCAGGAGCCGGATCTGGGCCGGCACTCGCGGCTGGACCTGCATTAGGCGCGCGACAGGCGGGCTGGCGAACCGTTGTGGCGCCGGGGTCCCGATAATATGCCTGGGTAGGCGGGCGCGGATGCAGGGGTTGGGTTGGACTGGAGTCTGACCGGCGCCCTATTCGCCCTGGTCGTTCGAGCGGAGGGGCCCGCGCGTTGAAACTGGTGATGACCCTGCTGGTGCGGAATTCCGAGGAGCTGCTGCGCAGCAACCTCGAGTTCCACCTGCGCCAGGGGGTGGCGTTCTTCGTGATCACCGACAACCTGTCGGACGACGGCACGCCCGATATCATCGCCGAGTATGTCCGGGCCGGCGTGGCGGAGGGCATTTCCGAGCCGGAGGATACCTTCAGCCAGGCCCGATGGGTCACCCGCATGGCGCGGCGGGCGGCGACTCATCACGCCGCCGACTGGGTGATCAACAACGATGACGACGAGTTCTGGCGCGGGCGGGGCCACTCGCTGCTGCAGGTGCTCGAGCAGACGCCCGACGACGTGTTGGCGCTGGAGGTGAGCCGCCACAATCACCCGCCGCTGACCGGAGTCGAAGGGGCCGGCGCCCTGGCGCGCATGGTCTATTGCGAGCGGACCTCGTTCAACGCCATGGGCGGGCCGTTGCCGGCCAAGGTCTGTCACCGCGCCGACCCTGACATCGAAATCGGGCAAGGCAACCATGCCATCTCGCGCGGCGGCGCGCCGCTGCCGGCGGTGCAGACGGACGCCCTTCGCATCTCGCACTTCCCGCTCCGGGGCTACGCGGCCTTCGAACGCAAGATCGCTCTGGGTGGGGCCGCATACGGTCGCAACACCGAACTCGATCCCGGCGTCGGCGCCACTTGGCGTCAGCTTCACCAGCTGCTCCGCCAGGGCAGGTTGCGCGATTGGTTCGACCAGCAGGTGCTCTGCCCGGCCCGGGTGCGCGAGGGTATCGAGGGTGACGCCCTGGTGTTCGACGACGCCGTCGCCCAGGCTCTTGGCCTGATCGGGAACGGCCCGTGCGTCGCCAAGGCATAGTCACCCTCGCGGACGCGAACTACTTTCCGGGCCTGGTGGCGCTGCATGGCTCGATCCGATCGAGCTTCCCGGTTCCGGTCGCCTGCTTCGACCTCGGCCTCACCGACGAACAGCGGCGCACGGCGAGCGATCTTCCAGGGCTCCAGATTCTGCCGCTGCCGTCCGATCCCCTGATCAGCGAGATCGAGGTCGCCACGCGCCGCTGCGCGCCTTTGCTGAAGCCCGGCAAGCGCATCTGGCCCTTGTGGATCTGCCCCCTCCTGATCCGCTGCGCGCCGTTCGACGACGTCTTCTGGCTAGATTGCGATCTTCTGGTGCTGAGAGGCCTGGACGAGCTGTTCGCCTTCCTGGAACAGGGGCCCGTGTTCACGCCGGAGAACAAGGCGCCCGAGCTCACGCCCAATCCGCCCGAGCTTTACGAATTGATGCCCATCGGCCGTCCGTTCGATCCCGCTGTCCCGACGGTCAACGCGGGCGTGTCCGGCTGGCGGCTGGAGCGGGACCGGGCGGTGCTCGATGCCTACATCGCGCCGGTGGCCCGCGCGGCTCGCGATCCGCAGGTGATGGACAACATCGCCTGGCACGATCAGGGCGCGCTGATCTGGGCGATCCAGAGCCGGGGCCTGGAGGACCGCGTCCTGCCGTCGCCTCTCTGGAACCTCTGCGTCGACCACGTCCGGGTCGGCGAGGGGATCATGAGGTGGGACCCCGGGATCTGCGAGCGTCTTCGCCAGGCGCTGCCGGAGGTGCGGCTGCTGCATTGGAACGGCGCGCTGGCGCCCTGGCTTGCCTGACCCGGCGAATCAGCCGGCCTTGGAAGGCTCGCGGAATCCTCGTCCGAGCAACGCCAGCCGTCGCGCTTCGGCCTTCAAGTGCGGGCGGAACATCAGAGCGTAGAGCAGGGGCACGACAAGGTATCGGAGGTCGACGCGCGCGCAGTCGAGGGCGATCACGACGGGCCCCCAGGCCTTGTAGAAGGCCTCCTCCACCAGCGGAACGTAGCGCTGGCCTTCCGGGCGGAAGGCGCGGACGATGAAGCGGCGATCGAAGATCCGGTAGGCTTCCCAGGCCAGGTACAGGGAGCCCAGGGCCCAGAGCACCGGGCCGGTATGCGAGCCGGCCACCGCGCCGATGAAACCAGCCGCCTCGATCGGCAGGAGCACGACGATCACCAACCGCTCCAGCGGACTTCGGCCGTGCGAATGGACCACCGTGCTCAATCCGCCGGTCATGTCCCGGGCGGCGGTATGCAGCTGGTGCGAAAGGATCCCGCGCAGGCCCGCGGCGGCCGACCAGGCCAGGATGCAAACGACCGCCAGGGCGGAGGACGATCCGGCTCGCAGCTCGCGCAACGCCAGCAGGGCCAAGGCGGCCGGGTAGACGTGCGCCGCGAGGGCGTCCGAGACCACGCCAAGCCACTTGCGCTCCTTGGTGCGGATCGGCGGGATCGAATAGGTGAGCGGGAGCAAGAGCTCGATCCCGGTCATTCCGGCGCCGAGGGCGCCCGCCGCCGCCCAGCCGAGGACGAGGGCCAGCAGGGCCGATGCGCCGATCACCGCCGCCGTCCGGCGCGGTCCCGCGGCGACCGCGAAGTTGCCTCGGCCGGTCCTGCGATCCTCATCGATGTCGTAGAGGTCGTTGAGCGCATAGCCGAAGTTGCCCACGGCGCAGACGGCGAGCACCACCAGGGCCAGGAGCGCCGCCTGGCGCGGGCCGAACGGCTGGCCGTCCACCAGCAGCAGCACCAGAGTGATCGACAACGGCGCCTTGTTGAGCCACCAGGCCCAGGGGCGCGCGAGATAACGGGAGATCAGCAACTCACCTCCGTATGGCCTGCCGCGGGTGGCTATGCGCCCTCGCGCCCAGCTGCCATCAATGCCCTGTCGCCGCCGTGGAGTCCCTTCCCATGAGCCCCAGCCTGATCAGCGGCGAGCTGTGCGTGCGCGCAGACGCGGCGGCCGGGCGGGCGCTGGATTTCCTGCAGGCGCGCCAGCTTCCTCATGGGGAATTCGTCACCCTACTCGGTCTGAACCGCTCGATGGCCGGCGCCGTTCCCGACAGCACCGGCTTCGTCACCGCCCAGCTGATCTACAGCCTGACCTTTGCCAATGACGCCCGGGCGCGGCGCATGATCCGGTCCGCCGCCGGCTTCCTGCGCGGCGAACAGGAGCCCGGCGGCCTCTGGCGCTACTGGTCCTCCAGCAGTTACCGACATGCCCGACTGGGACCGGATCTGGACGATACCGCCTGCTCCAGCGTGGCGCTCCGCCGCGCCGGATACCCCGCGCCCCGGAATCTGTGGGCCTTCCGCCGCATGCGCGATGAGCAGGGACGCTTCTTCACCTGGGTGTCGCCGACCCGCCTGCGGAGCTACGATCTTCTCGGACGGGCGCTGTTGGCGGCTGGCGCCCGCCGGGCCGACCGTCAGGCGGCGCGCACGCCGGCGCCGCCGTCGGAGGACCCCCGGTTCATCACCATGCGGATCAATCCGGACGACGTCGATCCGGTGGTCAACGCCAACGTGCTGTTGTGGCTGGGCGAGCGGCCGGAGACCCGGGCCGCCATGCAGTTCGTCTGCGAAACGGTGCTGGCCGATCCGCCGGCCGTCAGCCTCTACTACGAGGACATGCTGGTGCTTCACTACGCCGTCGCGCGGGCGTCGGCGGAGGCGGCTCCGACGCTCAGAGGGCTGGGGCCGCACATCGTCGCCCGGATCCAAGCCAGGCTGGACGCCGGCGAGGCGTTCGACCCGCTGAAGGCCGCCCTTGCCGCGACAGCGCTCGCCGTCTTCGCCCCACAGGCGCCGGCGCTCGCGCAGCTCCTTGCCCATATCCTGGGGGCGCAACAGGCGGATGGAAGCTGGATCGCCTGCCCGTTCTACAATGTCTGGGGCTCGCCGGAGCTGACCACCGGCTTTTGTCTCGAAGCCCTGGCGCGGATCGGAGCCCGCACCGCGGCCTGACAGCTGGGCCGAACCCGGTTCGCGGGCGTGGCCCCGGCGATTGACAGCATCCCCACAAGGCCCGATACACCCCCGCCTTCCAGTCCCCGTCGCCCCGCGGCGGGGACCTTGATGCTTTTGGGAGGCCAGATTGTCCGAACCCGGAAAGACTTCGACCCCGTCCGACAGCCACATCATGGGCGTGTACAATCGCGCCCCCCTGGCTTTCGAGCGAGGCCGAGGCGTGCGCCTCTACGGCGACGACGGGCGCGACTATCTGGACTGCGTGGCCGGCATCGCGGTCAACGGCCTCGGCCACTGTCACCCCCGGCTGGTCAAGACGCTGGAGGAGCAGGCCGAGAAGCTCTGGCACGTCTCCAACATCTACCGGATCCCCGACCAGGAAGCCCTGGCGGCGCGGCTCTGCGCCGCCACCTTCGCCGAGGAGGTGTTCTTCACCAACTCCGGGACCGAGGCGGTGGAGCTGGCTCTCAAAGTCGCCCGCCGTCACCAGGCGGCCAAGGGCGCTCCTGAGCGGATCGACGTGATCACCTTCGAGGGCGCCTTCCACGGGCGGACCTATGCGGCCGTGACCGCCGGCGGCAACGAGACCTATCTGGAGGGTTTCGGGCCCCGCCTGCCCGGCTACATCCACCTGCCGTTCGGCGACATGGACGCCCTGAAGGCCGCCGTCGGTCCCACCACCGCGGCGATCATGATCGAGCCGGTGCAGGGCGAGGGGGGCGCGCGCGCCGTCTCCGACGCCGACCTGCGGCTCATGCGCCAGCTCTGCGACGAGCAGGGCGCGCTGCTGATGTTCGACGAGATCCAGTGCGGCATGGGCCGGACCGGCAAGCTGTTCGCCTACGAGTGGTCGGGCGTCGTCCCGGACGTGATGTGCGTGGCCAAGGCGCTGGGCGGGGGCTTCCCGGTCGGCGCGTTGCTGGCCACCCACCATGCGGCCGGGGCCATGAAGGTCGGCGCCCACGGCTCGACCTACGGCGGCAATCCGCTGGCCATGGCCGTGGCGCTGGCGGCGTTCGACGAGATCGCCAAGCCCGAGCTGCTTGATCACGTGAACCAGGTCTCCGGCTATCTCGGCCAGCAGCTGGCCGGGTTGAAGGATCGCTATCCCGACGTGGTCGAGGAGATCCGCGGCAAGGGCCTCCTGATCGGCCTGAAGCTGAAGCCGAACAACCGCGATTTCATGGCCCAGGCCCGCGAAAACCAGCTGCTGATCGCCGGCGGCGGGGACAATTGCGTGCGCCTGTTGCCGCCCTTGATCCTGACCCAGGACGAGGCGCGCGAGGCGGTGGAGAAGCTCGAGAAGACCTGCGAGGACACGCGGGCGAAGGCGGCGTCATGAGCCTGCAACCGCGGCACTTCCTGGACCTCTGGCGGTGTGAGCCCGAGGCCCTGCGCGGCATGATCGAGGACGCCAAGCGCCGCAAGGCCGCGCGCCGCGGCTGGGGCCAGGCCGAGGTCGACGCCGACGCGCCCGCGCGCGGCAAGACCCTGGCGATGATCTTCCAGAAGAACTCGACCCGCACCCGATTCTCCTTCGACGCGGGCATGCGTCAGCTGGGCGGCGCCACGATCATCTCCACCTCGGCGGACATGCAGCTCGGCCGCGGCGAGACCATCGAGGATACCGCCAGGGTGCTGTCGCGCATGGTCGATGCGGTGATGATCCGCGCCAACCTGCACGAGGACATCGAGCGCTTCGCCCAGGCGGCGAGCATTCCGGTGATCAACGGCCTGACTGACCGCAGCCACCCCTGCCAGATCATGGCCGACATCCTCACATTCGAGGAGCATCGTGGCTCCATCGAGGGGCGGACCATCGCCTGGGTGGGTGACGGAAACAACGTCTGCGCCAGCTTCATCCATGCGGCGGCGGCGTTCGGCTTCAAGCTGAACATCGCCTGCCCGACCATCATGCATCCGGACCTGGTCGATCTGGCCCGCGCCGAAAAGGCCGGGGCGAGCGTGGAGATGACCGAGGATCCTCGTGCGGCGGTGGCGGGGGCCGACTGCGTGGTCACCGATACCTGGGTGTCGATGGGCGATGGCGACGCCACGGCCAAGATGGATGCGCTGGAGCCCTTCCAGGTCGACGCCAGGCTGATGGCGCTGGCCCACCCCGATGCGCTGTTCCTGCACTGCCTGCCCGCCCACCGCGGCGAGGAAGTCACCGACGAGGTGATCGACGGCCCCCAGTCGCAGGTCTGGGACGAAGCGGAGAACCGCATCCACGCCCAGAAGGCGGTGCTGGCCTGGTGCTTCAGCGGGAACTGATTGGGTAAGCGATCGCCATGCTGGCGCGACGGTGGGTCAGGGCGCTCGCCTGAGGATCCGGCTCAGCGATCCATCAGCATGCGGGCCAGCGACCAGAGGCCGTAGAGGATCGGCGCCACCGCGGCGGCGATGATGAACCACGTCTTCCAGTGCTCGGGCCGGTTCTTGCGCATTTCGTGCAGCGCATTCATCGCGCCACGCTCGGCTTCCCCTGCCGTGGGGTAGGTCCGCTCGGAATCCTTGCCGTCGATGCGGTAGATCCAGCGAAGGTCCTTGCGCTGGTGGGTGGTGAACGCCGCCCCCGAGCCGGTTTCCCGCGAGGTCGTCCTGCCCGCCTTGGGGGTCTCGGCCTGGGTTGTGTCCTCGGGATCGGGCATCCGGTGTTCTCAAGCTCCGCACGGGCGGCTCGCCATGGCCCGAGTCTGCGGCGGTTCCAAGGCCTGTTGCGGCTGGCGCCGTCAAGTGCGGCAGGGTCACAGGGCTCAGGCGGGATCGATCATCCTGCGGATCAATTCGCCCGGGCGCGCCTCTGCCTGCAACTGCTCCAGCCCGCATTGACGGGGCGACTTGTCGGGCCGCCAGCGCAGTAGCCGCGTCCCATGACGGAAACGCCCACCTGACACGTGGTCGTAGCGGACCTCGGCCACCAGCTCGGGCCTCAGGGGTCGCCAGTCGGCCGAGCGCCCATTGGACCAGCGGCTGGGGCCGCCGGGCGCATCACCGGTGAAGCCGGGCGCCTCGATCAGCGCCTCCAGTCGGCGGGTCAGCTCGGGCCGTTCGTCGTCGGTGATGGTGGAGGTGAATCCCACGTGGTCCAGCTTGCCCGAGGCGTCATAGAGACCCAGCAGCAGCGAGCCGACCAGCCGCTCGTCGCTCAGATATCGGAAGCCGCCCACCACGCAATCGGCCGTGCGCATACGCTTGATCTTGAGCATGGCGCGCACGCCGGGCTGATAGGGCTCGTCCAGGCGCTTGGCGACGACGCCGTCCAGGGCGCCGCCCGCGCGCTCGAGCCAGGCGCGCGCCTGTTGCAGGTCATCGGTGGCGGGAGAGAGCCGCAGGCTCGCCTGCGGCGCCTGCTCCCGGTGGAAACGCTCCAGAGCCTTGCGCCTTTGCGAGAGGGGCTGCGGGGTCAGGTCTTCGCCATCGGAGGTCATCAGGCAGTCGAACAGGATCAGCATCGCCGGCTGTTCCGCGGCCAGCCGGCGCACGCGGCTCTCGGCCGGATGCAACCGATCCTGCAGGGCCTTGAACGAGAGGCTGCCACCCACGGCGATGGCCAGCTCGCCGTCCAGCACGAAACGCCGCGCCGGAAGCTGCAGCAAGGCCATGGCCATCTCGGGGAAGAAGCGGGTCAGGGACTTGCCCGACTTGGCCTGCAGTTCGACCTCGTCCCCGGCGCGGAAGGCCAGGCAGCGGAAGCCGTCCCACTTGGGCTCGAACTGCCAGCCTGACCCCTGCGGCAACTCCTCCACCAGCTTGGCTTCCATGGGCTCGAGGCCCGGCGCCACCGCCAGGGCGTCCAGGCCGCTGCGCCGGCGGGGGCGCTCTGGGGTGCGGGGCGCGGGCATGGCGAGGCAACACGCCCCCTGGCCGCCGGTTCCCGACCCACCCTCGCGCGCGCGGACATCGGCGCCTATATGCAGCGCCGAACCCCGCCCTTCACCCCTTGCCGGCGCCCTTCGCGTCGGCCAGCCTGGATTTGCCGTGACCGAAACCGACCTTCCGCTGCGCGACGATCTCGTCGCCGCCTTCCAGATCGAGAACGAGCCCCTGCGTGGCCGCATCGCCCGGCTGGGCGGCCTGATCGACGAGGTCCTGACCCGCCACGCCTATCCCGATCCTGTGGCGAACTTGCTGGGCGAGGCCTGCGCCCTGGCGGCGCTCGTCGGCGCCAGCCTGAAGTTCGAGGGTCGGCTGATCGTCCAGGCCCAGGGCGACGGCCCGGTCTCGCTGGTGGTCGCCGACTACGACACCACGGGGGCAATCCGTGGCTACTGCAGCTTCGATGCGCAGAAGGTCGAGGCGGTCTCCCACGGCTTCGCGCGTCCGGGCGCCGGCACCCTGCTCGGCAAGGGCGTCTTCGTGATGACCATCGACCAGGGCCCGGAGATGGAGCGCTACCAGGGCATCACCCCGATCGAGGGCGAGACCCTGGCCCTCTGCGCAGAGACCTATTTCGCCCAGTCCGAGCAGACGCCCACGCGCGTGCGCCTGGCGGTGGGCCAGCTGCAGACCGACGCCGGCCTGGTCTGGCGGGCGGGCGGCATCCTGATCCAGAACATCGCCGGGGACGCCGACGCCCGCGAAGTCGCCTTCGAGGCCTGGGAGCGGGCGCAGGCCCTGTTCGAGACCACCGGCGAGGACGAGCTGATCGATCCGACCATTCCGGCCGAGACCCTGCTCTATCGGCTGTTCCACGAGGACGGGGTGCGCCTTTTCCAGCCCAAGCCGCTGCGCGCCTTCTGCCGCTGCTCGCCCGAGCGGATCCTGAATATCCTGAGATCCTTCCCGGCCGAGGAGCGCGAGGAGATGGTCACCCCCGAGGGCAAGATCCAGGTCACCTGCGAATACTGCTCGCGCGTCTACGACGTCGAGCCCGAGACGGTTTAGCGATGGGCGAAGGTCGATCTCCCCTCTCCCTTCAGGGGGAGGG
>FTJL01000948.1_pt2 | contig 18192 bp, 16 predicted proteins | sample 1658551 | NCBI WGS metagenome assembly FTJL01 (sample SAMEA3914835, study PRJEB12502) | metagenome | biome: forest; material: soil | place: Canada | collected 2011-07-03 | depth 0.3 m
GCGCTGGCCGCCGGCTGCACCTTTGTCTGCAAGCCCGCGAGTCAAACACCGTACTCGGCGCTCGCCATGGCGGAGTTGGCGCAGCGCGCCGGAATTCCTGCGGGAGTCCTCAACTTCGTGACCGGAGCCAACTCCGCAGCCATCGGCGGCGAAATGACTTCCAACAGCCGCGTCAGGAAAGTCACTTTCACCGGATCCACCGCCGTGGGCAAGAAGCTGATGGCGCAAAGCGCCGGCACGCTGAAGAAGCTCTCGCTGGAGCTCGGGGGCAACGCGCCCTTTATCGTCTTCGAGGATGCCGACCTCGACGCAGCCGTCACGGGCGCGATGGCGAGCAAGTATCGCAACACCGGCCAGACTTGCGTGTGCGCCAACAGATTTCTGGTGCACAGCAGCGTCTACGATGCGTTTGCCGCCAAGTTGGTCGAGGCGGTGAAGCGGCTGCGGGTAGGCGACGGTCTGCAGGGTGCAACGGATCAGGGGCCACTGATCGATGTCGCCGCCCTTGCGAAAGTGGAACAGCATCTCGCGGACGCGCTGTCCAAGGGGGGCAAAATCGTCCTAGGCGGCAAGCGACACGGGCTCGGCGGGACCTTCTTCGAGCCGACCGTCGTGACGGACGTGACTGCCGAGACGCTCATTGCGCGGGAAGAGACCTTCGGCCCCGTTGCACCGTTGTTTCGCTTCGACACGGAGGCTGACGCCGTCCGCATGGCGAACGACACCGAATTCGGCCTCGCCGCCTATTTCTATACCCGTGACCTCGCCCGCTCCTGGCGGGTATCCGAGGCGCTGGAATACGGCATTGTGGGATTGAATACCGGCCTCATATCCACTGAAGTGGCCCCCTTCGGGGGCATCAAGGAGTCGGGCATGGGCCGCGAGGGGTCCCGCTACGGCATTCTCGACTACACGGAAATCAAGTACGTGTGCGTGGGGATTGGTTGAGGCCACCCAAGGCGCGCCTGTGCATAGGCGACAGGTAGTCTGAGGCGGCGGCAGTACGGTATCTTCGTAAGACTTATGCGCTACATCAGTTCTCCGGACTTTCACCACGACACGGCCGAACGCATCGGGGTGCTGCTGGTCAATTCCGGCACCCCGAAATCGGTGCACCCGCGCGATGTGCGGAAGTTTCTGGCCCGGATGCTGTCCGATCCCCGGATCGTGGAGTTTCCGCGGGCACTGTGGCTACCCATCCTGCACGGCTTGATTCTGCCGTTCCGGCCGCGTCGTTCGGCCGTCAAGTACCGCAGGATCTGGACGGCGGCCGGCTCACCTTTGCTGGATCTTTCCGAACGGCTCAGCAACGGGCTCAAGACCACTTTGGCGCAGCGCATGCTGGCACCGCTGACGGTCGAAATCGGCATGCTCTATGGGGAACCTACGGTTCGCGAAGCATTGGACAGGCTGCGCGCGGCCAGCGCGCAGCGAATACTCGTAGTGCCTCTGTTTCCCCAGTACTGCGGCTCGACCACGGGTGCTGTTTACGACCAGGTGACCAGTGAGCTGCGTCGTTGGCGCTGGCTGCCGGAGCTGCGATTCATCTGCGAGTTCCACGACGACCCGGGATACATCGACGCGCTGCGCGCAAGCGTCGTACAGCACTGGGAAACTCATGGACGGACGCAGCATCTGTTGATGTCATTCCACGGCATTCCGGAGCGTTACTTTCACCAGGGCGACCCGTATTTCTGCAAGTGCCAGAAGACGGCGCGGCTGCTGGCGGACGAACTTCTGCTGCGCGAAAACGAGTGGAGCGTCAGTTTTCAGTCCCGCTTCGGACCCACCGGCTGGCTGCAGCCCTACACCAGTTCGGTGCTGGAGCAGATGCCCGGCCGAGGCGTCCGCGATGTCACGGTAGTTTGTCCCGGCTTCGCGGTGGATTGCCTGGAAACGCTCGAAGAAATCGACATGGAGAATCGGGAAGTCTTCCTGCACGCGGGCGGTCAGCGTTTCGAGTACGTCCGGGCTCTCAACGACCGCCCCGAGCACGCGCGATTTCTCGCGGACCTGATCGCGCAGCACTGCCAGGGCTGGACGGGCGAAGGACTCGGCCGGCGCCCGGCGGGTGCGGCCCGAGGCGCCTCCGCATAGTTGCCAATGTAAGCGCCGCGCCTTGTTAGGACGATTCCACGAAATCAGTATCGCGACCAGGGACATCCGCGAATCGGTCGAGTTCTACGAGAGCCTCGGTTTCTCGCAGGCCACGACCACCGACACCTGGCCGCATCCCTATGGGGTACTGACCGACGGGCGTCTTTTTCTCGGCTTGCATCAGCGGCAATTGCCCTCTCCCACGCTGACCTTCGTACATCCCGGCATCGCGCAACTCAGCGCCGACTTCGAGAGCCGCGGCATCGAACTCACTGTGCGCCGCACGGCGGAAGATGTCTTCAATCAGATCGCGTTCCGCGATCCGGCCGGCCAGACGGTAGCCGTACTCGAGGCGCGCACTTACTCACCGGTGACGCGCCGCGCCGCGGAACTTTCCAAGTGCGGTTACTTCGCCGAAGTCAGTATGCCGACGGTGGACTTCGATGAGGCCAGGTCGTTCTGGGAGCCCCTGGGTTTCGTGGCCACCGATGAAGCAGAAACCCCCTACGTGCATCTGCCGTTGACGAGCGACCATCTCGATATTGCGTTTCATCGCCCGCGAACCAGCGACGTTGCACTGATCGTATTCAACGATCCCGACATGGCCAGCCGGATTGCGCACCTTCGCGAGTGCGGATTCAAGATCTCCGACGAACTGCCACGCGGACTCTCCTCCGGCGCCAACGCTATCATTGAGGCACCCGAAGGGACGACACTCCTCTTGCTCCACGACCCAGGCTAAGCCGGCAAGGAATCTCATGCGCTGCGGAAAACTACTAGGTCTTCTGATCGTGCTGGCGGCCGCGCCGGCATTCGCCGACGAAGGCATGTGGACTTTTCATGATTTCCCGGCGGCGCTGCTGAAGCAAAAATACGGCGCCGACATCACTGCGGCATGGTTGGATCGCGTCCGCACCTCCACGTTGCGGCTGTCCAACTGCACAGCCTCGTTCGTCTCGGCCAGCGGTCTGATCCTGACCAACCACCATTGTTCGGCCGCCTGCCTGGACGAGAACTCCACTGAGCAAAGCGACTTGTTGAAAAACGGCTACCTGGCCGCCAACCGGGAGCACGAACTGCATTGTAAGAGCCAGTTCGCCGACATTCTCATGCGGATGGAGAACGTCACGGACAAAGTGACGAGCGCCACCCGTAATCTCGACGATAAAAGCGCGAACGACGCCCGCAAGAAGGTCCTCACCCAGTTGGAACAGGCGTGCGAGCAAGCCAGCCTCGCAGCCAGGACCGGCAAGCTGCAATGCGAGGCAGTGGATCTATACGACGGCGGCCAGTACTGGCTCTACAAGTACAAACGCTACAACGACGTGCGCCTCGTGTTCGCGCCGGAATACGGCATCGCCGCGTTCGGCGGCGATCCGGACAACTTTCAGTTTCCGCGCTGGTGCCTGGACATGTCCGTATTGCGCGCTTACGACGCCAGCGGCAAGGCCGCCGTGCCGTTGAATTATCTGCAGATCGACGTCCGGGGACCCGCTCCAGGGCAACTGGTGTTCGTCTCGGGCCACCCCGGCGCTACGGAGCGGTTGCTGACGGTCGCGGAGCTCAAAGAGTTGCGGGATGTCGAGCTGCCGCAGTGGTTGCTGCGCGCCGCCGAGCTGCGCGGCCGCTACATTCAGTACGGCAAGACCGGCACCGAGGCCTATCGCATCGTTCAGCAGCCTCTGGAAGGGCTGGAAAACAGCATCAAAGTGCGCCGCAAGCAACTGGACGCCCTGCATGACGACCGGCTCTTTGCGCGCAAGGAACAGGAAGAGAGCGTGCTGCGCGCCAAGATCGACGCCGATCCGACGCTCGCCGCAACCACGGGCAATCCCTGGAATGACATCGAACACGCCGAGGTCATCAACCGGCAGATCTCACTCGTCTATACGTTCCTCGAGAACGGCGCAGGCTTCAACAGCAAGCTGTTCGGCTACGCGCGCGCGCTGGTGCGAGGTGCCGACGAAAGGGCGAAACCGAGCGCGGATCGATTGCGGGAATATCGCGACACGGCTCTTGAGAGACTGCAGAAGCACCTGGAAGCTTCCGTCCCCGTATACACCGACCTTGAAAAACTGACCTTGTCGTTTTCTCTCGAGCGCATGCGCGAGCTGTTAGGTCCCGACAATCCGGTCGTGCGTCAGCTGCTGGCCAAAGACTCCCCCGACACGCTCGCGGCACGACTCGTCGACGGTTCCAAGCTCGGCGACAGCCAGGTCAGGCTGCAACTCTGGGACGGCGGCGAGCAGGCGGTCGCGGCATCGCAGGATCCGATGATTCAGCTTGCGCGCCTGATCGATCCGGAGGCGCGCGCGGTGCGCAAACGTTATGAGGACGAGGTCGAAGCGCCTTCGCAGTCGGCATCGGAGAAAATCGCGCGGGCGCGCTTCCGCATCTTCGGCACAACCGTTCCGCCGGATGCGACATTCACACTACGGCTGAACTTCGGCACGGTTCAGGGTTGGATCGAGGACGGCAAACCGGTCGAGCCCTACACGCACCTGCGCCGGCTGTTCGAGCGCAACACCGGACAGGAACCCTTTGCCGTCCCGCCGACCTGGCTGGCGGCCCGGAGTGGGCTCGATCCGGAGACGAAGTTCGATCTGTCCACCAACAACGACATCGTGGGCGGCAACTCCGGCAGCCCGCTGATCGATACGCAGGGTCGGCTGGTCGGGCTGATGTTCGATGGGAACATTCACTCGATCGCCGGCGGCTACTGGTTCGACCCCGAGCAGAACCGCGCGGTGGCCGTGCACCCCGCCATTATTCTGGAGGCGCTGCGCAAGGTCTATAAGGCCGACGCCCTGCTGGCGGAATTGGGCCTGAAGTAGCTTCATTGGCTGCGTGCCACCAGGCGGAACTTCACCCGCATCTCGTCCTGCACCTGCAGCGCTCCCAGCAGCGCGCTGAAGGGGGTCAGTCCGAGATCGGTCTGCTTCAATGGTAGTTCGCCCGACACCACCACCTCCCGGGGCTTCGTCTCGTAGTACACGGGAATGACGACGGGATGAGCGCTCTGACGGACCTCCATCCGCACGTAAGCCCGGATCGCGCCGCCGGCGCCGGCCTCCAGGTGGTCGGACTGAACGACTATCTGCGCAAATCGCTCCACGTCCAGCAGGGCCGCGCTGAGCATGTTCCGCCGCGTGCCGTCTCGGGCTGCATCAGGGACATCCGCGGTGAATTCCGCACCCTGCTGAGCGCGGATCGTCGCCTCATCCACCGTTAGTCCGCCGACCGGTACTCGAATCTCAAAAGTAGTCCGCATGAGGTCCGCGGGCACGTAGATCGTCCCAGCCAGGTCGTGAGAGGCAATGACGTGATTATGCCCTGCCTTCGCCAGCGCTCCGGCGCGGTAGACCAGCACGATCAGCGATGATTCGCCGGCCACGATGTCGTAGGGACGGCCCAGTCGCGAGGCGGTACCCGGGGGCACGGCAGAGCGCGGCGTGGGCTGGCTGACCGCAGGTGCAATGACCTCCCCAGCACTGCCGGGGCGTACAGCCTGATGGACCGGGCAGCCGCTCAAGACCGCGGCCAGGACGAACGTTCCCGCACGAAGGATTTTAAAAGACACCTTCACGCGCTTAAGCTTGCCGCCATGACACTCAAAAATACCCTCGCGCGCTGGGGCTGGTTAGCGCAGTTTCTGCATTGGCTCATCGTCGTGCTGATTGCATTGCAGGTCACGTTGGCCCTGATCGCGGACGATCTGCCGTTGGGGATGAAGAAGCTGGCCATGCTCGCCCGTCATAAATCGGTCGGCATCACGATACTCGGCCTGGCGATAATCCGCCTGCTGTGGCGCTGGACCAATCCGACTCCGGCCCTGCCGGACAGCTTGCGGCCCTACGAGCGGTTCCTGGCTCATTTCACCCACGCCGCCCTGTACGTGCTGCTGTTCGCAATGCCCTTGTCGGGCTGGCTGATGTCCTCCGCGCGCGGCTTTCCCGTCAGCTGGTTCGGATTGATGCAACTCCCGGATCTCGTCCCGAAAAGCAAACCTCTCTATGAGGCGATGCTGGAGACCCACGACGCGCTGGCGCTGGCGCTCGGGGCGGTAGTGCTTTTACACATCGCAGCCGCCGTGAAGCACCACGTTCTGCTGAAGGACGATGTGCTGCGCCGGATGCTACCCTTCACGAAATCACGTTGAGGATTGAACACTCATGATCGTTCGCACGGCGCTGCGCGCCGCTTTGCTGGGCACTCTCGTTACGGCTGCGACCTGGGCCACGGCGGCCACGCCACCGGTCCGATACACAGTGGATGCGGCCAAGAGCACGCTTGAATATTCCTTTGTGCAGGCCGGCGCCAAAAACAGCGGCACGTTCAAGAAATACTCCGTGACCCTGGATTTCTCCGCGGACAATCCCGGCTCCAGCAAACTGGATGTGCTGATCGACATGGGGTCCCTGGACACCGGAGACAAGGAGCGCGACGACGCGCTGCGCGGCGCGGATCTGTTCGACATCGCCAAATTTCCCCAAGCGAGGTTCACTTCGACCCAAATCGTGAAGACGACGAGCGGCTACGACGCTGTGGGCAAGCTCACCTTGCGTGGCGTGGCCCGTGACATTCACGTGCCCTTCACCCTGCGCACCGCGACCGAGCAAGGCAAGGCAGTGAGTTATCTGGCCGGCAAAACCACGCTCAAGCGACTGGACTTCGCGGTAGGCCAGGGCGACTGGAAATCGACGGAATGGGTGAGCGACGAAGCCGGCATTACGTACGCGGTGCGACTGACGGCGGCTCAGTAAACCGCACCGGTCACGGCCTGGCGTGCAGCTTCGATGTGCACAGGTCGTAGATTGAACTCATCAAAACCTGCACCGAGTGGGTCATCGCGATTTCGATGCCCTTGAGGGCGGCGTCCTTGATCGCACCGGTCAGCAGGTCGAGTTGTTCTTCCGACAGATTTTCCGGCATGCGGGTGGTGATCTGGACAGAGGGAACGTCCTCCACGATCTGTCTGAGAATCTGGTAGACGCAGTCGGCCTTGGCGCGCATCAGCAGCTCATCGTCGCCGAATAACGTTCCGATGGTCACCAAACCATCCACGGTCTTGGCGCGAGTCTGCTCCCATTCGCGTTCCGTGCCGAAAGAAACATGAATGACTTGGCCCATAGCCTGCCCCTCTCTACCTACCGGGATGCATCGCAAGTTCCGTGCCCCAGGCCGGCAAAAACCACGCTTTTTGCCGGCCGCGCAAGAACGGCCGAAGGGCGTTCCGCCGCAGGCGACTTTTGCAATTAAATCCAGTCCAGCTTGGCCGTCGGCGAGCGGCGCCCTCAGCGTCACGATTGGCCGATGGGCCGCAGCATCAGGCGAATGCCCATTGCCTTGAGCAGTGTCGCCGCGCTCTTGAGCTCGGGGTTGCCTCGCAAACACAGCGTCCGGTACAAAGTCGCCCCGCTGAGTTCGACCTTCTCGACCAGCCTTGCGCCGCCGCGCACCCGTGCGATGCGTGTTAGTGCCGCAACGAGCTCGTCCTGGTCGGCCTCCTCCATCATCACGTTGAGGTAGGCGATTGCAAAGCCGTCGCGCAACGGCGGGCTTCTTCGACGTGTAGCAGTCATGGTGCCTCCTGTCCTTTAGGATCTGCGATCCGTGAAGACAAGCCTAGGCACCCTCAGAGGCGCAGACCATCCCGCATTTCGAGTGCAAACATACGAAAAAGGCGTTAGGACCTGCGCTTGGCGGGACGCCTCGACGTAGCGCGCGTAGCCACCACTCGCTTTTTCCCACCACCCTTGGCAACCCGCCGCTTGGCGACAGGCGCTTTTTTCGCGGGCCGGGTCTTTGCAGGCGTCTTTTTCGCAATTCCCTTGTTCGCAAGCCTCGTGCGCTTCGTCATCGTTGGACGTTTCTTCGCCGGGCGCTTGCCGGCAGGCGTTTTTCTTGCCGGCGCCTTGGGCGTCTCGACCCCGCGCAACTGGTCAATGATCGCCGGATTCTCCAACGTCGAAACGTCCTGGGAAATTGGCTCGCCGCGCGCCACGGACCTCAGCAACCGCCGCATGATTTTCCCCGAACGGGTTTTCGGCAGGTTGTCCGCAAAACGGATGTCGTCGGGACGCGCAATGGCGCCCAACTGTTCGGCCACCCATTTGCGCAGTTCGGCAACGAGCGCCGACGTGTCGCCGGTCGGTCGCTGTCCGCGACACACGACATACGCGAAAACCGATTCACCCTTGATCTCGTGCGGCTTGCTGACCACCGCGGCTTCGGCTACTCGCGGGTGCGAAACCAGCGCCGACTCGATTTCCATCGTCCCCAGGCGGTGCCCCGCCACATTCAGGACATCGTCGATGCGACCCATGATCCAGAAATATCCGTCCTGGTCCCGGCGAGCACTGTCGCCCGCGACGTAGTAACGGTTCTTGAACTTCTTCCAGTACGCGGCGATGTAACGATCGTTGTCGCGCCAGAGTGTGCGCAGCATGGCCGGCCACGGCTTCTTGATGACCAGGTAGCCGCCCGCGTCCGCGCCACGCACCGGCTTGCCGCTATCGTTGACGATGTCCGCCTCGATTCCAGGCAGCGGCAATGTGCAAGATCCCGGCTTCGTGGCAATCGCGCCGGGAATCGGCGATATCATGATTGCGCCGGTCTCGGTCTGCCACCAGGTATCCACGATGGGACAGCGCTCCCCGCCGATCACACGGTGGTACCACATCCACGCCTCGGGATTTATCGGCTCCCCGACGCTGCCCAACAGCCGCAAACGCGTAAGGTCGTACCGCGCGGGAATATCGTCGCCCAATTTCATCAACGCCCGGATGGCGGTAGGGGCGGTATAAAGAATCGAAACGCCGTGCGTCTCGCAGATCTTCCAGAAGCGCCCGCCATCCGGCGTCATGGGGCCGCCTTCATACAACACGACGGTCGCGCCGGCAGCCAGCGGACCATAGACTACGTAACTGTGCCCAGTGACCCAGCCGACATCCGCGGTACACCAGTAGACATCGTCGTCCTGCAGATCGAAGACCCACTGGGTAGTCGTCTTGGCGCCCAGCAGGTAGCCGGCGCTCGAGTGTTGAATACCTTTCGGCTTACCCGTGGAACCTGACGTGTACAGCAGGTAAAGCGGATGCTCCGCTGCCACCCACTCGGGCTCACAAACAGGCGCATGACCTTCAATGAAGTCATGCCACCAGATATCCCTGCCGGGCAGCATCGTGACCGGTTTTCCGGTGCGTCGATACACGATGACGTTGCGGACCGTGGGACATCCTGCGGCCAGCGCCTTGTCGGCTGCAGCCTTGAGCTCGACGTTGTTGCCACCCCGCCAGCCGCCGTCAGCGGTGATGACAAGCGTAGCTCCGGTATCTTCGATCCGATCCTTCAGCGCCGGTGCCGAGAAGCCGCCGAACACGACCGAATGAATCGCTCCGATACGGTTGCATGCATGCATTGCAACCACGACTTCGGGGACGAGCGGCATGTAGATCACCACACGATCGCCGCATTTCACGCCCTGCGCACGCAGCGCGTTTGCGAATCGGCACACTTCCGAATGCAGCTCACGATAGCTGAGGCGGCGCACGTCACCGGGCTCACCCTCAAAGATGACGGCCGTTTTGTGGCCGCGCTCGGCGAGGTGTATGTCCAGACAGTTGAAGGAAACGTTCAGGCGGCCGTCGGTGAACCAGCGATAGTTGGGCGCCTGCGAGTCGTCCAGAGCAATGGTGAACGGCTTGTGCCATACGATCTGCGTACGCGCCAGTTCAGCCCAGAAACCCGTGGGATCAGCAGCAGCCTGCTGCCGAAGAGCCGCCAGCTTGTCCGGCTTGACCCATGCACGCGCGGTGAACTGCGCAGTGGGGCTAAAGGATCGGTCTTCCTGAAGCACCGAGACGATATTCTTGGTCACCTTGAGAGTCCCCCTGACGGACGCAACTTGCTTCGGCGGCACGGGAGCATACCGTAGTCATCAATGATCGTAATTGGCGCAGGACCTAAGCGAGCGGGAGGAGATTTGGGCATGGCGCGGCCTGTGGGCATAGCGGATGGGCAGACAAGGCGGTGGGCCGTCTTCGGCACGGTTAACCGTTATATGAGCATCGCGATGGCGGCTGTGATCATGACGGCCTGCGCGAGCCCGACCCCACCCGAGCTGCTGGTGGCCCATCGCTGCATGGCGGTCTCTGGCGTGGGCCACGCCACCATGACGGTAGCCTCGCCGGCAACGGGCACTCTTCTGTTCACCGTCGAGGAGCGCGGCATCTCGGTGAATGCTGCATTGGACGCGACGCGGGAAGGGTCGTCGCCGGTCGACCGGCTCGGATTGATTGTGCTGACGGCCGCTACCCGCGCCGGCCAATCGCATACTTTGCATATTCAGGCTGAAGATCCACAGGACCTCCCCGGCCAGGTGTGCGCCGCGGCGCAGATCATCGGCCCGGACGAAAAGGAGCGGCTGCTAGGCGAGCAGGCGTTTGCGCGCGCAGGTGCAGCAGTCCGCACTGGCAACTGGGAGCTCGCATTTGCGCAGTATCTCGCTGCCGCCCGTGGATACGACGGTCTTCGCCTGACATCGCGCGCCGCCCGCTCGCGTCAGGCGATGGCGGAGCTCGCATATCTGCGATTTGATCGCAAGCGCGACAGCTATGCGCTCGCCAGCGCTGCGCTCCAGGACTACGACCGTCACACCGACCCCGCGTACCTGGGTGCACTGGCCACGCTACAAGCGAAAGCGCTGATGGACATGCCCGGCGCGCAGCCGGCAAGCATCGCGCCTGAAGTGCGAGAGCATCTGCAAGCCGCGCGTCGACTCGACCGCTCCAGCGAGTTTGGTACCCGCGAGCTGCCGCGCGTGGACATCCTGACGGGCTTTCTGGACTACGGCCTGGACGCACCGGACCGGGCCGCGCTGATTTTTGCCGCCGCGGCGCAACGTTGTCGCGAAATGAACGACTGGGATTGCTACGGCATCGCGACGCAGAATCTCGGGGCTCTCGCCGAGGAATCCAATAACTATTCATCCGCCCTGGCCGTCTATGGCGACGCTTTACGCTTCCTGAATCCCGACCTGCATCAGAAGCTCGTGGCTGACATCAGGAACAATCTGGGGCGCGTGCAGGGCGTCGTTGGAATGTTCAGTAGCAGTGAACAGTCGCACGCAGCCGCGATGCACGGCTACGCACTGCTCGGAGACTGCCCGGGCGTGCGCCGCAGCCTGGCACGCTCCGGCAATCTCCTGGTTCAGGTGGGGACCATCTCCGACGCCGAGCACGACCTGCAGGAGGCTTTGACATTGCCATGCCCAGCGCTGTTGGCGGGGAGCCGAACGGCGAGCCGATCTGCGCCGGAGGCGCCCTCCCAGAACGTGCGTCCGCCAGGCAACGACAGTGCACTCCCGACGGCGCGTGAAAACCTGTGCCGTGATCCGCTCGATCCCGCAAATCTCGCGGACGACAACAGAATGATCGTCTTTGACGCACTGCTGTCGTTAAGCGATGCGCTCGTGCTGGAAGGGGAGCCCGCCTACGCCCAACATTGCCTCGAGGCCGCTCAACCCTATGCAGCGACTTCCCGCGCCCAGATGCGCCTTGCCAACGCCCGGGGAACGGCACTCCTTGAGCACGACGATGCAGCGGCTGCGCGCAGCTCCTTCGAGCAAGCGTTGCTAATCGCGGACGCAGCAAAAATACCGGCTGCGAACGAGCATCGCGGGTCGGCGCAATTGGGTGTCGTGAAAGCGACTCTGATGGGTGGCAGGCCGACCGAGGCACTGCCGGCCGCCTTCCAGGCCCTGCAATCCAGCGTTGCACGTGGCGATATCGAACAGACAGTCGTTTCCTTGCGTCTCATCGCGACGGCTTTGCGCGATTCCGGGCGCACGCCGGAGGCGGCTCACACCCTGCAAGTTGCAGTCTCTCTGACGGAATCCGTCCCGATCGACGAACTCGACGGAGAGAAGCGCGCCACCTATCTCGCCACGCAGCACGCGGTGTTTTCGGAGCTGATGGACCTACTCGCCTCCCAATCGTCGCCAGACGCGACGGCATGGAGGGCATTTGAGACATCCGAGCGCGGTAGAGCCAGAAGCTTGCGGTTCGCGGTTTCGCAGTCCGCACAGGACGCCGCCTCGCCGAACGACGCGCCCCCGGCCGCGCGGTATCGGCAGTTGCTGCGCGATGTAGTCCGACTCACTGCAATAAACACCTCCGGTGTACAGCAACCATTGATCGACGCATTGGCTGATGCCGCCGGCCGCCAAAGCAGCGACGCGGAGACCGTGGATCGGGAGTTGCTTGCGCAGACGCTGGGGCGCCTCGATGCGACGCTGGTCGAATACGCCGTTGGATCGCGCAACATGTTTGCCTTTGTCGTCAGCGCAAGCGGGATTCAAGTCGTACGTCTTGCAGATCATGCCGAAATCTCCGACGCCGCCGCGCAATTGCGCGAACGAATTCGCGACGATGAAACACCAGCAGCCGACGTGCGCGCGGCCGCTCAACGACTTGCGCGCCTCGTGATTTGGCCGTTGCGCGATCATCTGACGGGACAGCGGATCATCTTCGTCCCCGATGACGCGCTGCACACCATCCCATTCGCGGTCTTGCCGTGGACGGCGGATTCCGACAGTCAACTTGTCCTGCAACACGTACAAACGTCCATAGCGCCGTCGGCGTTGTTTCTAACCAATCTCCGTGCGGCGCAGCAGCCGCCGAACGACGCGCCTCGCATCACGTTGATCGGCGATCCGGTTTTCAGGATTTCCGACTGGCGCAGCCGCTGCGCCGAAGAAGCCGTAATTCAGGCGGCCGCGGGCAAGCAGGATCGCGCACTCTCCGACTGGGCCGAGTCGTTGCCACGGCTTCCCGGAACGCGTGCGGAAGTCCTGATGATTGCCAAACTCGCCATGCAGGCACGGCCAGCGAGCCGCGTGGATACAAGGCTCGGCTGCGCTGCCGACGCCAATGCGCTGCGATCGCCAACAGCGGCGGACGCAGATCTGCTGCACATAGCCACCCATGCTCGCGTCGACGCGCAACGACCTCGCCTGTCGGCGTTGGCGCTTTCGCCCGACCGCAACGCGAGTCCCATGACTTCGGCGTTCGGACTGTTGGACATTCTCGGTTTGAAACTGCATTCGCGGCTCGTTGTACTCAGTGCCTGCGACACCTCCCGCGGAAAGCTTCTGCCGGGAGAAGGCGTTCTGGGTCCAGCGCAGGCCTTCCTGGAGGCCGGTTCGGCCGCAGTGCTGGCGAGCTACTGGCGGGTCGATGACCAGGCCACCGCCGGCTTCATGGCCCGGTTTTACAATTTCCTGCTCGTGAAGCACCTGCCGGCTGCGGAAGCCCTGAGGCGCGCCCAACTGGAGGCCGCGCGGGTGTCGGGATCCCGTGATTGGGCGGCCTTTGCACTGTACGGGTGGCCCGACAGCTCGATTTGACATGCTCCAGCCGCGGCGCGCCTTTCAAGCGCGCCTGAGATAAGCCGGCTCCTCGCAGCAGTGATCAGGTGCGGATTGTTCATCCGCCCGATCCCACTTCTACGCAAGGAGACTCGCATGTCCCGCAATATCGTCCCGTCGCTCGCGCTCGCCGCCGGATTCTGTCTTACGGCATTGGCCGCCATCACCCCGGCGCGCGCAGGCGATGCCACGCCACCCAGCTACTTCTTCAGTGAGTGGACAGTCACCCAGAACTGCGCTGAAGCTCATGCGGGGCAGGCCGCCAACGTCCGGGCGGGTCTCAAGTACATGATTTCCCGGGACAACCTCGCCGCGGACGGCAGTTATGTGTTTGTAGCCGAGAATCAGGGCCAGACCCGGTGGGCGGCGAACTGGAACGGCCTGCAGCTTAGCTATCGTCCCGGCACGCCGATGACCAGCGTGCCTGCGGATTTTGCGTGTATTCCCGGCGCACAATCGACCTCCTCGTTTCTGGCGATGTCCGGATTCGCGCAGGCCGCGGAGCCGTTCTACGAACAGGAGCACTGGTATGGCCTGGCGAACATCAATGGTCAGATGGAGCACGTGTTGATTTTCCCGCGCAACACGACGGGCACTTCTTCGGCCATCATCGTGCTGCAGTCCGTGAATTCGGCCACGACCGTACAGCTCGACGACAATGGGGTCATCCACAGTCAGAATTGACTTGCACGTGACGCCGGAACTGGCGCGTAGATTAGCCGGCAAAGGCTTTCGTCCTTTGCCGGCGGGCCTAACAAAGCGCGTCGGCGTGGCTTGCTCGAAGCGCCCCGCGGCGCTTCGAGCCAATAGACAATAGAATTGCGCGGATGACAAACATTTCCGCGCGCGGTGTCGGTATCCGGGTCCTTGTGTGCGTCTGCCTCGTCGTATGCGCATCCGGTGCGCCCGCACAAAGCTCTTTTCCCTGCCAGTCGCTCACGTGCTCGACGCTCACCCCCTCCCTTCCCGTCGATGACCCGAACACCAACGATTGCGCCTATCGGGCCGGGAATCTGTGGTGGGTGGACTACGTTGCAGGCTCCTTGACGTGGAGCAACACGGCCGCCCGCAAACCCGTCATCGTCGCAGTGTTCGACGACGGCGCTTACATCGATCATGAAGAGCTGCGCAACCAGCTGTGGACGAACGAAGCGGAGGCTCGAGGTAAAGGTGGAGTCGACGACGATCACAATGGGTACGTCGACGACCTCCATGGATGGAACTTCGTGGACGACAATCCGGATGTCTCCCCGTCCGGAGAATGTCGCGGCCGGATGAGTCACGGCACTCTCATGGCCAGCCTGATTGCAGCCCAGAGAAACAACGGTGTCGGGATCGCCGCAGCCGGATCGGACGGAGCGCGGCTCATGATCCTGAAAATAGTCGGCTGCCGTCCGGGGATCGACGACCAGCTGGATCCGCGGCGCCTGGTTCGGGCGCTGGACTATGCGACAAAAATGGGGGCGCGGATTCTGAGCTTCAGCAACCACTGGTACACCAGCTCCCCGGAGCTCGATCGGGCCTTCGAAGAGATCGCCGACCGGCCGAACTCGCCAAGCGCAGCCATTGTCGTCGCCAGCGTCCCCAATAAGGGAGAGCCCACCGCAGGTTACCCGGCCGCATACCCCTATCGCCGTATCGTCCGAGCCATCCCGATCGGCAACGACGACACGATCTCCCCGGGGACCAGTCCGGCCCCGATTGGACTTAATCTAGGGGCGCCCAGTGCGTGCGTAATCGGCGCAGCCCCCCCTCCGGAGGGCTATCGAGTCGAACAGGGCAGCTCCAACTCGACCGCAATCTTGGCTGGGCTATTGGCCGGCATCTGGTCGAGCCCTCCCTATGCTAAATTGAGCGTCGACGAGTTCGTGGCAGGGGTCGTGCGGGGGCGGATGTCCGGGACACCGCGCCGCTCGAAGCCCGGTTCGCGACCACCGTACGATCACGGTGTGCCGCTTGCCGATGCTTGCGTCCTTGCGACCAATGAGCGCTCCGCGCGCGTTTGTCGCAGCCAGGAACCGACTGGAAATAGCTTCAATGAGCTACAGCGACACACTGCAGGGAGAGACATCCGATAAGACCCTGGACCGGGTTGAACGCGGTGATTTATCTCTTGTGGAAGCGGTCGCGGAACGCAGTCCGTTCCAAGATCAGCTATATGTGAGATATCGGCGCCCATTGCTGCAGGTATTCCTGCAACGGCGCATCAATCGTGACGCAGCGGAGGATTTGCTTCAGCGCACCTTCCTGCAAGCGATCAAAAAGATTCGCACTGAAGGCCTGGAGGATCCGAGCAACCTGGGAGGGTATCTCTATCGCACCGCATGCAAGCTCGCGACCGCGTATTGGCGTGGAGAGCTTTCGCGCAAGCACGACAGTGACGGCGAGCTGCTGTCCAATCTGCACGACGACGCTCTGTCTCTGGAGGAGCGGGTGGATCACGAGCAGCTTGCGAAGTTCGTGCGCGATCTGATGGACCATCTGCCCGTGCAGCGCGATCGAGAAGTGCTCGAGCGTTTCTATCTCCACGAGGAGCCACGATCAGTGATTCGCGAGTCATTGAAGTTGACCGAAATGCAATTCAACCAGGTTCTGTGGCGTGCCCGGCAACGCTTCGGCGACATCCTGCGCCGGCACGGGTTCACGCTAGGCGATCCAGAGGCGGCCCATCCCGGCGCCGCCCAGTCGACACATGGATAGGGAGAGCCATGGATCACTTACAATTCAAAGCAAACCAGACGGCGGCCGTCTACGTTGCAGACGGCCTCGACCCCCCCACGCAGGAAGCCTTCGAGATGCACCTGATGGCATGTGCGGAGTGCGTGGAGGACGTTGAAACCTGGCGCGCAGTCAAGATCAACATGCCGGCAAGAGTTCGTCCACTCGGGACGGGCACCGTGGCGCTACGGCGATTCAAGTCCGCCACCACCTGGCGCATGGCCGCGACGCTACTCGTCGGCGGCGCCATTGGGGCCTCGGGCGGCTGGTTCGGCCGAACGCTGCAAGGGTCGGACGCAGACTCCGACCGCACGCTCTTTTTCAGCATGCCCAGCGTGGAACGCGGTTCCGAAGAATGCCGGAATCTGCGTCTCTCGCCGCAAGCCACGCTGGCGGTGCTGCGTGTACCGGGCATCTCCCGCGACGAACGCCTGGTGCCCGTCGATCCCGACAGGCATGCGCTGCCGGAGAACAGCTATTCGGTACGGCTACAGCCTGACGGAAGTCAGTTGTTGCGCTTGAAGACCGGCGACCTGATAGGCCGGGCCGTTCATCTGGAGACCCGCGGGTCGGACGGAGCCGGCGAGCCTATCGGCTGCGTCACCGGCACCGTCGGCGAGTAGTCCGGCAAGCACGCCAGGCGCTCGCCCTGTCGGCGCAGGAAAAGACCGAATCCAAGCCGATCGTAGAGACCCTCCAGCCCGGCCAGGTCGGGGGAGCGCCGCCGCAACCCGTCGAGCTCGATGCCGAGCTCCATGTCGCATGTGATGCTCGTCAGCTTGCGGGCCAGGAAGACGGCCTCGCGATGTTCGCGTAGGCGCTCCCCGAGTGTCTGCGCACCGCGTATTTTCAATCGTGCGACGCGACTCAGGTTGCCGTACAGATCCTCGAGCGACTCGAATTCCTTCATCAGCGAAACCGCGGTCTTGTGGCCGACGCCGGGCACGCCCGGGATGTTGTCAACCTCGTCTCCCGTCAGCGCCAGATAGTCAGCGAAGCGCTCGGGGGGAACACCGTAGTGACGCTGGATGTCATGGTAGCCGAACTGCTCGCGCGAGCCGAAATCCCAGAACAGGTCGCCGTTGCGCACCAGCTGCGCCAGATCCTTGTCGCGGGTGATGAAGGCCGAGCGGACGCCCGCTGCGCGTGTCAGGCATCCCAGCGTGCCAATGATGTCATCGGCCTCGTACTCCGGGCTCATGAACAATGGCAGCCCGAGATGCCGGCACAATTCCCGGCAACAGTCGAACTGGGCCGCGAGCCCCGGCGGATGCGGATCGCGATTGGCCTTGTAAGCGGGGTAGATGCGATTGCGGTAGGACGTGGCCAGACGCTGATCGAAGGCAACCGCCATGTACTGCGGTCGCACGCGCTCAATCAGGTCCCCGAGAAAACGCGCGAATCCAAACACGGCGTGCACGGGATTGCCGTCCCGGTCGACCATGCCCGGCAATCCGGAATGGTAGGCGCGAAATACGTAGACCGACGCGTCGACGAGAAAGATCAAGGCCGCTCGCCTGACCTTAGGCGAGCCAGCGTTGGATACGGGCGTGCAGCGGACTGGAGCGTGGAAAATGCGCCAGCAGATATTCCATCTGGTCCGCGAGGACGCGCCGGCCCTTCAGAAAGATGTACTCCGCATACGTCGGAGTGAAAGGCACGGCGATCAACTGCATCTTGGCCTGTTCGGGCGTACGCGACGCCTTGTGGTTGTTGCAACGCCGACAGGCCGTCACAACATTGGTCCAAACGTCGATGCCACCCTGGCTGAAAGGACGTATGTGATCCCGAGAAAGATCTCGTGACGAAAAACGCACTCCGCAATACATGCATAAGAATGCGTCGCGGCGGAACAGCGTCTGGTTGTTCAGCGGGGGCACATAGTCATGCCGGGTGTTGCCGGGATTGCCCGTGTGCCCGACCGTGGCGACGATGGAGTTGACCTCCAG
>FTJL01001211.1_pt4 | contig 18082 bp, 16 predicted proteins | sample 1658551 | NCBI WGS metagenome assembly FTJL01 (sample SAMEA3914835, study PRJEB12502) | metagenome | biome: forest; material: soil | place: Canada | collected 2011-07-03 | depth 0.3 m
GGCCGTCCCGGTCGGCGAGCTGACCTGGCTGCCCCCCGTTCCCCGTCCCGGCAAGGTCATCTGCGTCGCGCTCAACAACAGCGCCAACGCCGACCGCATCATTCAGGGGCCGAAACATCCGGCGATGTTCATCAAGCCGGCGAGCGCATTGCTTGGCCACGGCGGCGCGATCGAATGCCGCCCGGAATACGGACGCACGCATCCCGAACCGGAGTTGGCGGCGGTCATCGGCAAGACGGCCCGGAACATATCCGCGGAGAACGCCTACGACTACGTCTTCGGCTATACGATTCACAATGACATCACCTCGCCGACGATGCGCGGTGAGGACACGTTCCATTACCGGGCCATTCATCCGAAGGCGGGGGACCCAAGCCAAGTGGAACACGTGGATACCTGGGTCAGTTATCCGGGCCGCTACAAGTGCTCCGACACGTTCGCGTGCATGGGGCCCTGGCTGGTGACCCGGGATGAAATTCCCGATCCCCACGCGCTTGGGGTGGAGTGTTCGCACCAGGGCGAAGTGGTCACTCAAGACAACACCCGGAATCTGTTCTACAAGCTGCCGCAGGTGCTGGCGTTCCTGTCACACTACCTGACGCTGCTGCCCGGCGATATGGTCTCGCTGGGGACCGCGCTGCAGAAATCCCCTACCGGCAGAGCCGTGCAGAATGTGGATCTGAATCGCCTGGGCGGCCCGGTGTCGGTGTCGATCGAAGGGATCGGCACACTGACGAATTATGTGACCTGGATTTGAAACAAGTGCTATGGATGACCTGACACTGATCAAGATCCGCTTTGCCCTGCAGGATCTGAACACGGCGTTCACCGATTCGCTCGATCACGGGCGTATCGATGAACTGGTCGATCTGTTTATCGCGGATGCCCTGTACACGCATGGCGGCCGCAAGTCGCAGGGGCAGGAGGAAATCCGCAGTCTATTCGCTGCGCGGGCCAGCGCGCCGGCGCGTACTGTGCGTCATCTGTGCACGGGTCTGAAGATTGAGATCGAAAGTGAATCCGCGGCGCGCGGCAGCAGCGTGTGCCTCTCGTTCGCCTACGACGGGCTCGCGCCGGTCGACTCCGCCACTCCCCATCTCGTCGCCGATTTCGAGGACGTCTACCAATTGTGCGACGACGGCAAGTGGCGATTCGCCGTCAGGAAGATTCACCGCATTTTCGTCGCGGCGGAAAATCCCGGCCCGGTGGGGCTGTTCAATTCGCAACGCAACCCGAAAAAATAATCCTGGCCGCTTAGCGATTGACCAGGCCCATCTCCCTGTCCGCGTAGCGATTGCCGACGACGCTGTTCACGGCAACCGCGGCTTCGATCTCGCGGACTTCTTCTGCCGTGAGTGTAACGTTTGCCGCGCCGATGTTTTCCTCGAGACGAGTCAGCTTGGTCGTACCTGGAATAGGGACGATCCACGGCTTTTTCGCCAGCAACCACGCTAAGGCCAGTTGAGCCGGGGATGCCTGCTTGCGTGCGCCGATCCGGGTCAACGACTCGACCAGCGAAAGATTGCGTGCGCGTGCCTCACCGTTGAAGCGCGGCAGCGAGTTACGCAGATCGCCTGCCTCGAAATTCGTATCAGCTTTGATGGCACCGGTGAGAAAGCCTCGGCCTAGCGGACTGAAGGGCACGAAGCCAATTCCGAGTTCCTGCAACACCGGCAGGATTTCCGCCTCCGGATCGCGCGTCCACAGGGAATATTCAGACTGCAGCGCCGCGACCGGGTGTACTGCGTGCGCACGGCGAATGGTGGCCGCTCCGGCTTCGGAGAGCCCGAAGTAGCGGACCTTGCCTGCTTTCACGAGGTCCGCGACTGCACCGGCCACGTCCTCGATGGGAACCTCGGGGTCAACACGGTGCTGATAAAACAAATCCAGCACATCCGTGCGCAAGCGCTGCAGCGAAGCGTCGGCCACCTCCCGAATGTGCTCGGGGCGGCTGTCCGTCGCGCCCGCCCGCGGACGCTGTCCGTTCTCCAGTTTGAAGCCGAACTTGGTGGCGATGACGACGCGGTCGCGAACCGGTTCCAGGGCTTCGCCGACCAGTTCTTCATTGACGTAAGGCCCGTAGACCTCCGCTGTGTCGAAGAAGGTGACGCCCAGGTCTACCGCTTTTCGGATCAATCCGATCATCGCTGCACGGTCCGGCGGTGGGCCATATGCCCAGCTCATGCCCATGCATCCCAGGCCCATGGCGGAAACCTGTAGTCCACCGGTTCCGAGTGCGCGCGTCTGCATCGTCATTCTCCGATCGATCAAGCCCCCGGCACTTTCGTATCTGCGCCGACGGAATAAAGTATCTGGGCGTTGCGGGTCTTCTGGAAGTCGTCCAGGGATTGTCCGCGCATGGCGGCATAAATGTGCAAGTTCGTGGTGCCGACTACGGCGCCGAGCTTTTCCAGCAGGAAGAAGATCACGCCGTAGCGGATCAGTGCCTGCCAGTCGCGGTTGCGGACCATGCCGCGCTCCTCCGCGGTGAGGCCGGCTTCCTCGAACATCTGCTCCTGTTCGGTGGCGAAGCGCTTGCGGCGCTCGGGCCGTATCAGGCTGTGCAGAAAGGTGTTCAGCCGGTAGGTCTTGACGCTGCGGTCCAGCGTGAACGGGTAGGTGCCCTGGACCTTTTCCAGGCCCGCCCACTCCCGGCCGATGCGTTGGCGGTAATCCGTGGCTGACTCACCGAGGGACTCAGCGGAATCGTTTTCGTAGATCACCGTTGCGATCGGTGTCATCGACTGCAGGTAGTACGCCTGGTGGAGCTTCTTCACCTTCGCCGACAGTGCGCCGCGCATGATGAGCCACATGATGACTTCCGAACCTTCGCAACCGCCTCGTTCGGCGTACTCGGAGATCGTGAGTTCGGTGAGCTTCTCGGGATCTTTCTCCAGCAGGTCGAGAAATTCCATGTCCCAGGGGGTGTTGTTGAACCCGGCACGTTCGCCGTGGACCTGGTGCGACAGGCCGCCTGTGCCGACGACGGCGACCTTCAGATCTTCCGGATAGCTCTCGATGGCCTTGCGCAGCGCGCGGCCGAGCTTGAAGCAGCGTCGCGCCGACGGCGTCGGAAACTGCAGTACGCCGACCTGCAGCGGGACGATGGCTCCCGGCCATTCAGGGTCATGGGGCCACAGCAGGGACAGCGGCGAGAAGCACCCGTGGTCGAGCCCCTTGGCCTGAAAGTAGGACAGATCGAATTCATCGGCCACCAGCCCGGTGGCCACATGGCGTGCCAGCCCCGCATGCCCCTTGATCGACGGCAACTTGCGCGGACCGCCGCCCTCATCGGCCGGCCAGTAACGGTCGCCGACGCCGAGCGCGAACTGCGAATAGTGATCGAAAAAAAACGACGTCACGTGGTCGTTGTAGATGAAGAACAGCACGTCGGGCTGCTTCTGCGCCAGCCAGCGCTGCACCGGCTGGTAGCCTGCGAAAATCGGTGCCCACACCGGATCCTGCTGCTTGTTCGCGTCGAGCGCGAAACCGATCGCCGGGGTATGCGAGGAGGCGATTCCACCCACTATCGTGGCCATCCGCTTGATCTCCGGTGACCCATCGTCCGGTAAGCCAAAGCCGCCGCTTCGGAAGCGGCGGCCTTGCGGGCAGGTTACCATGACGAACCCGCACCATTCGTCGGTTGCCGGGCCAGGGGGGGCGATGAGCACAGACGTCTTTGCGACTATCCGTAAGCTCGGCACGGAGTTGTCACCTCCCATGCTCGAAGGCAGCATGGGCCTGTTCGCGCCGCTCGTCCCGAAGCCGGATCCCGCGATATGCAAGGTCGAGCGTGACCTTGCGTATGGGACGGACGCACGACATCGTCTGGACTTGTTTCGCCCCGTCAATTCGGGCGGGCAGCCACGACCGGTTGTCGCGTTTGTCCACGGCGGTGGCTTCGTGAGGGGTGACAAAGGGGCGCCGGACGCTCCCTTCTATAACAACGTCGGGGTGTGGGCGGTTCAGAACGGGCTGGTGGGGGTTACCTTGACCTATCGCCTGGCTCCGGGGGCGATGTGGCCTGCCGGTTCGCAGGATGTCGCGTCCGCCGTGGACTGGCTGGGTGAGAACGTCAGTCGGTTCGGCGGAGATCCGGCAAAGATCTTCGTGATAGGACAGTCGGCCGGTGCCGCGCATGTCGCAGGCTACGTTGCCGGCCATCACGGGCTGAAGAACACCACGCGCGTAGCAGGAGCGATGATGATGTCCGGCCTCTACGACCTGCTTGCGTTAAAACGCGGTCCGTTTGAAGAAGCGTATTTCGGCACGGACCCGGCTCGCGTTGCGAGCGCGTCGACCGTCGATGCGCTGGCCAACACCGACTTGCCGTGCCTGTACTCCGTCGCCGAACTTGATCCAGAGATATTTCAACAACAGGCCATCCGCTTGGTGAACGCCCGCTGGGCGGCCAAGGGAAGGTGGCCCCGCATGTTGTATCTCCACGGGCACAACCATATTTCTCCGATACTGCAGCTCGGCAGCCGCATCGATACGTTGGGGCGCGAGTTGCTGGATTTCATCCGATCACCTGCAGGGGAAGTGTCATGACCGGCTGCCGTGTCAGGATTCGCAGTGGGTTGGCGTGCGCCGTGCTGGCGGCGGCAGGCATTTTTGCGGGGTCCGCCGTTTACGCAACAGATGTGTACGACGCGGCCGTTGCCCATCCCGGGCGCAGCGCCGCGGATCTGAAGCGAGATCCGCTCGATCGTCCGGCGGATATATTGCGGCTTGCCGGCATCAAGCCGGGCATGCAGGTAGTCGACTTCCTCGCGGGAGACGGCTACTACGCCGAACTGCTGAGCTACGTCGTGGGTCCACGTGGGCACGTGCTGCTACTCAATAATCCGCCATTCGAGAAATGGGCCGAAAACGGCGCAGTGATCCGGACCGCGAGCAATCGGCTGCCCAATGTCGACCACCAGGTAGTGGATCTGGATCACCTCGACCTGCCGGCTGCCTCGTTGGACGCGGTATTTCTCGTCAAGGTCTATCACGATCTGTACTGGGTCGATACCGAAGGACAGTGGCCCAAGGTGAATACCAGTGCAGTGCTCGACCAGATTGCCCGTGCGATCAAGCACGGCGGTGTCGTGGTGATTGTGGATCATTCGGCCAAGGCGGGAGCGGGAGCCTCGGTGGCTTCTTCATTGCATCGGATCGACGAGGCTTACGCGCGCAAGGATTGGGAGACGCGCGGATTGAAACTGGTTGGGAAAAGCGATGCGTTGCGCAGGCCCGACGATGCGCGTGATCACATTTCGTACAAGCCGCCTGCCCTGGGCAAGACCGACCGCTTCGTGTTGGTGTTCCGCAAGTAGTGCGCGGCGGCTAACTACGTCGCTTGGGCGCGGCGGAGCTCGCCCGGATGACGAGGCGTGTGGCGAGAATTGTCGAGCGCACGGCACGCTGGTGCGTAATGACTTCGCTCAGCATCATCATCGACTGATACCCCACATCGAAGCGCGGGATGTGGACCGTGGTCAATGGCGGATCGCAGATCTGCGCGAACTCCTGATCGTCGAAGCCGACAATGGAGATGTCTTCCGGCACTCGCAGATTCACCGCCTTGAGGGCTCGTATTGCGCCTATGGCCATCTCGTCGTTGGCACAAAGAACTGCTGTCGGCGTCACGCGCTGCTGCATCAGCACGCGCATCATCTTCTGCCCCGAGTCGATCGAGAAGTCGCCGCGCGCTATCAGGGATTCATCGAAGGCAATCCGGGCAGTCCGCAGAGCTTTGCGATAGCCCTTGGCCCGGGCCCGTGCAGATAGAACGTGGTCGGGACCGGCGATGTGGGCGATGCGTCTGTGGCCGAGATCGATCAGATGCCGGACTCCTTCCTCGGCTCCGCCGATATGGTCCACTCCTACGGTCGGTAAACCTGGATCCTTCAGAGATTCGGCTGCGATGACCAGCGGCGGCAACTTGTGGGTGCCGCCGTCGGCGCCGGGAGGAATAAGTCCGGTCAACAGGATGATTCCGTCGGCCCGCCGGCTGGCTACCTGGTTGAAGTAGGTCATCGTGCGACGAACGTCGCCCTTGGCATTGCCCATCAGCACGGCGAAGCCGATTTCCGCCGCCGCCTGTTCCGTTCCCCGCAGAATCTCCAGAAAGAATGCGCTCAAGGTGGGTACGACCACGAGCACCGATCGGGTCTCGCCGCGTCGCAGGTCGCGTGCGATGAGGTTGGGACGGTAGCCGAGGCGTTCGATTCCCTGGAGGACTCGATCGCGCGTGTGCTTGTTCACCAGGTCGGGCCGCGTCAGGACCCGGGAAATCGTTGCCACGGACACGCCGAGTTCCGCCGCGACCGCTTTGCTGGTGGGGAAGTTGGGTTTCTTCATCTAGGCTCAAGGAGGCTGCCGGCGCAGCGGCGAGTATAGAACGCTTGCCATCGGCCACCGGCCGGATCTCGGTTGACAGCGCTGTCTGCTGCATTCTAGGCTACTGTAATCGATTGCAGAAATAACCGGAATGCCGGTTTCCAAAGAGGGGGTGGATCGTGAGAAGCCAGAAATGCCGGTCTGTTGGAATGCTGCTGACTCTCGTCGCGTTAGCCAGCACGGCCGCGACGGCGGCTCCCCGGTCGGAGGTCAAAATCGACACCGGCCGCCTGCAAGGCGTCGTGCAGGACGAGGTCGTCTCATTCAAAGGGATTCCCTTTGCTGCGCCGCCTGTTGGGGAGTTGCGCTGGCGTGCACCGCAGCCGGCGCCCAGCTGGAGTGGCGAGCGCAAGGCAGACGCGTATGGCGCCGATTGCATGCAGGTTCCGTTTCCGAGCGATGCGGCCCCTCTTGGGGTCACACCCAAGGAGGATTGCCTGTATGTGAACGTGTGGCTGCCCGCCACAGCGCCGAAAGGCAAGCTGCCGGTGTTCGTCTGGATCTATGGCGGCGGCTTCGTCAATGGCGGCAGCTCGCCGGCGGTGTACGACGGCAGTGAATACGCAAAGCACGGAGTTGCCTTCGTCAGCTTCAACTACCGGCTGGGGCGCTTCGGCTTTTTCGCTCATCCGGCGCTGAGCGCGGAGCAGTCGTCGGGGCCCCTGGCCAACTACGCCATCATGGATCAGATCGCGGCGCTGCAATGGGTGCGGCGAAACATCGCCTCTTTTGGGGGAGATCCCGGCAACGTCACCATTTGCGGTGAGTCGGCGGGGGGAATGTCCGTACACGTGCTGCTGACCTCGCCTCTGGCGGCGGCTCTGTTCCAAAAGGCGATTATTCAATCCGGCGGCGGCCGTTCCGGGCTGCTCAATGGACGAGCGCTGCGGGGCGGCGCGGATTCGGCCGAGAGTGTCGGCGTCGCCTTCGCGACCAAGGAAGGAATCCAGGATCAGGGCGCCGATGCGCTGCGCAAGCTCAGGGCGCTGCCGGCCGAGGAGTTGTCCAAGAATCTGAACCTGGCCAACATGAGTGATAGCACCTACGTCGGGGGGCCTGTGATTGACGGCAAGCTGATCACTGAGGATGCCTCACGGTTGTATGCCGAGGGCAAAGGAGCACGTGTGCCGGTAATGGTCAGCGCGACCAGCATGGATATCGGCTTCATGCAGGGAAAGACGGTCGACGAGTTGCTGGCGCAATTCGGCCCGAATGCCCGGGAAGCTCGTACCGTTTACGACGTGCATGACGGCGAGGACGTCAGAGCGGTCGCCTTCCGCATGGGTGGCTATCAAACGATGATCGAGCCTGCGCGTTACGTATCCCGTGTCCTGTCGGCGCGCGGTCAGCCGGTTTATGAATTTCGCTTCTCCTACGTAGCCGAGTCGCTGCGCAGCCAGTGGCCCGGTGCGATGCATGCGTCGGACATTCCGTTTGCGTTCAACACCGTCGCGGCTCGCTATGGAAAGGATCTCACGGAGCAGGATGCTGCCATGGGGCGAACCCTGAGCGCTTACTTCATTGCGTTTGCCAAGACGGGCAAGCCTGAGGTTGCGGGTCAACCGCAGTGGCCGGCCTACGATGCAAAGACCGATGCCCTGATGAACTTCACCAACGGCGGTCCCGTGGCGGGACCGGATCCATGGAAACGGCGGTTGGATCTGGCGGAAGCCGTTGCCGCCCAGCAGCACGATAGCCAGGACAGGCATTGATGAGACCGACAGCGATCGGTTCCGGGTCATCCGGCGTCGTGACCCGTTGTCTGCTGGTTGCCGCACTCATGCTGAGCGCGGCAACCGTGGCTGCGGCGCAGGATGCGCTCTACAAGGATCCCAAGGCTCCGCTGGAGCAGCGAGTCGAGGATCTGCTCGTTCGCCTTACGGCACAGGAAAAGACCTTGCTGATGTCCGGCGGATCGTCGTTCGCGACGCTGCCGATCGCGCGTCTCGGGATCCCGGCGCTCCACTTTTCCGACGGACCGAACGGTGTGCGTTCCAATGACGGCGTGCCAACGACGGTATTTCCCACCGGCTCTGCGCTGGCGGCAACCTGGAATCCGGCGCTGCTGCAGACGGTGGGGGAGGCCATAGGGCGTGAGGCCCAGGCCCTGAACATTCAGGTGATGTTGGGTCCGAATGTGAACATCCAGCGCTCGCCGCTGGGCGGTCGCAATTTCGAGGCCTATTCGGAGGATCCCTTCCTCGCCGGTCGCATCGGCACGGGATTCGTCAAAGGCGTGCAGAGCGTTGGCGTCGGTACGTCGGTCAAGCATTTCGTGGCCAACGAGCAGGAAGCGGACCGGCAGCGCAGCAGCTCCAACGTCGATGAGCGCACCCTGCGGGAGATCTATCTTCTGCCCTTCGAGATGATCGTACGGGACGCAAAGCCCTGGACGGTCATGGCCGCCTACAACCGTTTGAACGGCACCTACATGTCGGAGAATGCGCCGCTGATCAGGGGCGTGCTCAAGGGAGAATGGGCTTTTGACGGCCTGCTGATGTCGGACTGGGGCGCGCTCCACACGACCGTCGCAGCCGCCAATGCGGCAATGGATCTGGAAATGCCCGGGCCGCCGCGTTTCTTCGGGCCGCTTCTGGTCCAGGCCACTCACAATTGGCAGGTCGAGCAAAGCGTCGTCGACGAAGCTGCGCGACGCGTCGTACGTCTGATCATCCGCTCGGGGGTCCTTGACGGCAAACGCGCCGCGGGGGAATTGCGTAGTGCACGCAATCATGCGGCCGCGCTGTCCGCTGCGCGTGAGGCAATTGTGCTCCTCAAGAATGAGCACGGCCTGCTGCCGCTGGACAAGAACAAGATCCACTCTCTTGCGGTGATAGGACCGAATGCCGACGTGCCGCTGTACCAGGGTGGTGGCAGTGCCGGCGTCATCCCTTCGACTATTTCCACCCCGCTGCTCAGTCTCAAAGGCATGCTGGGCGCGGCCATCAAGGTGACGTACGCCCAGGGGGTCGACAACGATCCGCTGCCGCCACCCGCCGACGCTCGGCTGCTGAGCCCCAATCAAGCCCGCAGGGAGATGGGACTCAAATTCGCGTACTACAGCAACGCCGATTTCCAGGGTCAGCCGACGCGTTCGGGAACTGAAACGTTCTTCGACAGCACGGCGCTGCCGTCCGATTCCGTCCAGATGTCGGCCCGTTGGGAAGGTTATTTCTGGGCGCCCGAGGACGGCACGTACGAATTCAGTCTGAGTCAGTTAGGCAATGCGACGCTGTTCATCGACGACAAGAAGGTCGTCGCGCCGGATCTGGGCACGCTGCATCCGCCGGCGTTGGATTTCGGTGCACCCATTCGGACCGGAGCCGTCGAGCTGAAGTCGGGCTCCCCGCATCGCATCAAAGTGGACTACGTCAGTCTGCCGATAGCCTTCCATTCAATGCATCTCGGGATGCGCTTGCCGCCCGGTAATATCGAGAACGCAGTGCAGGCGGCGCGCGGTGCGGATGCGGCCGTCGTGTTCGTCGGATCCTCGCGCTCCACGGAGACGGAGGGCATGGATCGCCGTGACATGGAACTCAGCGGTCGACAAAACGATCTCGTCCGGGCCGTGCTGGCGGCGAATCCCAACACCATAGTGGTACTCAACAACGGCGCGCCGCTGGCACTTCCCTGGAGCGGGCAGGCGCCTGCCTTGCTGGAGGCATGGCTGCCGGGAGAGGCCGGGCCCGATGCGCTGGCGCAAGTGCTGTTCGGCGAAGTCGATCCCAGCGGCAAGCTGCCCTTCACATTCCCCATGCGGTTGGCGGATAACCCCGCCTATCTCTACTACTCGTCGGGCCGCGAAGCCAACTACGGAGAGGGCGTGTTCGTCGGCTATCGCTACTACGACAAACGGCAGGTCGAACCGCTGTTTGCTTTCGGACACGGGCTCTCCTACACGACGTTTGAATACGCGAATCTGCGCATACCCGCCAAAGTCGCTGCGGGTCAACCCATTGAAGTCAGCGTTGACGTGCGCAACTCGGGCCATCGTGAGGGCCAGGAGACCGTGCAGCTTTACGTGGGAGACTCTGCGACCACCGAGGTTGTGCGTCCCGCGAAGGAGTTGAAGGCATTCGAGAAGGTGCGGCTCGCCCCCGGTGAGCGCAGGACGGTGAAGTTCGTGCTGTCCGCGCGCGATCTCGCGTATTACGACGTTGCAAGTAAAGGCTGGACGACGACTCCGGGGACGTATCACGTTTACGTGGGTAGCTCATCCCGCGACATCCGGCAGCAGGGTGACTTTGAATCGCAGGCAGTCGTTGACGCGCGGGCACCGTCGCCCGCTCCCGGCCGGTTGTCGCTCACCGACGTCTTTTAGGCGTTGAACGGCAGCTTCAATCCCGGACGCGGCCAACGGGTTTTGAGTAGCTTGCCGGAGCTGGAGCAGGTCAGCCAGGCATCGCGCATGTCGGCGCCGCCGAAGCAGATATTCGTCGTGAGGAAATCCGGCACCGGAATGTGTTCATAGGCCCCGCTGGGCTCGAATACCGTGATGCCGCCGTTCCAGAGCGTGCCGACGCAGATACGGCCATCGGCTTCGACCGCGAGGCTGTCGAGCCATTGGAAACCCGGCAAGGTGCAGACCACACGTCCCGGTGCCATCGAGGTGGCCGGCGCCATCACGCCGGGCTGCGGCAGCTCAAACTCGAACAGCCGCCCCACCATGCAATCGGCCATGTAGAGCTTGCGTTCGTCGGGCGACAGCCCGATGCCGTTGGGGGAGATCAACTCGCTGCGCCAGCGGATAATCTTCGACCCGTCGGGTCGTGCGTAGTAGACCGCTCCCAGACGGCGGTTCTCGCCGTCCGAATACCCGAGACAGGTAAACCAGAAGCCGCCCGTGCTGTCGAAAACAATGTCGTTGGGGCTGTTAAGGGGCTTCCCGTCGCACTGGTCGTATAGGGTCGTGAAACGTCCGGTGCGCAGGTCGACGCGCTGAATGTAGCCGCCGGTGTACTGCTGCGCGGGCGGCCCATCGGGAAGATTCGTTTCGCCCTGCGCCCAGGACCATGCATTGCCGTTATTGCAGACATAGACCGCGCCGTCGGGTCCGATAGCGGCGCCATTGGGTCCGCCGCCCAGCTCGGCAAGGGTTTCCCGCCGACCGTTTGTCGTCACACGCGTCAGCGTACCGCGGCGGATTTCCACCAACACGACCGAGCCGTCGGCCATTGCGATGGGCCCTTCCGGGAACTGCAGTCCAGCCGCGACTTCTTGCATCGTCCATCCCCCTCGGGCACCGCAGGATTTTTTTCGGTGCCCGTCAAGGGGAGCATAGCTCCCGCGGCGCGTCAGCGCAGGAAAGAACTCAAGGGCTTGAAGGCCCGGGCCTCGCCTTGCAGCTCGGGAAGATTCAAGCTCTCCTTGGCAGGATTGATGTGCTCGCGCAGCAGCGCCTCGACGCGGGCGCTTTCGCCGCGTTCCAGTGCATCGACGATGTTGTGATGCTGCCGGTGCGCAAAATGCAACACGCCGAACACCCTTTCCAGGCTCACCTGCTCGAAGGCCAGGGCCTGTGGGCCTGCGAAGGGAATCCGGCTGATGCGCTCCAGCGCCTGCTCGATTATCGGACTATGGGCTTCGCGTACCAGCAGGTCGTGGAAGTTGGCGTTCATCTCCGCGTAGTCGGCTTCATCGTTCTCCTCCATGTAGCCTTTGTGCAATATCCGATCGCCTTCACTCAGGCAGGCCCGCAATTCCTCGACGAGCAGCATGGAGGCGCCCTGTTCGGCGACCCGTCGGGCCGCCATCCCTTCCATCAGGCCGCGCAGGTCAATGGCGTCCCGGATGTCCGAGGCACTGAATCCGCGCACGACGTACTCGTGATTCTCGTGCTCCGACAGCAGCCCTTCGTGCGCAAGAATGGGCAGCGCCTGCCGCACGGCAACCCGCGACATGCCGAGCGCCTGCGCCAGGGGCAGTTCGGTCATTTTCTGCCCCGGGGACATCTCGCCGCGGAGAATCATCTTGCGGAGGCGTACGAGTGCCTGGATCAGCTGGCTGTTCATGGCGCGAGGGGCTCGGGAGGCCTACGGGGAGCCTGCGATTCTTCCCGTGTGATCACATCCTGTCAACGAATGCCCGCGAGCGATTTTTGCGCACCCGGCGCGCTCATTACATATCAGCCCCCTCAGGCATGCGCGCATTGCGACGCATCGTAAACCGCAAGCTATGCCGCGAGCAGCGTCTCGCTGACGACCCTGCCATCCAGCAGCTTGATGGTGCGCTTTGCGTGCCCCGCGTGAACCAAAGAGTGAGTGACCATGACGACAGTCGTCCCCGCCCGATTGATATCGTCGAGCAGGGACATCACCACTGCGCCGTTTTCCGTATCGAGATTTCCGGTCGGCTCGTCGGCGAGGATCAGCTTGGGCTCCGCGACCAGGGCGCGCGCAACCGCGACCCGCTGCTGTTGGCCGCCGGAAAGTTGCTGCGGGAGATGTTTTGCGCGGTGTGAGATTCCTACGCGCTCCAGCGCAGCCGCGACGCGCCGGCGCCGCTCCGTGCCGGATATCCGTCGATAGAGCAGCGACACTTCGACATTCTCGGCCACATTGAGATCGTCGATCAGATTGAAACTCTGAAATATGAATCCGACGCCGGTGCGTCGCAGCGCCGTGAGTTGCGCTTCGGAAAACCTGGCGACGTCCTGCCCGAAGAACCAGTAGGCACCGCTGTCGGGAGTATCCAGCAGACCGAGCACATTGAGCAGCGTGGATTTGCCGCAGCCCGAGGGGCCCATGATGGCGACGAACTCTCCGGCGCCCACCTCCAGCGAGACGCCATCCAGCGCGCGTGTCTCGACTTCGGTGGTGCGATAGATCTTGCCGATGTTCTCAAGTCGCAGCATGGGTACTCCCGCTATTGCAGATCGATCCGATCGATGCGTTCCAGGCCGGTGTAGTCGGAGACGATGACTCGCTCGCCGGGTGCGAGGTGACCTTGTATCTCCACTTGTTCCGCGTTGCGACGTCCCACCTTGATGGTACGCCGCCTAGCCGTTCTGCCGTCCGGGTCGACCACGAATATCCAGTCGCCTCCGGTGCGCTCCAGAAATGCACCCGTGGCAAGAATCGTCGCCGGCTCGTCGGCGCCCAAACCCAGGCGTCCCTGCACGGCCTGCCCGGGAATCAAGCCCGGTGGCTGCCGTCCCTGAAAGGTCAGATCCACCTTGAAGGTGCCGCTTTTTACTTCCGGATAGACGCGGCTGATGCGCATGGCAAAGCTTTCGTCCGCTATCTCCACCCGGGCGCCCAGGCCGGCGCGCACCCTCTGCAGGTAAAACTCATCCACATCGGCGGCAAGTTTGAACCCGGTTTCAGGCGTGATCTGCGCGAATCGCTCGCCGCGATTGCGATTCTCGCCGACTTTCAGATCCATCTCCGTCAGGCGGCCGTCGGCAGGTGCGCGCACGGTCAGATTGTCGAGCTTGCTGTGCGTGATCTGCAGGTCCTCCTGCAGCTTGTGGATCTGGCTGCGAATCTGCGGCAGTTGCCGTTCGCGCAACGCTTCCTGGGTGAGGTTGCTCTGTGCCTGCATCGGTTGCAGGGCGAGGACATGGTTCAACTCGTCCTGGACGGTGTCCTTGACTTCCGCCGGCTCGAGCGCCGCGGCGACCAGTTGTTGGCGCCGCGCGAGCGAGCGCTCGAGGCGAATGACGTCGTAGTCGATTTGTGCCAGCGCCTTCTGATTGGCGATGCGATTCTGCTCCAGCTGCGTCTCGTAGGTCTGCAACTGGGTGATCGACTCGATCAGCCGTCCTTCGCGATCCAGCACATCCAGCTCCAGTTCCGCATTGCTCAATTCGACCAGCGGCTGCCCCTTGGTCACGCTGTCACCGGCTTGTGCAAGGATGCGTTCCACCCGGCCGCCCTCCAGCGCGTCAAGGTAAATCGTGTCGAAGGGTTCCACCGTGGCACGCAATGGAACGAAATCGTGAAAAGCTCCCTGGGTCACCGGCGCGATCGTCACGTTTGTCAGGGGTATGCGAATGCTTCGCTCCGCCGTACCCAACATCAGCGTCACCGTCGTTGCCCCGACGATCGCAACCAGCGTCGCAATCGCCAATTGCAGCCCTCTCTTTTGGCGCCACCATGCTTGCCGGATGGGGCGGTCCATCGCGTGATTCATCGCGTGGTTCATCACGCCCTCTGGCCGAACTTCGGTGTCAGTTTAAGGCCGGTGGCACCGAAGGAAAACAGCATACGGATCAGATGCTTACAGGCGTCCTGGTGCCGCCGTGGCCGGCCGACTGTCCGGATTCGGACATCCGCAGGCAGCATACGGCCGGCGCGTAGCGCTGAATCCGCGTCGCGGGTTGGCAGGTGCGCCGGCATGCCATTACGCTGCACGCTATGAATGCGACCGGCGCGATACTCGTAGTCGAGGACGATCCTGATGTTTGCCGCTCTGCGCGCGTTGCGCTGGCCTCGCACGTCGAGCGTGTAGAGACCATCGCTTCGTTGGAATCCCTGGATGGGGCCCTGGCGCAAACCATGTTCGACGTCGTCCTGCTGGATATGAATTTCGTGGCGGGCGAGCGTAGCGGCGCGGCTGGACTGAACGGCCTGTCCCGGGTCCATACTTTCGATCCAACTCTGTCGGTGGTCTTGATGACCGCTTACGGGGGCGTCTCTCTGGCCGTAGAGGCGTTGAAGCAAGGCGCCGCCGACTTCGTTCTCAAGCCGTGGCGCAACGAAAAGTTGGTGGCGGCAGTTGTTGCGGCTGCGCAGATTACCCGTACTCGTCGCGCCAGCGAAACCATGCAGCTGGATGCACTGGAACGAAGCGCAATTGAACGTGCGCTGGCGCGACACCACGGCAATATTTCCACCGCGGCCTTGGCGCTGGGCATTAGTCGCGCGGCGCTGTACCGCCGCATATCGAAATATGGACTCTAGAATCTCCCGTGGCGGGAGTTCGGCGTTCGCCATCGCGCTGCGTGCGGCATGCATCGGCGGTTTGGCGTTTCTGGCGATACGGCTTTTCTACTCCACGCATCTTTACGCCACCGCGATCCTTCTGCTCGGTGTCGCCATCCTGGTAGCGACCGACATGGGTAACGTCATCGCTCGAATCGCAAGGGCCTCGGAGCGCGACTTCGAGCGTCTTGCCGGCGAGGGCGGCGATTTGCCCCTGCCTCCGGCAGCGTTCGCTTCGCATTCCGCCCGCCCGGTGGATCGCGTCGCCGCGATCTTGAACGCCGCGCGCTCAGAGCGTCAGCAGCAGCTCGAATTGTTACAGACGCTGCTGGATACCGTGGCCGCGGCACTGTTTATCGTCGGGCCGGGGCGGGAGTTCGTCCTCGTCAACCGGGCTGCCCGCAGTCTTGCAACCGAATCGGTGCTTCGCTTCGACGATATCCCCTCGCTTGGACCTCTGGTCTCGCAGCGACTACTGGCACTTGTGCCGGGCGGGCGCGAAATCGTGACACTGCCTGACGGCCAACGCATGCTCGTGTCGGTGTCGCGCTTTGCGGGTCCGGATCGCGCACCGCGCCGGCTGATTTCCATTCAGCGCATCGCCGGTGAGCTCGATGCCGTTGAGCTGCAGGCCTGGCAGGACATGGCCAAGGTGCTGTCCCACGAGATGATGAATTCGTTGACCCCCATCGCCTCCTTGTCGGAAAGTCTCGAAGGCCTGCTGAAAAATGTGCGCGCGGCGGGCGCCGCCGAGCCGATTGGCTCCGACGTTGCCGACGCCGTTGAGGTCATCAAGCGGCGCAGCCGGGGACTCATTGACTTCGTGGAGCGCTACCGGGCCGTTGCCGAGCTTCCGTCCCCCCGCTTGCAGCGTGTCCGTCTGGATGAGCTGTTCGGTGATATCGAGAAGTTGTTGGCGCCGACGTATTCGGCGAGGCGCGTTGTTTGTCGCAGCTCGGTGGAGCCCCAGGCTGCGACGCTGTCCGCCGATCCCCAGCTGCTCGAGCAGGCGGTCATCAATCTGCTGCGCAACGCCAGCGATGCGGTTTCCGGGGTGGACGATGCCCGCATCGACATTTCCTGCCGCGTCGCAGAAGGCACGGCCACCATCGAGATATCGGACAATGGCTGCGGCATTCCGGAAGGTCACCGTGACCAGGTGTTCGTGCCGTTCTTCACGACGAAGCCGGGTGGTTCCGGGGTAGGGTTGAATCTCGCGCGGCAGATTGCCCTGGCTCATGGGGGTGGACTGGCGCTACGGGCAAACGAGCCGCGAGGCTGCGTGTTTACCTTGACTCTGCCGAGCCGGGCTTAAGATTACCGATCGCCTCGGCAACGGAAAATAAGAAGGAGCGGAAGCAGAATGTATTTGCGCACGCGACTGCTGCTGGGAATCGCAGTGGTCACCTTGGTGGCGCTTGCGATCAGCGTTCTGGTGCCCCTGACCTCAGTGCGGGAGGACGTTTCGCGCGAGACGGAATCTTCGACCCAGCTGGCGCGTCTGCTGCACGAAGTCGAGCAAAGCATCAGCACATCGACGGGCAGTGAGGCGGCACTCGATGCTGCGGCGCAGGAGGTGAGCAGCTCCGAACCTCTGCGCCACGTCAAGATAGTTCTCGTCGATGCCGCAGGAAAAGCCATAGCCGCGAGCCCTACGGACGATCGGCAGGGCGGCTGGTTGGCGCGCAAACTGTTGTCCTCCGAGTCGACGGAAACGCTGAACTATTCCATGGGATATCACGGCGCGCCCTTGGCGCAGCTGCGCGTTCTGTCCAACCCCTTATCCGAGATCGACGAAATAGAGCAGCGGGTGTTTCGCGACCTGACGCTGCTCGCGCTGACCATCCTCGCCATGGCCGGCAGCATCTATTTCATGGTCCGACGCGGGCTCATGCCCGTCGCCCAGATTCAATCCGCGCTGACCCGCCTCGAGGCCGGCGAACTCGATACGCGGTTGCCGCATTTCAAATTGAAGGACCTCGACGACATTTCGCAGCGCTTCAACCAGTGCGCGGCCGTCATGCAAGAGGCGGCGGCACAGCGCAAACAGTTGACGCGCCGCCTGATCGATGTGGAGGAAGAGGAGCGTAAGCGGCTGGCGCGCGAGTTGCACGACGAGTTGGGCCAGAGCCTGACCGCTATAAAAGTCGACGCGGCCTACATAGCTCGCGAGGCGACGGGGAATTCGCCCAAAATAGAGACGTGCGCTCGGGGAGTAGAGAGACTGACGGGCGAAATCATGGACATCATACGGGGTATGTTGGCCAGGTTGCGCCCTTATGGACTGGAGACCGTCGGTCTGCGCGACACGTTACACGAGCTCGTCAACGGTTGGCAGGCGCGGGTCGCTGATAAGTTTCGCTGCTCGTTGAAAGTCACAGGTCCCGTCAACTCGCTGCCCACTGATCTGACGATAACGGTGTATCGCCTCATCCAGGAGTGTCTGACCAACGCCGTGCGCTATTCGCGGGCGCGGACCATTACTATTCAGCTCAATGTGGACACGGACCCGCCGACTGATCGGCCGGTGCGGGTTTCCCTGAGCGTGCAGGAGTCTGAGGTGTCGCCCGAAGAAACTCCGGTCAGACCGAACGGCAGCGGGCTCTTGGGAATGCGCGAACGTGTCGAGGCCCACGGCGGTGAGTTCCGCGTCGCCATCGGGGAGGGGGGTGGCATGTCCGTGCAGGCGTGGCTGCCAGTGGTTTGGCAGCAGGAGGGGAGCGCCGGTGGCTAATCAATCCGGGATCATTCGTATCCTGCTGGTCGACGAC
>FTJL01000107.1_pt1 | contig 17956 bp, 17 predicted proteins | sample 1658551 | NCBI WGS metagenome assembly FTJL01 (sample SAMEA3914835, study PRJEB12502) | metagenome | biome: forest; material: soil | place: Canada | collected 2011-07-03 | depth 0.3 m
AAGGGTTTGGAGCCGCCCGATTTGAATGCCGAGCGCTCGGTCGTAGACTTTCCAGACCAGCTCGGAACAATAGATGCGGTCGTCGGACCACTCAAACGTGAGATCGTAAGGACGGCCCTCGAACTGCCGGGCAGCCCTGCGGAGTTTGGTGAGCGCGGCAGAATCCAAGCGCGTATCGGCATCCCGTAAGCGCTTGATCACGAAATGGCGGCCCTGTCCCCGCGCGATCCAGCTTTCCAGCGGCGTAAATCGCACGGTTTTGACGGCTTCGAACACGTATGGCTTTCCTTTGCGATACAGCACGAGTCCCATATGACTGTAGGGTGATCCGGTGGCACGTTGTATCGCCACGGATTGCGATGACAAAGAAGTCTGAAATATCCGATCACCGTCGCGGACCGCGGGTTGCGCGGTCGAAATTGACCATTGGAGTACCAGGATCGCGAAGAGACCCGCGAAATATCGGTATTGGAGGAGCGATTTCAAATTAGACGGTCCGGCCCATTGGGGGCTAGTCCAACGCCGGTCGATGTTCGCCGTGGGGGCCCGGTGTGAGGTGTATCATCCGCGTCGGTTCCAACAGATGGACGTGATGCCATTCGCCCTGGGGAATGATGCACAGGCTTCCGGGTCCCAATTGACAGGTCTCGTTCGGGATGGAATCAGACCTGATCTCCACCCGCCCGGAAATAATGTAGATCAACTCGTCGCCGTCCGGATGGCGCTCGCCGCCATGCGGGGCATTGCGTCTCATATCGGCGATGCCGAAGGTCCATCCATCCGCACGAACCGGTGGTCCCGGTCGGTGCTCCATGACGGACATCTTCCCATCGCGCGCGATCGCAACGGAGCAGCGTTCCGAGTCAATCGGGGTAATCTTGGCCATCATTCGCTCCGGGAACGCGCTAGTGATCTTTTCGGGTGTGTTCATCAGAGGGCCCAGCACCGCGCTCCCCAGCGTGGCACGGAGGCGTTGGCCAGCGTAGACGGACAGTAGCGCGAGTGGCGACGGAGGAGCGAAACCGGCTCCGGGGTGACCGATCGAATCGCTGTCTAAGGTGACTTTTTCGCCGTCAAGTCGATGATTCGTCCGCCATTAATCTTGACAGGCCCGTCGGCGGGTCCATGCGCATGACCACGCCGCGGGCTCCAGCGAGATCGGGCGAAGGATCGAGATCCTTCAGAAACCCGGCGGTGATTCGATCCATCTCGCATGGGTGTCCTAGTGAAGCGTCACGATGTCAGGAGTCGCGAGGCAGTCGTTTGGACCCAAAGGCTCAAACGGCTTCGAATACAGTATCGGCGATTTTGTGCGGCGGCAATGGCGCGGAACCCCAATTGTCGAGCGCGCTGTCCAGTCATCGTGACCGAGTCTCGCGCGGCGCGCGGCGCTCGTCCAGCCAGTGTCCTGCGGACGGCACCCCGGTATACTGATCCTTGCGCTATGATTTCAATCGTGTGCGGTCGGAAGCAACTTCAGTGAATACCTCGTCTCCCGCTTCTAAAGTCGATTACCTGCAGGAATTGCGCGAAGCCCTCCGGCAGTTCGCCGCGGAGCGGGACTGGGACCGGTTTCATTCCCCGAAGAATCTTGCAATCGCTCTGAACGTCGAGGCCGCGGAGCTGCTTGAGCATTTTCAATGGTTGTCGGACGCCGAGTCCGCAAGCCTACCGCCGCCGACCCATGCGAAAGTAACTGAGGAAGTGGCTGACGTCTTCCTCTACCTGGTTCGCCTCGCTGACAAACTGAATGTCGACCTGGCCGTGGCCGCCGCCGATAAAATCAAACTGAACGCGATCAAGTGCCCGATCGATAAGGCTCGCGGAAACGCCAAGAAGTACACGGAATTGTGACGGTGAGACTACGCAGGGATGTCGAACGCCTTGTGCGCTCGCGGAATGAGCCGACGGTAGGAGGAAGCACTCATGAGAGCCAGCAGCGATCGAATCCTGACCACTCACGTGGGCGCACTGCCGTCGCCTGCAGGTCTGTGGGGCTTGTCCGGGGTCGATGAGGAGCAGCTGCGGGACGCGGTGCGTCAGGTCGTGCAGTTTCAGCGCGATGCGGGCGTGGACATCGTCAACGAGGGTGAGCTCACGAAGGGCGGCAACTGGGTGAGCTTCGTGAACGAGCGGCTCACGGGTTTCCAACCTGTCGCGGTGGATGCTTCGCACGCCCTCATGATGAAAAGTGAGGATTGGATCGAGTTCGGCGAGTTCTACAAGGACGCTCTTGCCGGCGGTACGTTGTTCGAGCAGACGCGCCGCGCACCGGATCAGACTCGAAAGTCGGATTGGAGCTGTATCGGCGCGGTGGCCTACTGCGGGCAGCAGGCATTGCAGCGCGAAATCAACTGCCTGCAAGACGGTATCGGTGCACTCCCTGCGGGCGATGCGTTTCTGACCTCGACCGCGCCTTCGAGTATCGAGCCCGGTCGCGAGAATTCGTACTACAAATCACAGGAAGAATTCCTGTTTGCGTTGGCCGATGCGGTGAGCGTGGAATACGAGGCTATCGCGAAAGCCGGCTTCCTGCTCCAGGTGGACGATGCATGGCTCGCAGCGTTGTGGGATCGCATCGGCATCCAGATGGGCCTCGACGGCTACAAGCGCTACTGTGCGATTCGGGTCGAGGCGCTCAACCATGCATTGCGAAACATTCCGCCGGAACAGGTGCGCTATCACCTGTGTTGGGGTAGTTGGCACGGCCCGCATTCCCGCGATATCGCGCTGGCGGATATCGTCGATGTGATGCTGTCCGTCAATGCGCAGACCTACTTGTTCGAAGCGGCGAACGTGCGGCACGAGCACGAGTATGTGGTCTGGGAAAGCGTCAAGCTGCCCGGCGACAAGATACTGGCGCCCGGGGTGGTCAGTCATTCCACCCCGTTGATCGAGCATCCCGAACTCGTGTCAGCGCGCATTCAGCGTTTCGCCAACATCGTGGGGCGCGAGCGGGTCATTGCGTCGACCGATTGTGGTCTTGGGCTGCGTTGCCATCCGCAGATCGCCTGGGCGAAGCTTAAGTCCCTGTCGGAAGGAGCCGCGCTGGCGAGCCAGAAATTGTGGGGGCGCAGATCCGCCGCGTGAGCGTTAGATGGGCTCGACCCTTCGCAACATTTTGCCGGTCTTGGCGATTTTGAACGTATTTTTGTCGACCTGGGCCAGGCGGAAGCCATTCGCCAGCCGATAGGTGGCAAGGCCCAGGAAGGAGCTGTGCTGGTCGTGGTCCTTGGTGTTGACCGTCGACTGGAAGGACGTCACCTGGTGTTCAGTTCCATCATCTGCGCGAACACGGAAAGTCTCTGTCAAGGGCATCGCAAGCTCCGTCCTATATCTGTGGGCGAGTGGTGAAGTGCGGGGATGATACGCCTCGCGCCGAACAGCGTGCGATTAGCTGCGTATGCCCTCTGCGCGAGAGCGCCGACGCGTCGCGCCGGGGCGGAAAATGCACGGTGCGCAACCGTGTGATTCAACCGAGCGGTGGGCTCGAAAAAAGATCGAAATGCAGCATGTTTTGGGCGCATTTCAGGCTGGCGCTGGGGCGTTAGGTGGGCCAAGATATGGTCATGAGTACATCGGAAAAACGGGTGTTCGCGAAAGCGTTCTGGGAGGGGCTTACCGCTCCTATGGGGATATTTTCGTCTCCCCGTTACCCTAGCTATTCGAGCATGACGCCGGCGGAGAATTTCACGCAGGTCCGATCTCGACTGTATTGGGCAGCGAGCCGCCTCTATGGCGAATCAGGAGAGACCGGGTCCGCTAAGCGGTAGTGGGGCCCGTTCGAGAGCTGGCGAGTCCACGCCAGCCGAGCCCGCTCGCCTGAACAATCCCCTGAACGCCAATCCTGAGCCTTACCAGCGGCACCCTCCCTAGGGCGCCGCTGGTAGGTTCATGCACTCGTGCCGGCCTAGTAAGCGATCGCGATGGCGCCGCTATTGGCGTCGTCGGATGCCGCAAACGGCGAGCCGCTGATGGCGGTCAGTGCTCCGGTTGTGCTGTTGATGGCCAACGCCGAGATGGTACCGGCCACGCCGTGGGTGACGTAGAGGAAACGGCCTGAAGGATGAACAGTCAGGCCAGACGGACTGGTGCCGACTGCGAAGGGCGATCCCGCGATGGTCGTCAAAGCACCGGTGTTGCTGTTGAGGGCATAGGCCGATACGTTGTTCGAAGAAGCGTTGGCGACGTAGACGAACCTGCCTGACGGATCGACGGCAACGGCAGTAGGGCTTGTGCCCGCCGCGAACGACGAGCCTGGGACTGCCGTCAATTTTTCTGTGGTGCCGTTGATGGCATATGCCGAAACAACGTTCGACGCGTTATCCGTGACATAGGCAAACTGGCCGGATGGGTCGACTGCGACCGAGGGCGCAAGTGACAAAAGAGCCCCTGCGGGATCGATCACCGCCTGCCCCGGAAACTCCGCCACTGTTCCCGTGGAACTGACATAGGTCAGGGCGCCGTTGGAGCCATTGATGGCGTACACGCCGACGGTCGTTCCGTCCGTCGCGTAAAGGTATTTGCCGGAAACTCCTGCTGATAGTGCGCTGTACGACTTCAGTACACCGGGTGGCAAGCACGGCGTGTCGCCTGCCAGGCTGACGACCCCGCCGCTGAGTGTATCGATGGAGTAACAATAAATGCCATCCGTGCCCGCCGCCACATACGCAAATCGACTGAGACTGTCGCCGTTGCGAACAGCGGCCAGATTCTCGGTGGCCCGATTCTGCTGTACGAGCCCCGCACCCGTCGGCCCGCTGACGGAAGTCGCGGCGACGCAGCTCACCGCAATGGTATTGATGTCCGCGGTCGTTACGGTACCCGTTCCACCGCCGCTCACGGTGCAAGTCTGGCTCGCCGGCTGAGTGGTGACTGCCACGGTGTAGGCAACACCGCTTGCCACGGCCGGGAATCTAAAAGTCGTGTTTGTCGCTGCGACGGCGACAGTCGCGCCGGCGCCATCGCTCAACACAAGTCCCGCGCCGGTAAGGCCGCTGACGGTGCCGCCGAGCGAATACGTGTTGGTCGTGCAATTCACGGTGATGCTGGTGATGTTGCGATCAGCGATTGTCCCGGATCCGTTCTCGACAACGCATGTCTGACTGGGCTTGGTGGGCTGGGTATTGACCGTAACGGCGTAGACAGTGCCGTTGGTGAGCGAATTGGCGAAGGTAAAACTGGAACCGCTGACCGACAGATCGGTACCGAGACCGAAGAGCACCAACCCCGAGCCCGTCAGTCCGGTTATCGTTCCGCCAACGGTAAAGCCGGGCGCCTGGCTTCCTCCGCCACCGCAGGCCGCTGTCAGTGAACCGAGCAGCAAGGCAAGAAACACAACTCGGACCTGCGGCCGCATGGCGGCTTTGCCGTCACTCGTTCCGGTGGCGGTCGAAAACTTCAGGCAATCGAACGTACGCTTCACTTAAGGCTCTCCTGATTCAGCATGACGAGCTCCCGCGGGCACTGTGTCGGCGGACGCCCTATCGGCGAGCATCATATTGAAAATGCAGAGCGGAAAGGTGCGCAACTTTGCGCGCTGCCAGCAACGTTTTGTAACAGTTCGGTGCAACTTTTCGGGGCCTGCCGTGTCGTCGTCGCTCTCGCTCGAGCGCCTGCCTGTGCCGAGCGCACTGCTGTGAATTCGCGCTAGCTCGCGAGCTCGCTTGCGCACCGGCGTGTTGGTGCAGCGGCTTCACAAGCTTTCGCGCAGCTTTCCTTCCGGTATCCTTCGTAAGCTGCCACGGCCGTCGCGACGACAAGGCTCAGTCCAAGTCGAAGCGAGGGTTGCTCGCTCGCCAAGGTATTGATTCGTAGGCAAGTGCGTGCGCGGCAGCACATGCTGACGGCAATTGCGGCCACTGCACATACAATTGGATACGAACCGGAGGATGCGGACTGCGCCATTGTCCACTTCGGGCGCGGCGCGCGGCATTGTGATTGCTGTGAGTCGTGGCGACTTCTGGCCGATTTGAACGAGGTGACCGATTGGGACTGCTGATGAAATGGGTCGGGATCGTCGCTGCGCTGTTGTCGTTCGGGACCGCGGTGTATGGGGTCGTGGAGAGCGAAGCGGAAATGCGCGAGCGCGGGCGGGTTGTCGCAGAGGCTGCCGCTGCGGGTAATGCGCAGAAAGCTGCAGGCGATTACGCGGGCGCGTGGGCCAGCTTGGAGAAAGCCGGCAGCACGGCGGAAGCCGACGGAATTCTCGCGAAGCTGCTGGGAGGCCTGAGTAAAGAGCGCGCGTCCGTACGCGCGGCTCAGGAAGATCTTGCAATGGTGTGGCTGCGCGCCGCTCATACCGCCGACGGCAACTCCTTTTCAGAGGTTGCCGACCGACTCGTGATGACACTGACGAGCGGAGCGCATGAGGCAACCGGTGCCCGTAAGGCCGACCTCCTGGCCCACCTGGGGTGGGCTTACTTTTTGAAAGGCCGCAGTGGCGATACGGCAGTGCAACCGGAAGTGCCGTATCGCGAGGCCGTGGCGGCAGATGCGCCCAATCCCTATGCGAACGTGTTCTGGGGCCATTGGATTCTCTGGAACAACGGACGACTGAGCGAGGCTGTGCAGAAATTCTCGGCCGCGCTGTCAACTGGACGTGTGCGCGCTGACGTGCGCCACTTTCAATTGGCGGCCCTTGCGAACGTCCGCTCGGACGCCACAGACGCGGAGTGGCTGCGCGTGGTCAATGCGATGCACAAGGACGGCGAGGCGTTCGAGGAGTCGACGAAGAATGACCTGTATCAGCGTTACTACTTTGCTTTGAACGATGAGAAGCTGATGCGCCGGATGCTCGACGCGGTGCCGGCCGCCGATCAGAACGAATTGCAGAAGACATTGCTGCAGTCCGCTTCCCTGGACCTGTCCAGAAAATCGGTGATCGAGGCGGTGATGACCAGGATGTCGGCCGTCGAGAGCACAGCACCGACTGCGGCGCGGTGAAACGGCCGCCACGACCCCACTGACCCCAAGCCTACGGCCAACAGGATGAGGAGCGAATCCATGACCAAAGTGACCTATCAAATTGTCCAGCACGACGGTGGTTGGGCATACAAAGTGGACGAGACGTTTTCAGAACCCTTTGCGTCGCACGATCTGGCCCGCCAAGCCGCCGAGCGGGCAGCGCAGGAACAGGTCGCTCCCGGCGGTACCGTCGGCATTGCGTATGAGGACAAACAAGGTCATTGGCACAACGAATTGTCGGCGGGCAACGATCGCCCCGAAACCGACGTGGAAGGCTAGGCGCCCCCGGGCTGAAGGGGCGCCTGGTGCCGTCCTGTCGAATTTCGACCCGGCCGGCGTTGGTGTGGGTCAGCGGCTTGCTATGGGTCGGTGGCGCGGCCGTGGCCGACTCTCCAATGCCGTTGGAACCCGCACAAATCCTCGCGCACCTGAACCGGACAGTGGACTGGTACCACCATCTGGAGCCGCTGGAGCAAATTCAGGTCACAGCCGACGATGCGATATCACGCGACAGGATACGTCAGGAATCCGTCACCGCATTGCGCCTGGCCTTCGATTTTGGACGTGCCGCGGCAAAGCAAGTGTCAGTCCCCACAGCACAGAACAGTGCAGCCAAGGACTCCGATGCTACGAGCAGTTTCTCGACACAGCTGGAGCAGAGTTCGGACCGCCTGACTCAGCGGATCACGACGCTCCAGGCGCAGATTGCTGCGCTGGACGAGCGGATGGCGCAAGCGCCCGCCGCTGACAGGGTAGCTCTGTCTGCGCAAAGAGCCGATGCCACAGCGGCCTTGAATCTTGCGCGCGAGGTTCAGGACAGCCTGCAGGACATGCAGCGCTTTCAGGAATCCGCTCTCCTGGGAGATAGCAATGGGCAGGGCGGCCTGGCGGCGCAGGTCGCGGACTTGCAGACGTCCGTTCCAGAGGGGGTCCATTCGCCAAAATCTGTGACGGCGGGTACGCCTGCCACCGGGGTATCTGCTGCGGCGGCATCGACCGCGCCCGCGCTTGCGCCCGCGACATCCACAAGCAACGCACCCGGTTTCCGGCCTGAGTCGGCTGGAGTCATTGCGCTCGCCACCGAATGGCTCGCCTTGCACGGCCTGCGCAGTCAGTTGGAAGCCGCAATCAAGGAGACCGGTTCGCTGCTCAACGAAGTGGCGTCGCTGCGTAACGCAATCACCGCAGCCGTGCGCAAAGTCGTCGGTACCGCCTTTGCGGTGACGACCTCCTCGGATCCAGCCCAGCTGAGCGCACAGAGAGCCGCACTGGAAGCCGGTACCGCCACATTCAAACAGTTGTCCACCGTACTGGAGCCCATCGGTGAGCAGGGGCTGACCTTGGAATCGACGCAAAATACCCTGGAGGCGTGGCGTAACTCGCTGAACGCGCGTGCGGCGGGCGTTTCGCGCTACCTGGTGTTGAAGGCGGGACTTCTGATCGCCTCCATAGCGGTGGTTCTGATCGTTTCCGAGATCTGGCGTCGCGCCACCTTCCGGTATCTGCACGACTCGCGACGTCGGCGGCAGTTTCTGGTGCTGCGAAGAGTGGCCGTCTGGATCGCGCTGACCTTCGTGATCGTGTTCGGCCTGGTATCGGAGCTCGGCTCTATCGCGACCTACGTGGGCTTCCTGACGGCCGGTATCGCGGTGGCTTTGCAGAACGTCATCCTCGCGGTCGTCGCGTATTTCTTCCTCATCGGGCGCTATGGGGTGCGTGTCGGCGACCGAATTACGCTAGCTGGGGTCACCGGCCGGGTGATTGACATCGGCCTGGTGAGAATCTATCTGATGGAATTGGCGGGGCCCGAGTTACATGTCAGCGGTCGGATCGTCGTGTTGTCCAACGCGGTACTGTTCCAACCCACGGCTTTGTTCAAACAGATCCCCGGAGCCGAGCATGTCTGGCACACCGTGACGTTGACGATTGCAGCCACTGCAGATGTGCATGAGGCGCAACAACGCCTCAAGGCGGCTGCCGATGCGGTCTATGAGAAATACAGACCGTCGATCGAGAGGCAGTATGCGATTGTACAACGGCTGGTGGATTTCGAGACGTCGACCCCGCAGCCGCAGACGCGCGTACGTTGGACCGAAAACGGGCTCGAGTGCTCCGTCCGCTATCCGGTGGAGCTGGAGAACTCGGCGTCAATGGACCAACAGATGTTGCACGCGCTGCGCGCTGCGCTGGCGCACGACCCGTCGTTCGCTCTCGTCACCAACGGAACCTTGGCGTTGAAGGGTTCCGACTAGCCCTTTATCGCTTGGATTCCTTGCGACCTACAAACGACTTCAGACCACCGATCAGGATGGCCACACCGGCCACAATGAGCTTCCACGTCGCTGCCGCTCCGGCGAGTACGACTTTCAACAGACCGGCGAGCAAGCCAGTTTTGGCGGCCGCGAGCGCAGCTCCGCCGACAATCAGGCCGGCGAGGCCGTACTTCGCGACTTTTTCTCCGGGGCGCCACTCGGAGTAGGTATCACCGGAGTTGAACTGGTAGCCGGACAGCAGGCGATTGAGGTCTGCAACGGCCGCCGGGGTTCCATCGGTGCTCGCGGCGAGAACGACCGAGGTGTATCCCCGTCGTCCCAGTATCTTGGTAAAAAAATTCACGCCCTCCCCGTTGTCAGCCTTCAGCAAAGTGGCCCACTCGAGACGCTTGGTGGTGGTGTTATAAGCCGGCTGGATGTCCCAGCCCGCGACGTGAAGGATCTGCCAGCCGCGGCGCTGCCGTTGCTCGTTCGATCGCTCGGTTTCGGCCTGCAGTGCCTTGAGAATGGCGGGCGCGTCGATCTTCTCGTCATCTTTGACGTAACCGGCATCCTCGAACCACAGGTAGGCGCTCCAGTGCAGATCCTGCGGCGCCAGCAGGACCTCCCGGCCGGACGACAGGTTCTGATTCAGCTCCTCGAATTTTGCCGTATTGGCGGCGTCGAGGAAGACATAGCCTGCAGGGATGGCCAGCGTGGAGTTACCTGCAATCGTGACCGTCTTGGGTCCTGAGACCCATTGCAGGGCGCGCAGCTTCTCCCGGAACTGTTGCGCCGAGCTGTCCTGGGAGGGCGCGGGTGTCGCGGCCGTCGCGGGCGTCGGCGTCGGGGCGGCCGTGGAGTCCCAGGAGTCAGCCGTCTGTGCCGGCGCCTGCGCATCTGCGGCGCCCGGGGCCTGCAGGCCCAGCAGAACCACGAGTAAGGCGGCGCCGCGTGCCAGCACGCTCATCGGTGTCATGAATCCAAGATAATTCAATTTGTTATGCTACTCAGCGTCGCCAGTGCAGTCATTATCCTACGATCCGTCCATGCAAGAACGACAAAGTCCTCACGGCGGGGGTCCGGCGCCGGCCACTCCCGGTGGCGCGGAGAAGCTGAACACCAAGGCCGCGGGGGTCGTGGGCATCGCCGTTCTGTGCAGCCGCCTGCTGGGTCTCGTGCGGGAGCAGGTGGGTGCTGCCTTGTTCGGCGGCGGAAAGCTGATGGACGCGTTCACCATCGCGTTTCGCATCCCGAATCTGTTGCGCGACCTGTTCGCTGAAGGGGCGCTCTCGACCGCCTTCACTACGACTTTCAGCAAGACGACGGCCACGGCAGGTGACGATGCGGCCTGGAAACTGGCCAACAAGATCTGCACCCTGACGCTGGTGGTGCTCAGTTCGATCACGCTGATCGGCATCATCGCGGCGCCCTGGCTCGTAGCGCTGCTGGCGCCGGGCTTCGATCCGGAAAAGGCGGCGCTCACCATCACGCTGACCCGCGTGATGTACCCCTTCATCCTGCTGGTGTCGCTGGCCGCCCTGGCCATGGGAATGCTCAACGCGAGAAACGTGTTCGGCATCCCGGCCATGGCTTCGAGTTTCTTCAACCTCGGATCCATTATCGTCGGGGTCGCCCTCGGGTGGTGGCTCGATCCGGCTTTCGGTCCCAAAGCCCTGCTGGGTCTGGCCATCGGCACGCTGGTAGGCGGTGGATTGCAGCTCGCCGTGCAGTTGCCGGCGTTGCGGCGCGCCGGATACGTATTTCATCCGGACTTTGCGTGGCGCGATTCCGGAGTGAAGGCGATTCTGCGACTGATGGGACCTTCCGTGGTTGCTGCCAGCACCGTGCAGGTCAATGTGCTGGTCAACTCGATTTTTGCATCCAAGCTCGGTGATGGACCGACGTTCTGGCTGGCGATCGCGTTTCGCCTCATGCAATTGCCGCTCGGCATCTTTGGAGTGGCGCTGGGGACCGTTGCCTTGCCGCTGCTGGCGCGGATGGCTGCGGCCGGCAATCTCACCGCGTTCCGCAGTGAGCTGGCGCGCGGCATGCGGCTCGGTTTCCTGCTGACAATTCCCTCGACGGTCGGCCTGATCATGTTGGCCGAGCCGATCATGTCTGTGCTGTATCAACACAGCAAATTTGGTGCGTATGAGACCAGGGAGGCAGCGGGAGCGTTGCGCTTCTATGCGCTCGGCCTGTCTGCGTATGCGGCCCTCAAAGTGCTGGTCAATGCGTTCTACGCAATCGACCAACGCAAGACGCCGATGCTGGTCAGCATCGGCGCGGTCGGTCTCAATCTGCTGCTGAACTGGATCTTTACGCTCCACCTGGGGTGGGGGCACCGCGGGCTCGCGTTCTCCACTGCCTGCATCGCCACCAGTAATTTCCTGATTCTGTATGGGCTGATGCGCCGCAAGCTGGGCCTGCTCGAGACCGGCACGATGGTCAGGCTCCTGGCCAAGATTGCGGTGGCGTCGGCGGTACTGATGGCGGTGTGTTGGCTCGGCAATCACTTCGCCCTGGCGGATTGGGCCACGCAGAAGTTTCTGCCGAAGCTGGTGTCGTTGACGCTGACCATAGTGATCGGGGCGGCAGCGTTCTTCGCCTGTGCGTTGGCGTTGCATATCGAGGAACTCGAACAGCTGCGCGCAGCGCTTGCCCGCCGTTTCCGCCGATCGAGTTGAAGCTCAGCGGCTCGCAAATTGGATGCAGGCGCGCAGGATATCTTGCAGCGTCGAGCGCAGCGGCTGCGCGGTCGCCTCATCGTAGTCGGGCGGCCAGTTCTGCTCGCTGGGCGTTTGATCCGGCTCCGGCATATAGCTTCGGCAAGCCAGTTCCATTTGAATCGCGTGAACGCCCTGTTGCGGCCGCCCGTAGTGACGCGCGGTGTAGCCGCCCTTGAAGCGCCCGTCCGTGACGCGAGACCAACGAGTCGAATCGCATAATGCCTCGATGGCGGATGCCAGTGCGGGGGCGCAGGTGACTCCGCCATGGGTTCCGAGGTTGAAATTGGGTAGAACGCCGTTGAACAACCGCGGAATGACCGAGCGGATCGAATGGCAGTCGTACAGAACGACTACGGGATGCCCGCGCTGCAGTCGCGCGAGTTCGGCGCTAATGGCCTCGTGGTAGGGCTCGAAGTAGTCCCGGCGTCTGCCGGCGATTTCCGCGGCATCGGGCTCGGAGCCGGCCAGATAGAGCCGCTCGCCGTCGAAAGTCGTGGTCGGACACAGCTCCGTCGTAGCCTGGCCGGGATATAGGGAGATGCCCGAAGGGTCGCGATTAGCGTCGACGACCGTGCGTGAAACCGCCGTTCGGACTACGGTTACCCCAAGCTCCGGGGCGAAATCGTAGAGCCTGTCGACCCACCAATCCGTGTCCTTGCGGGCAAGCCACGCGGACATGAGCCTCGGGAGGCTTGGCGAAGGGACCTCTATGCCCGTATGCGGCATGCTAAGGAGCAGGGGAGCCTCCCCCCGGGTAACCGTCAACCAGGACCCTGCGCCGATGCTCATGCGGTTTGGCTTATGCCCACGAATCGATGCCCCATTGTAGGATGCCCTGAAGCTTCGCAGGAGGTGGTCATTCGCATGACGACGGTGTGGTTCGAATCGGCTTTGCTGCCCGGCGGGTGGGCGCAGGGTGTTCGCATCGGTGCCAGCGAAGGCTGCATAGACCAGCTCGAGGTGGGCGTCGAAGTCGCGGACGGCGATGAGCGGCACGCGATAGGGGTTCCCGGTCTCGGGAACGTCCACAGTCACACCTTTCAGCGGGCGCTGGCCGGACTGACGGAGCGGCGCGGTCCCGCTCACGACACTTTCTGGACCTGGCGGGAGCTGATGTACCGGTTCGTCGAGCGGATCGACCCCGATGAATTCGAGGCGATCGCCGCTCTGGCCTTTGCCGAAATGCTCGAATCGGGCTTCACGCAGGTCGGCGAGTTTCATTACGTGCATCACGACAAGGGCGGTCTGCCGTTCGCCGATCCGGGCGAACTGGCAACCCGAATCGTGGCCGCCGCCTCGCAGACGGGTATCGGCTTGACGCTCCTGCCGACTTTCTACGCCCACTCCGGGTTCGGAGGAGCGCCGCCGGAGGAGCGCCAGCGGCGCTTCGTCTGCGACCTGGACCGCTTCGCGCGAATCGTCGAATCGAGCCGCAAGGCGATCGAAGCGCTTTCGGGCGCCTGCGTGGGCGTCGCGCCGCACAGCCTGCGCGCGGTGACGCCGGAGGAGTTGGCTGCAGTCGTTTCGCTGGGTCGCGGCCGGCCCATTCATATCCACATCGCCGAACAGACCAAGGAAGTCGAGGATTGCCTGAGCTGGTGCGGGCTCCGGCCGGTTGAGTGGCTTATGGAAAATATCGCGGTCGACGAGCACTGGTGCCTGGTTCACGCCACACACACCACCGATCGGGAGCGTGAGCAAATCGCCGCCTGCGAAGCAACCGTGGGGCTATGCCCGGTGACGGAGTCGAGCCTGGGCGACGGGATTTTCAGCGCGGCGCGCTTCATCGCACAGAATGGCCGGTTCGGCATCGGCACCGATTCGAACATCCGCATCGACGCCGCGGAGGAACTGCGTACGTTGGAGTATTCACAGCGACTCGAGCAGCGCTCGCGCAATGTCCTGGCATCCATTTCGGGACAGTCGACCGGGCGCTCGTTGTTTGACGCGGCGCTGTCCGGAGGCGCTCGGGCGCTCAGGGCCTCCAAAGGTTTGGCGCGGGGCGAACTGATGAACGTCGTCAGTCTGAGGGCGGATCATCCCGCGATGATGGAACGAGGCGGGGACGATATTCTCGACAGCTGGCTATTCGCGGGCGACCGCGGAGTGGTCGAAGATGTCTGGCGAGGCGGACAGAAGGTCGTCGTCAATGGGCATCATGTCAGGCGGGGTGCTATCGCGGAGCACTATCGGCGTGCGCTGAAGAAATTACTCGGCTAGTTTGCTGGGCACTGGGTAGGGGGACTTCATGAATAAGCTTTTGGGTATTGTCCTGGCGATCATCGGCAGCATCGCGGTCGGCGGGATCGCCCTCCATCGCGATGAGCCGATCAATGCGCTGTGGATAATCACCGCCGCCGTCTGTGTCTACCTTCTGGGCTACCGCTTCTACGCGGCCTGGATATCGGCCAAGGTGCTGTCGGCGGATGCGAGCCGCGCGACGCCGGCCGAACGCCTGGACAACGGCCGCGATTTCGTCCCCACGCATCGCTGGATCGCCTTCGGGCATCACTTCGCGGCGATTGCCGGTCCCGGTCCCCTGGTCGGCCCCACGCTGGCGGCCCAGTTCGGCTATCTGCCGGGCACCCTGTGGATCCTGGTCGGTTCCGTCCTCGGCGGTTGCGTGCAGGACATGGTCATCCTCTTTCTGTCGACCCGGCGCGACGGGCGCAGTCTCGGTCAGATGGCACGCGATGAGCTGGGACCCATCGGCGGATTTTCCGCCCTGATCGGTACGCTTATGATCATGGTGATCCTGATCGCCGTGCTCGCGCTGGTCGTCGTCAACGCGATGAAGCACAGCCCGTGGGCAACCTCCACCGTGTTTGCGACGATCCCGATCGCAATCCTGGTCGGCTTCTATCTGCGCCGCTGGCGACCCGGCCGTGTGGTCGAAGGGTCGCTGTTGGGTGTGGCACTGATTTTTTTTGCCGTGTTCGCTGGCGGCTGGGTGGATCACAGCCCCACGATGCGCGCCTGGTTCGACTACGCCCCCGTGCCACTCGCCGAATTCGTCATCGGCTACGGTTGGCTGGCGGCCATCCTTCCGGTGTGGCTGCTGCTGGCGCCACGCGACTACCTGTCGACATTCCTGAAGCTGGGGGTCGTGGCGCTGCTGGCCGTGGCCATCCTCATCATGCATCCGGACCTGAAGATGCCCGCATTCACGAAGTTCGTGGATGGCACCGGTCCGTTGTTCACCGGGAAGGTGTTCCCGTTCGTGTTCATTACCATCGCCTGTGGCGCGATCTCCGGGTTCCACGCGCTCGTGTCCAGCGGCACGACGCCCAAGCTGATCTCCAATGAGGCCGACGTGCGCCTCATCGGCTACGGCAGCATGGCGCTTGAGTCATTTGTCGCGATCATGGCCATCATCGCGGCCACGCTGCTCGATCCGGGCGTTTACTTCGCTATCAACACCGGCGCCGGTATCGTTGGGGCGACGGCCGACGCGGCGGTCAGCACCATCACCAGTTGGGGCTTCCCGGTCACCGTCGACCAGATGCACCACCTCGCCCAGGAAATGGGAGAGAGCACTTTGTTCGCGCGCACCGGTGGGGCGCCCTCGCTGGCAGTCGGCATGGCCAGCATATTCGGCTCGTCCTTTGGCCGCGGACTGATGGCCGTCTGGTATCACTTCGCCATCATGTTCGAGGCGGTCTTCATCCTGACCACGATCGATGCCGGTACCCGCGTCGGGCGCTTCATGGTGCAGGATTTCCTCGGCAACCTGTGGAAGCCGCTGGGCAACACGTCGTCCTATCCGTCGAACGTGCTCGGCAGCACGTTGATCGTCGCGGCCTGGGGTTACTTCCTGTACGTCGGCGTCGTGGACCCGAACGGCGGTATCAACATCCTGTGGCCGTTATTCGGCATTTCGAACCAGATGCTGGCAGCGATCGCGCTGGCAGTCGCGACCGGGATGATCATCAAGAACGGCAAGAAGCGCTACGCACTGGTCACGCTGGTGCCGCTCGGCTGGCTTGCCCTGGTCACCACCGTTGCGGCCTGGCAAAAGGTAGTCAGTCCCGATCCCCAGCTCGGCTTCTTCGCCGGTGCTGACGCGATGGCTGCCAAGCTGGCCGCAGGGACGCTCGCGGCTGATCGGGCCGCGGTGGCACCGACCCTGATCTTCAATCAGCGGCTCGACGGCTGGCTGACAATGTTGTTCACGGTGATTCTGTGGGTCGTGATCGTGGACATGCTGCGTGTATGCGTGCGCCGAGCTCGCGGATTGCCGCTGCCGCAAAGTTCGGAAGCTGCGTATCAGCAGACTCGCTTGGTGCCTGCCGGCGCCAGCACCGTCAATCTGCGGACCGCTCCGCAAGAGGGGGCCATGTGAGTCTCAACATCCGAGACTTCATCACCGGCGCGTGGCGCGCGCTACGCACTGCGACTGGCGACGATGCGTACGAGCGATATCTCGCGCATCACGCCGTGGAGCACGTTGGCAAGGCGCCGTTGTCGCGCCGTGCCTACTACGACGAGTACCAGCGCCAGAAATGGAGCGGCATCAACAGGTGCTGTTGAGGGCCCGTTAGTTCGTCGTGCGCTTACGGAACGTCGCCGGCGACACGCCAGCATGCTTGCTGAAGAACCTTGAGAAGTAGGCCGGATCGCTGAAGCCGAGGTAGTAGGCGGTTTGTGCGACCGTCATGTTGGTATACATGAGGCTGCGCTTGGCCTCGAGCACGACCCGCTCTTCGAGCACGCGCGCGGCCGTTTTCCCGGTGACCTCCAAGCAGGCCGCGCGCAATCGCCCCGGGGTGACGCTCAGCGCTTTGGCGTACTGGGTGATAGACAGCCCCGTGCGCAGATGCAATTCGATCTTCTCTCTGAATCGGGCAACAAGCGCACCCCGTGAGTTGTTGGTAGCCGACACCGTGTCGGCGGGTTCATGAAGAGCGCGTACGGTGTGCGCCAGAAAAGTCAGCACCAACCCGGTCGCCGCCGCGGCGCTCGCAGGCGCATGCCAAATCAACTCTCGTTTGAGGCGCAACAGAGTTTCGGACATCTCCTGCAGCGTCAGCGGGTCCGGTACGAGTTGCGTGCAACTCGGTGCTTCGAACAAGCGTGCAAACGAGCGCTCCTCGCGTGCCAGGTCGCGCACCAGGCGATCTGCGAGCGTGACGACGAACCCTTCGGTTTCCGGGTTGAACGCGAACCCATGCACCGCACCGGCCGGTACGATGGCCAATGACGGGGCCTGAAAAGGGTGATTGCGGGTCTCTGCCAGCATCGAACCTCCGCCGCTCGAGACGACCAGGATCTGATGCAGATCACGGTGCGCGTGTGGCCGGATTCGCCAGTCGTACATCCGGCTGCGATCGGCGATGGTCTCCACATGCACAAAGCGCTCGTCCGCATCGTGAGGCGGTTCGCCGTACAGGAAAAATCGCGGAATCGCGCCCCGTCGTTCGCGCAATCTCAAGCTCCTCGCATCGGTACGTTTAGTCCAAGACGATCGCGTTTACGTCCATGTCGTGCCTGTGGGCAATGCTTACAGTTTAGCCCTCCATAGGCTGGATCGTGGATCTCCATGCGCACCCAGGTTGCAATTATTGGCGCCGGTCCTGCCGGACTGCTGCTCGCGCACCTCCTGCACTTGCGCGGCATCGAGTCCGTCGTGCTGGAGGCCAAGAGCCGTCAGTACGTCGAGAGCCGGGTGCGCGCCGGCGTTCTGGAACATCAGACCGTTGACGTATTGAACGAGGTGGGCGTAGGCGAGCGCATGATGCGCGAGGGTCTGCTTCATCACGGCATCTTTCTGCGTTTCGGCGGGCATAGCCATCGGATTGACTTCGAGGATCTGACGGGCCGCGCGGTGATGATTTACGGGCAACAGGAAGTTGTCCGGGATCTGATCGCCGCGCGTCTGGCGGCGCGCCAGCCATTGCTGTTCGAAGCAGACAGCGTTTCGGTTCACGACGTCGAGGGAGTTCGCCCCCGCGTTCGCTACCGCCACGCAGGCGCGGAGCACGAGCTGGAATGCGACTTCATCGCCGG
>FTJL01008138.1_pt3 | contig 17927 bp, 16 predicted proteins | sample 1658551 | NCBI WGS metagenome assembly FTJL01 (sample SAMEA3914835, study PRJEB12502) | metagenome | biome: forest; material: soil | place: Canada | collected 2011-07-03 | depth 0.3 m
CCGGCGTGGGCAAGACCGCCGCTGGCATCGTGGTCTCGCCCCTGTTCGGCTTCCTGCTGGCGCTGCTGCTGGTGCTGATCGTCTCCTGGATCTTCGTACGCAAGCGCCCTGCGGCGGTAGACCGCCTTTTCAGGGTCCTGCAGTTCTTCTCAGCATCCGCCTATTCCCTCGGACACGGGGGCAACGACGCACAGAAGACCATGGGCATCATCGCCGTCCTGCTGTTCGCCCATTCCGGCGGTCACGGCGCCTTCCAGGTGCCGCTATGGGTGGTTTTGTCCTGCCAGACGGCCATGGCGCTGGGCACCCTGGCGGGGGGCTGGCGCATTGTTCACACCATGGGGTCCAAGATCACGCGACTCAGCCCCATGCAGGGGTTCTGCGCGGAGACCGGTGGAGCGATCACCCTGTTCTTCTTCACCAACCTGGGCGTCCCGGTGTCGACCACTCACACCATCACCGGCGCCATCGTCGGCGTGGGCGCCGCCCGCCGGACGTCCGCCGTCCGCTGGGGCGTGGCGCGTGGGATCGTCTTCGCCTGGATCGTGACCATGCCCATGGCCGGGCTCATCGCCGCCGGCGCCTATCTGCTCAGCGGGGGGCTGCTGAAGTGAAGGGGCCCAGGACCACGGGCATCCAGTACGCCGCGCTGCCTTACCGCATCGAGGGCCGGCAGGTGCGTGTGCTGCTGATCACCTCGCGCGACACGCGCCGCTGGGTGATCCCCAAGGGCTGGCCGATGAACGGCCTGAAACCGCAGGACGCCGCCGCGGCCGAGGCCGCCGAGGAAGCCGGACTGATCGGGTCCATCGATTCCCAACCGCTGGGATCCTACCGCTATATGAAGCGGTTGAAGGGCGACGACGCCATCGCCGTGCAGGTGATCGTCTTCGCCTTCCTGGTCGAGGCCCAGGTGGATCAGTGGAAGGAGCAGGACCAGCGTTCGTTGCAATGGTTCGGCTATCGGACGGCGGCCAGCCGTGTGGCCGAGCCCAGCCTGAAGCGATTGATCCGCGAATTCGGGGCGGAACACTCGACCTCGTTCGTGGCTAGGAGCCTGCGCCGCTATCGCAACTGGCGTCTCAACCTCGCCGCCTAAGGCAGCGTTTGGCGGGGGCGGCGACCTCGCCTAATGAAGCGCCATGATCCCTCGCCTGCTTGCGGCCCTGCGACGGCGGCCGAGCGCGCAGCCGCCTTCGCGTCCGTCCGGGGCCAAGGGCGCCGCGCTCTACGCGATCGGGGATATCCACGGCCACTCGCGGCTGCTCCAAGCCCTGCTCGAGCCGGCCCGGCAAGAGGCCGCCCGCGGCGGTCCGGTCATCGTCGTCGGGCTCGGCGACTATGTCGATCGCGGCCCCGATACGCCCGGGGTCGTCGACCAGCTCTTGGACATCGCGGCGGCGCCGGGCGTCCAGGCCCATTTCCTGCGCGGCAACCACGATCAGCTGTTGCTCGACTTCCTCGCCGACCACACCCTGGGCCCCTACTGGCAACGGGTCGGGGGTCAGCAGACGCTGCAGTCCTATGGCGTCGAACCGCCGGACTCCCGCGAAGCCATGGACGACTGGCGGGACGCCCGCGATCGCTTCGCCGCCAGCCTGCCGCCCGGGCATCTGGATTTCTACCGGGGACTCGCCCTCAGCTTCACCTGGGGCGACTACTTCTTCGCCCACGCCGGCGCGCAGCCGGGCATCCCCCTGGAGCAGCAGACCGCCCAGGACCTGATGTGGATCCGCAAGGTCTTCCTCGACGACGATCGCCCGTTCGACCGGATCGTGGTCCATGGCCACACGCCGGCCGAGGAAGCGCACGCCGACCATCGGCGGATCGGGCTGGACACCGGGGCCTATATGACCGGCGTGCTCAGCGCCTGCCGTTTCGAGGGGGCCGAGCGGCGCCTGGTCCAGGCCGTGGACCGCCGGGATGCGCCTCCGGAGTTGCGTTCAGGGCCGCTCTGATCCTGGAGGCTCGGGGCACGGCCAGAGACAGGCGACCCGCCGCCGGGGATCGGCGGCGGGTCCACTCAGCGGGATGGGCCGTACCCGCTCAGCAACCGTCCTGACCTCAGAAGTTGGCGGTCATCGTCGCCCCGACCGTGCGGGGGGTGAAGGTCGTGTAGAAGTAGCGATGGTCGGCATCGCCGGGCGCCCGCTCGCCGACGTGGAAGCTCGACATCATCGGGTGCGAGTTGGCCACGTTGTTCATGAACACCGACAGATCCATCCCGTGCAGGCGTACGCCGGCGCGGATGTTCAGGATGTTGTTGGCCGGCTCGTCCGGGACCTCCGGGTCATAGACCACGTTGTTGGCGGGGTTCTGCTGGCTGAAGGGCCCGTAGTTCTTGCTGTGGTAGGTGTCTTCGATCCGCCCGTAGCCATTGTTGCGACCCAGATCGAAGTCATATTCGAGGGCTGCGGTGATGGTCCACGGCGGGATCGCCGGGCCCGCGGAGAGACCCGAGATCTGGTCGCCCTTGGCCACGGCCTGGTCGCCGGGATTTCCCACATAGGCGTTCTTGGTGAAGTAGCCGTCGGTGTAGCCGACCGCGAGATCGAACCTCAGATGGTCGCCGATGCGGGACTGGACGTTCAGGTCGAAGCCCTGCGTCACCGCCGAACCGAGGTTCAGGATGGCGCCGAAGCCGCAGCCCGCGATCTGTTCCGAGAGCTGAATGTTGTTCCAGTTGTTGTGGTAGACGCTGAGGTCGATGGCCAGGTGGTTGTCGAACAGCCGCTGCTTGGCGCCCGCTTCCACGCTCCAGATATCGTCAGGACCGTAGGTGCGCGGCACCGTCAGGTGCTCTGAGGTCAGCACCGCCTGACAGGCGGGCGAGGCGTTGTTCACCTGGGCATTGTAGCCCCCCGGCCGGTAGCCCTTTGCGCCCGATACGTAGAACAGCATCTGGTCGTCCGGCTGCCAGGTGATAGCCGCCTTGGGATCGAAGGTGTTGCCGCTGGTGGCTCCGACGAAGGTTTCGCCGTTGGTGGCGTTGAACGGTCCGGCGATGAAGCTCGACACGTTCTCGCTGTAGTGGGCGTAACGGCCGCCGACGGTGACCTTGACCTGATCGGTCACCTTGTAGTCGGCGTTGGCGAACACCGCTTCCTGGCGGTCGGTGGTGTGCACCTCGTTGAAGGCGACGTAGGTGCCCTGGTACGGATCCACGCCCAGCACCGCCGCGATCGGAACGCCGAAGATGTTCTGGATCAGGTTGGGCAGGTCCGGGTGGATCACGTGGGCGAAGTCGAATTCGCGCGAGGCGTCGTAGAAGGCGCCCACCACCCAGGTCAGGCGCGAGCCCGGCGAGTTGGAGGCCAGGCGGAACTCCTCGGAGAAGTCGTTCTGGGTGATGCCGTACTTGCCCAGGCCGAAGTCGTCGGGGGCCCCGGTCAGGGGATACGGATCATCGAAGAAGAAGAAGTCCTGATACTGGGTGTAGTCGGTGTAGAACCTGTTCTTGCGCCAGACGTAGGAGGTCGACGAGGTCGCCACGACTCCCGGCAGGTCGGCTTCCACCTTCAGGGTGGGGACCAGCATCTGGTCGGTGATCGGCTCATCCTTGGAATGGGCCTGGCGGAACACGCCCTGGTCCGGATTGGAGATGGCCGCTTCGATCTCGGTCGGATTGAACTGGTGGAACTTCTGATAGTGCAGCGCCGGCTCGATCGACAGCCAGTCGGTGGGCTTGAACAGCAGGGCGCCGCGCACCACGGTCCGGTCGGCCGAGTTGGAGTCGGTCTCGGCCACCGACTGACAGCCGGGCATGGCGACGGCGGGAACGCAGTGGTCGATCCAGCCGCTGTCATGGCGATAGTCGGCGCTGACCCGGAAGCCGAGCCTGTCCTGGATGATCGGACCGCCCTCGGCGGCTCCGCCTTCGTAGTTCACCCCACCGCCATCGGTGCCCGAGACCTCGCTCTTGCCGTAGAAGCTGTAGGTCGAGACGCTGGGATCGTTGGTGATGAAGCGGACCGTGCCGCCTTCCGAGCCCGATCCGAACAGGGTGCCCTGTGGGCCGCGCAGCACTTCCACCCGGTTCAGGTCGAACACCGTCGGATAGGCGTTGCTGCCGCCCAGGTTGGTGTTGTTGCCGAAGCTGTAGAGCGGGGTGTCGTCCATGTAGACGCCCGTGGTCGGCTGGCTGGTCAGCGACTGCACGCCCCGGATGGCGATCGAGGTGAAGCCGGCGCCGAAGACGGCGTGGTTGGTGAAGTTCACACCCGGCGTTCGGGTGAACAGGTCCCTGACGTTCTCGACGCCCGCCTGGTCCAGGTCCTTCTGGCTGTAGGCCGCGACGCTGATCGGAACCTTGGAGACGTTGGTCCCCTTGCCTTCCTTGGTGGCGGTGACCACCACCTCGGACACGGTGTTGCCGGACTTCGGCGCGTCCGCCGCCCAGGCCCCGCCGGCCATCGCGAACACCCCCAGTGATGCGGCCGCAACCAGGGCAGTGCGCGAGGCGCCCGCACGCAGGCCATGGCGTCGCTTCGACTCAAACTGAATGAACATCGGCTCCCCTCGCGTTCTTGACGTGTCCTGCCCACCGGCCGCCTGCTCGTGGGCGACCGCCTTCTCTATCTGTCCCATTGAACAGGACAGTGTCTCGTTGAACGGGACTGTAGAAAGCTATCGATTCCACTGTCAAGGCGACGCCTGCCTTGGACGGCCTCGTTTGGCTCCGACCCTTGTATGGGCTACACAACCCGTCCTGACCGTCCGGGCGAGGACGGATCATGGAGACTGCCTTGAACGAGAGTTCCCCCGGATCACCGGCCGGTTCACGCCTGCGACGGGCGACGCAGCGGCCGGAAAACGCCGCGCTGCAGATGGTTTCGCGCGTGTCAGCGATCCTGCGCGCGCTGGAGAATCAGCCCGTGGGCCTCAGCCTCGGCCAGATCGCCAAGGCCACCGGACTTCCCAGAGCCACCGTCCACCGGATCGTCGATGCCCTTGAGCTGGAGCAGTTCGTGGCGGCCGACACCTTGAACGGCGGTGTGCGGCTGGGTGCGGCGGTCACCCGGCTGGCGGCCTCGTCCTTCGCCGACTTCAAGTCGAGCGTGCGGCCCTATCTGGAATCCCTGTGCCGGCGGGTGCAGGAGACCGTGGTCCTGACCACCTTCCGCCATGGCCGGCTGACCATCGTCGACCAGGTTCCTCCCGACCGTCCCCTGCACGTGGTGATCAGCCCCTCGGTCCAGCTGAACCCCTGCTACACCGCCTCGGGCAAGGCCCAGTTCGCCACCCTGCCGGACGAGGAGATCCTGGAGATGATCCCCGCCTGGCTCAATCCGCCCACGCCCAACGCCATCGGCAGCGTCCCGGAATTCATGTCGCAGATCGCCGAAGTGCGACGGTCCGCGGGCGTGGCCTATGACGTCGAGGAGGTGGCCGAGGGCGCCTGCGGCATCGCGGTGGACGTGCGGGACGGTTCCGGCGCCATCTACTGCGTCTCGGTCTGCGCCCCGCCGGTCCGCTACCATCGCCACGTGGCCGACTTCCGCGAGGCCCTTCTGGCCACCCGCGAGCAGATCGAGAATCACTGCGGCGCCGTCGCGCCGCGCATGGCGCCGATAGCAAAGAGCGCCTAGCTGCGGGCCGGATAGGCCTTCAGGAACAGGTCCACGGACGCCGCGATGTCGGCGCGGACGGCGGCCTCGTTGGACGACGACTCCAGGTTCAGCAACCGCTCGAAGTAGAACTGCCCGCGGATCAGGGCGATGAACTGGCGCGCGGCCAGTTGGCAATCGGGGGCGTCGAATTCGCCCCGCGCCTTGGCGTCCTCCAGGCGCTGCGCCAGGAGCCGCGCCTTGGCCTGAGGGCCGGCCTCCCAAAACACGTGGGTCAGTTCCGGTATCCGCGCCGCCTCGCCGATCAACACCCGCACGAAACGGATCACGTCCCGGTCGAGCTGGCGCAGGAACGCTTCGCCCACATTGGTCAGGAGTTGCCGGACGCTGACGTCTTCGCCGGCGAAGCTGAACACGGTCTCCCAGAAGTTGGTGCACCGCTCGCGCACGAAGGCCTCGAGCAGCTCCTCCTTCGATTCGAAGTAGTTGTAGAGCGTGCCCTTCGAGCCTCCCAGGCGGGTGGCGATGGCCGACATGGACGTCCCGGCGAACCCCTCCTCGAGGAACATTTCCCCGGCGATCTGCAGGATCTCGCCGCGGGTCGTTTCGCGGCGCAGGTCGCGTTTAGATTTTGGCGCTTCCCCGTCCATAAAATCTCCTGACCATACCGTACGGTTTTTTCTTGACCGCCCGTACTCCAGCCTATTATGTGGCACGCAATATGACCGTACCGTACGGTTTTATCAAGCGCTGGGGAATTGCATGATCCGTCCGCTCCGCAACACCGGCCTGCTCGCCGCCGCCAGCGCAATCGGCCTCACCGCCTGCGCGAGCCTGCCGAATAGCGGCCCGGCCCCTCAGCCCAAGGCCGCGGCCTCCTTCGCCTCCACCCAAAGCCTCGCCGCCCCCGAACGCGCCTGGCCCAGCGATTCGTGGTGGACAGCCTACGGCGATCCGGAGCTGGACGCTCTCGTCGCAGAAGGCCTGAAGGGATCGCCAGACTTGGCCTCTGCCCAGGCCCGGCTCGAAAAGGCCCAGGCCTACGAGGCCGGCGCCGAGGCCAAGACCCTCCCGACCCTGACCGCTCAGGCCTCGGTGCAGGACGTCAAGCTCAGCTACAACAACGGCATCCCGCCTGCCTTCACGCCGCATGGCCTGAACGGAGCGGGACTGGTGGGCCTGAACTTCAACTACGAGCTGGATTTCTGGGGCAAGAACCGCTCGGCCGTCGCCGCGGCGGCCTCCGAGGTGCGCGCCGCCGAAGCCCAGGCCGCCGAAGCGCGGCTGGTGCTGTCCACCGGCATCGCTGCCGCCTATGCCGAACTGGTCCGTCTGTATGACGAGCGCGATGTGGACGAGCAGGCGCTCCGGGTTCGCCAGGATACTCTGACGCTGGTCGCCGACCGGGTGCAGAACGGGCTCGACACCAAGGCCGAGCAAAGCCAGGCCGAGGCCGGCGCGCCGGCCGCACGCGAGCAGATCGCCGCCATCGACGAAGACATCGCCCTGGCCAAGAACCGCATCGCGGCCCTGCTCGGCGATGGTCCTGACCGCGCCCTGGCCATCGGCCGTCCCACGGTCTCCGACATCTCCGCCTTCGGTCTGCCCTCGAACGTCGCCGCCGACCTCGTGGGCCGCCGACCGGACGTCGTCGCCGCGCGCTGGCGCGCCGAGGCGGCCGCCAAGCGCATCGGCGTGGCCAAGGCCCAGTTCTATCCGAACGTGAACCTGGTCGCCCTGGCCGGTTTCCAGTCGCTGGGGCTCTCCAAGCTGTTCGCTTCCGGCTCGGACATGCTGCAGGCGGGACCGGCGGTCACCCTGCCGATCTTCGAGGGCGGCGCGCTTCGCGCCAACCTCAAGGGCGCCCGCGCGGACTATGACGAGGCGGTCGCTGTCTATGATGGAGCCGTGGCGCAGGCGTTCCGGCAGGTCGCCGACGTCGCCACCAGCGAGAAGGCCCTGACCACGCGGCTCGGCGAGGCGCGCCAGGCGCTGGCCGCCAACCAGGACGCCTTCCAGACCTCGAGCCTCCGCTACAAGGGCGGACTCTCCAACTACCAGTCGGTGCTGCTGGCCGAGGAAGCCATGTTGCAGAGCCGCCGCACCGTGGCCGACCTCCAGGCCCGCGCCTTCGCCCTCGATATCGCCCTGGTGAAAGCCTTGGGCGGCGGCGCGCCGACCTCCTCCCCTACCGCCTGATCCCCCACTCACCTCTGCGCCAAGGAGCCAACCATGGCCGACGCCCTGACCCTCGACAGCACTTCCCCCGCCAGCCCCGCCCTGCTGCGCCTGCGCGTGGCCGAGGCCCCCGGGGCGGCGACCGCCCGGCCGCCCAATCCGGGCCGCCGCCGCAAGCAGTTGTTCGGCGCGCTCGGCGCGGGCGTGATGATCGCCGCCCTGGCTTGGGGCGCCCATTGGTTCGTCGCCGAACGCGGCCACGTTTCCACCGACAACGCCTATGTGAACGCCGACACCGCCGAGGTGACGCCGCGCGTCGCGGGCGCCGTCGAACAGGTGCTGGTCTCCGACACCCAGGCCGTGAAGGCGGGCCAGGTGCTGGTGGTGTTGGATGACTCCGACGCAAAGCTGGCGGTCGCCAACGCCCAGGCGGCGCTGGGCCAGGCCGAGCGCAAGGTGAAGTCCTATTTCGCCGACGCCCAGGCGCTGGGCGGCCAGCTGGACGCCCGCCAGGCCGACGTCGCCCGCGCCGATGCCCAGATCGCCTCCTCCAAGGCCGACGTGGAACGCGCCTCGGTCGAACTGAAGCGCCGCCAGGCCTTGTCGACGTCCGGCGCAGTCTCCGGAGACGAACTGACCGACGCCCAGAACCGCCTCTCCACCGCCACCGCCGCCCTGCAGTCGGCGCAGGCCGCCCGCGCCCAGGCCCTGGCCCAGACCGTGGCCGCCCAGGGATCCCGCTCGGCCAACGACGCCCTGATCGCCGGGGCCTCGGTGGACGCCAACCCGGAAGTCGCCGCCGCCAAGGCGCATCTGGCGCAGGCCGAGCTCGATCTCTCCCGCACCGTCATCCGCGCCCCGGTCGACGGGGTGGTGGCGCGCAAGAACGTGGAGGTGGGTCAGCAAATCCAGGTCGGCCAGACGCTGATGGACGTGACGCCGGTCGGCTCGGCTTACGTCGACGCCAACTTCAAGGAAGTGCAGCTGAAGCAGGTGCGCATCGGCCAGCCGGTGGTGCTGACCTCCGATCTCTACGGCAAGGGGGTGAAGTTCCACGGCCACGTGGTGGGCCTTGCCGGCGGCACCGGCGCGGCCTTCTCGCTGCTTCCGGCCCAGAACGCGACCGGCAACTGGATCAAGGTGGTCCAGCGGCTACCCGTCCGCATCGCCCTGGATCCCGCCGAGCTGAAGGCACACCCGCTGCGCGTCGGCCTCTCCATGGACGCGGCCATCGACGTCTCCGCCAGGACCTAGCCATCCAGATCCCTCCCGGTTCCCAGCGGGAGGGCCAGAGGGAGGGGGCTGAAGTCCCCCAGAGGCGTCGGCTCATCTCCCCCCAGCGCGGCCGCGCCGGCCCCCTCCCTCACCCCATCGCCGCAAGGCGCACCAGGACACGATCGATGTCAGACGCCGCCCACGCCGCCGAACTGCAGCCCTTGAAGGGCGCGGCGCTCGCCTTCACGGCCATCGCCATCGCCGCGGGCACCTTCATGCAGGTGCTGGACACCTCCATCGCCAACGTCGCCATCCCGACCATCTCTGGCGACCTCGGGGTCAGCCCGGACCAGGGGACCTGGGTGATCACCTTCTTCGCCATGGCCAATGGCGTCTCGGTGCCGATCTCCGGCTGGCTGATGGCGAGGTTCGGGCCGGTGCGCACCTTCGTCGCCTCGGTGGCGCTGTTCACCATCGCCTCGTTTCTGTGCGGCGTGGCGTGGAACATCCAGTCGCTGATCTTCTTCCGGCTGCTCCAGGGAGGGGTCTCCGGCCCCATGATCCCCGGTTCGCTCGCCTTGCTGCGGGGCATCTTTCCCCAGCGGCAGGCGGCCACGGCCAGCGCCATCTGGTCGATGACCACCATGGCCGCGCCGGTCTGCGGCCCGCTGCTGGGCGGCTGGATTTCGGACAACGCCACCTGGTCGTGGATCTTCTTCATCAACGTGCCGATCGGCATCCTCTGCGCCGTCGGCTGCGCGCGGGGGCTGAAAGGCCGCGACACGCCCGGGCGCAAGCTCAAGGTGGACGGCGTCGGCCTCGGCCTGCTGATCGCCTGGGTCTCCGCCCTGCAGATCATGCTCGACCAGGGCAAGGACGCGGACTGGTTCTCCTCCCCGGCCATCGTCGGCCTGGCGATCGTTTCGCTGATCGGCTTCATTGCCTGGGTGATCTGGGAAGTCACCGAAAAGCGACCGATCGTCGACCTCAGCCACTTCCGCTCGCGCAACTTCACGGTCGGGACGATCGCCTTCTGCCTTGGCTACGGCGCCCTGTTCGCCAACATCGTGCTGCTGCCGCTCTGGCTGCAAACCCAACTGGGCTACATCGCCACCTGGGCCGGCGTCGTCATGGCGCCGGCGGGCGTAATGGCCGTGGCCATGTCGCCGGTCTCCACCAAGCTGTTCGGCCGGGTCGATACGCGCATCAGCGCCACCATCTCGCTGGTCCTGTTCGCCATCGCCTTCTTCATGCGCGGTGGATTGACGCCGGACGCGGACTTCTGGGCCTTTGTCCTGCCGATGTGGTTCCAGGGCGCGGCCATGGGGTTCTTCTTCACCTCCATCATCACCCTGTCCCTGGCCGAGATCCCCGCAGAGAAGACCGCCAGCGCCACGGGCCTGCTGACCTTCGCCCGCATCACCGCCGGCGGCTTCGCCGCCTCCCTCGCCACCACGCTCTGGGATCGCCGCGAGGCGCTGCATCAGACCCGCCTTGCCGAGAGCCTCGGCATGCGCCCTGGGGCTGCCTCGCAGGCCACCGAGGCCCTGCACCGCCTGGGCGTGAACGGCGCATCAGCTGCGGCGGCGGTGGCGCGGACCGTGCTGGGCCAGGCCTATGCCAGCGCCGCGCTCGACGTCTTCTGGTTGTCGGGATGGATCATGGTGCTGCTGATCCCGGTGCTGTGGCTGGCGCGCAAGGCCGTGCCCACGCCTGGCCAGGCGGTGGCGGCGGACTGATCCTCAGGCGTGGGTGGGGTCCAGGCGGGTCCCGCCGACGACCAGCGGCTCGGCCGCGATCAGGATGAAGGCGATCCGGCAGGGCCGGCCCGAGACGTTTTCCCAGGCGTGGATGGTCCCGCGCTGCACCACCACATCGCCCGCGCGCGCCGTGCGGGTCGCCCCGGCGTCGAGCTCGAGCTGGATCTCGCCCTCCAGAACCACGCCATAGTCGAGCGTCTGGGTCCGGTGCATGGGGGAGCGATGGCCGGACGCGATGGTGAGCACGCGGATCACCGTCCCGTTGGGCGCGGCGATGCCCTCCTGGCGAAGCGTGGCGTCCGGTTCGCCGGAATTGTCGGCCGGCAGCTGGGCGGTGGACCAGACCCGCGCGCCCAGGAATTCCTCCTCGACCGCCTCGTCGATCACGAAGACCGCCTGTCCTTCAGCGTCGTGGCCCGTCACGATCCGCCGCACCTGCGCCATCCGATCCCCGCATCCAGCCTGCTGATAGGTCCAATCCGAACATCGGATTTCCTAGGCGACAGCAACTGTGATCCCTCGCATGATCATCGGACAAGGGGGACCGGGGGGATGACTCGGGACGAGGCTCTGGGCAGGGCGCGCGACCTCGCCGCAAGGCTCAGGCGCCACGTCGACGACGCGGAGACCAATCGCCGCCTGCCCAAGGGCGCGGTGCAGGACATCGTCAATTCGGGCCTCCTGCCCCTGGTTCGCCCCGCCCGCTGGGGCGGTTACGAGCAGGACTGGATCACCCTGCTGGACTGCGTGGCCGAGGTGGCCAAGGTCTCGGGCTCGCTGGGCTGGTGCTTCTGCTTTTTGATGCAGCACCAGTGGGTGCTGGGCTACTTCCCCGAGGCCGCCCAGGCCGCCGTCTACGGCCGCAGCGAAGATCCCCGCATCGTCACCTCCTTCGGCGCTTTCGGAAAGGCCGAGCCGGAACCGGGCGGCTTCAAGGTCTCGGGCGATTGGGCCTTCGGTTCGGGCGGCGACCACTGCGGCTGGGCCATCGTCGGAGCGCCGGTGATCGGGCCCCGGCCCAGCATGCGCTGGTTCCTGCTCCAGCGGGGCCAGTTCGCCATCAAGGACACCTGGAACAGCGCGGGCCTGAAGGGCTCGGGGAGCAACAACATCGTGGTCGAAGGCGCCTCGGTGCCGGAAGACTTCAGCCTGGATCTCGGCGCGGCCTACGGCGGTCATGCGCCGGGCTCGGCATTCCTGGAAGGCCCGCTCTGGCAGGCGCCGCTGAGCTCGCAGTTCCAGTTCGGGCTGCTCAGCCCGATGCTCGGGGTGGCGCGCGGGGCGCTGGAGACCTTCCTCGACTTCAGTCGCGAGCGCCTCGGGACCATGACCGGCGCCAAGGTGGCGGAGAGCCCGCTTCTCCAAGTGCGCATCGGCGAGTCCGCCGCCGAGATCGACGCGGCCTACGCCATCCTCGAAAAGATCAGCCGCGGGGTGGCGTCCGGCGAGTTGGCGACGCCGGCGGTGGCCGCCCAGGTCGGGCGGGATTTCGGCCTCTGCGCCAAGCTCCTGGTGCGGGCCGCCGATCGCCTGTTCGAAGTCGCCGGAGCACGGGGCCTCAGCGAAGGCGGCGCTCTGGCCCGTCACTGGCGCGACATCCACGCCATCGCAAACCATGTGGCGCTGAACACCGAGAGCCTGTTCCAGGGCTATGGCCGTCAGGCCCTGGGCCTGCCGCCGCCCGGGAGATAGCCGCCGATGGCCAACCGCTCCTTCACCCACGGCCTGCACGACCTCGGAAACGGGGGCTGGGCCTACCTGCAGCCGGACGGGACCTGGGGCTGGAGCAACGCGGGCCTGATCGAAAGCCGCGGCGAGACCCTGCTGGTCGACACCCTGATGGGAGTGAAGATCACCGCCGACATGGTTGAAACCATGCGCAAATCCGTTCCTGCGGCGGAGCGGATCGGCCGGCTGGTCAACACCCACTCCAACCCCGACCACGTGCTCGGCAACCAAGTGGTGGCGGGCGCCGAGATCATCTCGGCCAAGGCCACGGCCGAGGCCATCGCGGCGATGGATCCCGCCCAGTTCGTCGCCATGAGCCAGAACTGGCAGACCATGGGCGAGGCCGGCGAGTTCATGTTCGAGACCATGGGGCGCAAGTTCGACTTCACCGGCGTCACGGTGACCCCACCCACCCGCACCTTCGTCGGCGAGATGGACGTCCAGGTCGGGGACAAGCGGGTGCATCTGGTGGACCTGGGCCCCGCCCACACCGAGGCCGACACCATCGTGCATGTGCCGCAGGACAAGCTCGTGTTCACCGGCGACCTGCTGTTCAACGAGGGGCACCCCATCGTCTGGTCGGGGCCGGTGCAGAACTGGATCGATGCCTGCGACTACATCCTGGGCCTGGATGTCGAGACCGTGGTTCCCGGCCACGGCCCGATCACCGACAAGTCCGCCGTGCGCAACTTCAGGACCTACCTGGACTACATCCGCGCCGAGGCCCGCGCCCGCTACGACGCCGGCATGGGCTGGGAAGAGGCCGGGCGAGACATCTCGCTGGACGCCTTCAGGGGCTGGACCGACGAGGAGCGGATCGTGGCCAACGTCTTCGCCCTCTACCGCGAGTTCGGCGCCACCTTCGGGCCCGAAGACGGGCGCGACCTGTTCGGGGCCATGGGGCGTTACCGCAAGCACAAGCACGCTGACCACGGGCACGAGCATGGCTGAGCTGAACGAGACCCATGACGGCGCCCGCAAGAGCTGGGTGGCGTCGGCCAATGCGGCCGACACAGACTTCCCGATCCAGAACCTGCCGTTCGGCGTCTTCCGGCGGCGGGGCGGCGAGGCCCAGGGCGGGGTCGCCATCGGCGACCAGGTGTTCGACCTGGCGGTGGCCGTCCGCGAGGGTCTGTTCGAAGGCGATGCCCTGATGGCTGCTTTGGCGGCCTCGGAGTCGCGGCTCAACCAGCTGATGGGGATGGAGCCCGGCCTGGTCTCCGCCCTGAGACGACGGCTGTCGGACCTGCTGCGTGATGGGGGACCGGATACGGCCAGGACCCTCGCCGACGAGGTCCTCGTTCCCATGGACGACGTCACCATGGAGATGCCGGCCGCGGTCGGCGACTACACCGACTTCTCCTGCTCGACCCACCACATGATGCGCATGGGCGGCGGGGTGGTGCGACCGGTCTTCCTGCACCTGCCGGTGGGCTACCATGGCCGGGCCTCCTCGCTGCGCGTCTCGGGCGCCGACGTGCGCCGGCCGCTGGGCCAATTCGCCGGACCCGAGGGGGCGGTGGTCTACGGCGCCGAGCCGCAACTGGACTTCGAACTGGAGTTCGCCGCCTTCGTCGGCCGGGGCAATGCGCTCGGCCGCCCGATCCCGATGCACGAGGCCGAGGACCACATCTTCGGCTACTGCCTGCTCAACGACTGGTCGGCGCGGGCCATCCAGTTCTACGAGACGGCGCTGGGCCCCTTCCTCGGCAAGAGCTTCATCACCACCATCTCACCCTGGGTGGTCACCCACGAGGCCATGGCGCCCTTCCGCACGGCGGCCTTCACCCACCCGGCCGAGAACCCTCCGATCCCGGCCCATCTCCTCGACACCGCCGACCAGGCGGCCGGTGGGCTGCAGGTGCAGATGGAGGCGCTGATCTCCACCGCCGCCGCCCGTAGCCGAGGCGAGGCGCCGCAGCGGATCGTGGCCACCAACTTCCGCTACATCTACTGGACCCTGGCCCAGATGCTGGCGCACCACGCTTCCAATGGCTGCGACCTGCGTCCCGGCGACCTCTTCGCCAGCGGCACGGTCTCCGGACCCGAGGACGAAGCCAAGGCTTGCCTGATGGAGGCCAACGAACGGGGCGCCCGCACCCTCACCTTCCCCAACGGCGAAACCCGCAAATGGCTGGAGGACGGCGACGAGATCCTCATCCGCGGCCGGGCCTCGCGCGAGGGCTTCGCCTCCATCGGCTTCGGCGCCTGCGACGGGCGCGTGGTCGCGGCCCCATGAGCGACGGTCACATCGTCGGCTGCGGGCCCCATCGTGACCGCCCGGGCCCGGCCCTGAGGCGGAACGGCCGCCACGCCGTCATCGACATCCATTGTCACCTGGCCATCCCCGCGGCCGACGCCTTGATCCGTCCGCACCAGAATCCGGCGGCGATCTCGATCAACAGCTTCTCCTCGCCGGCCTCCGACGAGGTGAACCGCAAGCAGTTCGCCCAGATCGGCAAGAAGCTGGCCTCCATCGACGATCACATCACCGACATGGACGCCACGGGCGTGGATATCCAGGCCATCTCGCCCTCGCCTGGCCAGTACTATTACTGGGCCCCGCCCGAGCTCGGACTCGAGGCGGCGCGACAGGTCAACGACGGCATGGCCGAAGCGGTGGCCCGCCATCCGGACCGGCTCGTCGGCATGGGCACGGTCCCGCTGCAGTCGCCGGAATTCACGGTGCAGGAGCTGAAGCGCCTGACCAAGGACCTCGGCCTTCGAGGCGTGGAGATCTCCTCCAACGTCGACGGGCGCGAGCTGGCGCATCCGGCGTTCCGGCCCTTCTTCGCGGCGGCCGAGGAGCTGGGTGTGCTGGTGTTCATGCATCCGCTGGGCTTCACCCACGGCCAGCGTTTGTCGGAGCACTATTTCAACAACCTGATCGGCAATCCGCTGGAATCCACCATCGCCGTCGGCCACGTGATCTTCGGCGGGGTGCTGGACGACCATCCGGCGCTGAAGCTCTGCATCGCCCACGGCGGCGGTTATCTGCCCGGCTACATCGGCCGCATGGACCACGCCTTCCGCGCCCGCGAGGACTGCCGCCAGCACATCCACCGCGAGCCCTCGACCTACCTGCGCCAGCTCTATTTCGACACCCTGGTCTTCGAGCGCCGCGAGCTGCGCTATCTGGTGGATACCTACGGCGCCGACCACCTGATGATGGGCACAGACTACCCCTTCGACATGTCCGAGGGCGATCCGGTCGGCTTCCATGCCGAGTTGTCGGAAGAGGACCGTGAGAAGATCCTTGGGGGCACGGCCGCGCGCCTGCTGGGGTTGGAGCTCGCCGAACGCGGCTGAACAGGGCAAATCCCAGACCCCCTAACCCCGTTTCGCCTCCCCCTGCGTAATCCCTCCTGCAACATACCCTGGGGGCGCAGATGGCGGCCGTCGAAAACTCCGGAATTCAGCTTCAGCGCCGGCAACTGCTGGGCGCGGCGATCGCGGTGGCCGGGCTCGCGAGCGCGGGCGGGGCGCTGGCCCAGCCGGATCTGGTGGACATGCAGATCGTGGATCGCGCGGGCGGCCAGCCGCTGCAGGTCTGGCGTCGCAACGGCCGGCTGTTCGTGGCCGGCGAACCCGGACGGCGCTACGCCGTGCGGGTGACCAATCGTACGGCCGGCCGGGTCATGGCGGTGATGTCGGTGGACGGCCTCAACATCCTCAGCGGCGAGAGGGCCAGCTACGGCCAGAACGGCTATGTGCTGGATCCCTTCCAGTCCTACGACGCCGCCGGATGGCGCAAGTCCGACGACGAGGTGGCCGCCTTCAGCTTCGCGCCCCTGCCCCAGTCCTACGCCGCCCGCACTGGCAGGCCGGACGACGTCGGGGTGATCGGCATGGCGGTTTTCCGCGAGCGCCCGCTCCTGGAGCCCCTCCATGCCGAGCCTCCCCGCCTGGTGCGTCCGCCGCCGGGCCGCCGCTTCGCCACGCCTCTGGCAGAGCCCGCGCCGCCGCCGGCCGATCGCTCCGTCAACGAGGTGGTGGTCACCAGCCCGCGCATCGCCCGCAGCGGCGCGGCGTCCAGCCCTCCGGACGAGAAACTCGGCACCGCCCATGGCGAGCGGGAATGGTCGCAGGTGCATGAAGTGAACTTCATCCGCGCCACGCCCTATCCGCAGACGATCCGGCAGATCGAGTACGACACCTATGACAATCTCCTGGCCAGCGGCGTGATTCCCCGCGGGCCCCGCGAAGACCACCGGCCCCGGGCTTTTCCGTCGCAGCCGCATGGAGACGGGTATGTTCCCGATCCGCCGGACGAGCGCTAGGGACCCTCGATAACGGCCGTGCCGCCGCTGAGCCCAGCCCTGCAGGACGACGCGCCCGCCGACGACGCGGAGCTGCTGGCCGCCCATGCCGGCGGCGACGCCCACGCCTTTGGCCAGATCTACGACCGTTACGACCGCATGTGTTTCGTGTTCATCCGCCGCACGCTGGGCCCCTCGCATGGCGAGGCCGCCGAAGATCTGCACCAGGAGACCTGGATCGCCGTCGCCCGCAGCGCGGCGAGCTTCGATGCGGCCAAGGCCAGCTTCCGCGCGTGGTTGTTCACCATCGCCCGCCGCAAGGTGTTCGATCACTTTCGCCGCCAGAAGGTGGCGGTGCTGGCCTCCGCCCAGGCCGACGCTGCGCTGCTGGTGGCCGACGAGGGCCTGACGCCGCTGGAGCAGGTGGAATCGCGCGAGCTGGCCGAGCGGGTGGTCGGCGCGGTGGAGGCCCTGCCGCTGGCCCAGCGCGACGTCTTCGTCCTCTTCGCCCACGCAGGACTTTCGCTGGAGGAGATCTCCGAGGTCACAGGCGCCGGGATGGAGACCACCAAGAGCCGCCTGCGCTATGCGCGCGCCACGCTCAGGACGACGCTCGCCGCCGAGAGGCCGACCCATGTCTGATCCGCACGGCGCCGCACCCGACCCCATCGACAAGGCCTACGTCCAGTCCGAGGCGCTGCTGGAGGACACCGCCGCGCGGGCCGCCCGCCGGGCCCGAGTGCTGGCGTCCGCCGCCCAGGCCGCTGCGGCCTCTCCCGCTGCGCCGGCTCGGCGCCCCTCGCCGTGGCGGCGCGGCGGATGGCTGGCCGCCGCCAGCGTGGCGGTGTTCTGCGGCTTCCTGGCGATGCGGCTCTACGAGCCGATCCATCCGCACCTGCCTGGCGTCCAACCGGCGCCGTCCGCGGCCCAGCCCCTGGCCAAGCCGCCCGTCGCCGCGCCGGCTGCGGCGGAGCAGGACGTCGCCGAACAGGTCAAAACCCCAGCGCCGTCGCGCGCCCGCCCGGCTGAGCCCCACGCCGCCCACCTCATTCCCGCGCCAGCGCCGGAAGCGCCGATTATCGCCGAGGCGCCTCCGCCCCCTCCGCCTCCGCCACCTCCGCCGCCTTCCCCTCCCGTGGCGGCGCCGGCGATCTCAGCAGCGCCGCAACAGCTCGCGCGGGCCTATTCGAATGGTTCGGTGGGCGAGGTGGTGGTCACCG
>FTJL01000052.1_pt1 | contig 17900 bp, 14 predicted proteins | sample 1658551 | NCBI WGS metagenome assembly FTJL01 (sample SAMEA3914835, study PRJEB12502) | metagenome | biome: forest; material: soil | place: Canada | collected 2011-07-03 | depth 0.3 m
TTCCTCGATCAGCTTGGGCAGCGGCACCTCGGTGCGCCAGAAATCGCCGACCTTGATGTGACGGCCACCCAGTATTTCGGCGGCCTCCAGCAGCAGGTTGCGCGTGGCATCCGATTCCTTGCGCCGCGGGCCCGGCTCCAGGAACCAGTCTGCCAGGAATTCGATCTCCACGTGCCTGATCCCATTGTCGTCGAGGATGCGTCGCATGTCCTTGAAGCTGCGGGTCTGCAGCACGTGGAGCAGGTCGGCATGCCACAGTCCGATGCCTTTGAATCCGGCCTTGGCCGCCTGTTCCACCCGTGTCTTGAATTCGAAGGTGCTGTATTCGTGGTCCGTATGCGGAAGCGCGCCCCCGCCGAGGGTCCAGTAGGACGCGATCAGTTCGACTTGACTCATGAGTGCGGCTCTTTGGCGAAAACTCGTGGCCCTGATGATACTCGACGCGGGTGTACGCTAGGCAATTCACTACCGGAGAACGATCGATGCAAGTCTATGAGATCCAACAGGGAAGTCAGTCCCTCGACGGCCTGCGGCGGGTGGAGCGACCCGAGCCGCAGCCGGCGGCCGGACAGATCCTCGTACGGATGCGCGCCGCGTCCCTCAACTATCGGGACCAACTGATCGTCGCCGGCGGATACTTCGGCGGCCCGCTGACTCGTAATACGATCCCCTTGTCCGACGGGGCCGGGGAGGTTGTGGACCTCGGGCCGGGCGTCACGCGATTCAAGGTCGGCGATCGCGTTGCAGGAACGTTCTTCCAGCGTTGGGTCGACGGTCGGCCACCCGGTCAACTGGTCGCCTTGGGTTCACCCGCGGAGGGTGTCCTTGCGCAATATGCGGTGTTCGATCAGAACGACGCCGTGACGATTCCGAATTCCCTGAGCTTCGAGGAAGGTGCGACCCTGGCGTGTGCCGCCGTGACGGCTTGGCACGCGCTCGTGCCGGTCTGCGGCGTGAAGCCCGGAGATTCCGTTCTGGTGTTGGGTACCGGTGGAGTGTCGATATTCGCTTTGCAGTTCGCCAGAGCGGCCGGCGCCCGAGTCATCGTGACTTCCTCGAGCGACGAGAAGATCGCGCGCGCACTCGCCCTGGGGGCGGACGCAGGGGTGAACTACGGACGGACGCCCGATTGGGAACAGGAAGTCCTGAAGTTGACCGGCGGCCGAGGGGTGGATCACATCATCGAGGTGGGTGGACCCGGCACGCTGGCCCGCTCGATGCGGGCCGTGGCCTACGGCGGCCATCTGGCGCTCATCGGCGTACTGGCCGGTTTCCAGGGGGACACCAATCCGCACCCCATCATGCTCAAGGGCGCCAGTATGCACGGCATCTTTGTGGGTCATCGCACCCATTTCGAGCAGCTGAATGCGGCCATCGACACCAACCGGATCAGGCCCGTCATCGATCGGACGTTCCCGTTTGACGCGGCGGCCGATGCGTACCGCTACCAGAAGAGCGGATCCTTCGGTAAAGTGGTGCTATTGATTTGAACCGTGTCGAGGGGGGTGTCGGGTCGGGCCTCGTGTTCGGCCCGGCACCTTTCAGTGCTGAGCGGCGGTGGCGACGCGATTGCCGCTTTGCGCTGCGATTCTCGCCAGGGCGGCGTTTACATTGACCATCGAAGCGGGCGGGGCATCCACGGAACCTGCGGTTTCCTTCAAGAGCGTCGCCACGGCTGCCGGTGCCAGATGCCGATCGGCTGCCAACAGGAGAGCGATCACTCCTGTGACTTCAGCTGCCGCTACGGAGCTTCCTGACTCGAAGTCGTACTGCCCCAGGGGACGCAGCGTCAGAACGTGAACTCCAGGGGCCGTGAGTATGGGGCGTCCCAGCTCGCGCTCCGCGCTCCCAACACCGATGACGCCCGTGATGCCTGTGGGAAAGGCTGACGAATCGCTTACGCCGGCTCCGACGAAAATCACGCCGTGCCTTACGCCGACCGCGATGAGAGCCGACAGCAGCGGATCCGCAGGTCCCGCGATACTCAGATTGACCAGGGGAATGCCCGCGTCGAGAACGGCCGACAGAGCCTGCGCCAACGTGAAGGTGTTACAGGCCGCGTCGTCCGAATCGGGCTGCAGCTGCCAGCAGGCCGCGAAAACCTCGATCCGCGCCAGCGGTGCGATACCGACGATGCCGATTCGATTGTTGGCCGCCGCGGCGATCAGACCGGCCATCGCCGTACCGTGGCGATACGATCCGGCGGAGGCCGCGTTCCTGGGCACAAAAGAATGACTGCCCGCGATGCGATCGTGCAGATCGGGATGGTTCGTATCCACGCCCGTGTCGATCAGCGCAACCCGGACGCCTGAGCCTTGCGAGCGCTCGTGGGCCGTGGCGATGCCCAGTGTCGTGAGGTTGGTCTGCAGGTCGTACAAAGGATCGTTGTAAGGCGTGGGCTCACTTTGAGTGAGGGTATGAAACTGCTGCAGCGGCTGCGCGAGGGCAACTTCCGGATCCTTCGCGAGCGCGCTCAGGATGGGGCCAATCGGGCGATCGTCGGGTACTTCGTAGACGACGCAATGTACGGCGAGTGATCTGATCGGCCAGTTGGCGACTTCGCGCAGCGCATAGGCGACTGCCACGCGGTGTGCCTGTCTGTGTGCGCTTTGCGCCACGAGATATCCGTTGCCCGCGTAGCGGCGACCCGTCGTGCCGGCATTTTGGGCCGGCTGGTTGGGTGCATTGGGGAATGTGACGATGATCAGCGGGTGCCGCGGCTCGACCGTCGACGCTTCCTGCGCTCTCGCATTAGTGGTTGATACAGCGACGGCGAACCACAACGCCACAGTCAAGACTAGCCCGGCACGACGCATTACGGCCTCAGGCCGGTCGCAGATCGCTCCAGAGGCTCGACCCAACGCACCCGCGGATCGCCACGAAGACGCGAGGCAAGCTTGAGCATCTCCTCGTTCGCCACTGCGCCGCGCGGCATTGCAGATAGGGTAGCGACCCCGAAAATGCCCGTAGATCCCGGACCTTCGACGACGCGTGCGCCGTTGGCTCGCAACAACTCTTCCACTTCGCCGATAGTCAGATCGCGTTGGAAGGCAATGTGCAGAACGCCCGGCCGCGATGCGTCGGCGGCGTCGGTTCGCGTTGCATAACGCGGTTCCGTCCAACGGGATGCGGTCGAGATCAGGGCCGTCAAGCCAACCATGATGATGAAGCTGGCAGCCCAGGCGAGTCCCGGAGGGCGCCACAGGGCTGCCTTGTTGCCGAAAGCCGCCGGCCGCGTGGCTTCGCCCTGCTGCGCAGGTTCATGCGCCGAGGTCCGGCCGCGCGGTTCCGCCTCGTCGATCCGTTCCAGCAGTTTGCGAAACGAGGGACCCGGCGCGTAAGTCACGCGGTCCGGAGTTTCCAGCGACTCGCAAATGCGTCGTTGTGCCGACAACTCCTGCTCACATTTGGAACAGACGCGAACGTGCTCCTGCACGTACTCACGCTGTGAGTTTGACAGTCGCCCGTTAGCCATCCACGGCAACAGCAACCACACGTCCTTGTGGGTCGAGGTCAGTTTCACCAGACTCATTGTGTATCGGCCCCTTTCGATTCGGAGCGGCCCGTCGACGGCGATTCACTGCCGCCGAGCGCGGGGAGCAGTTTCTGCAGCTTCGCCCGCGCATGAAACAGGCGTGTCTTCACCGTATTGACCGGGCAGTTCATGATCGCTCCAATCTCCTCGCACGACAGTCCCAGCTCATAGCAAAGCTCGACCGCGAGCCGCTGCTCCACCGGCAGATGGGCCAGTGCCTGCTGCAGCCAGTCGCGCAACTCTTCAGTTTGCATGGGCTCGTTGGCAGTGAGTGGCTGCAGCAACGCGATGAGGTTCTCGCCGGCTGTGATGCGGGTCGCAGATCGGAACGCATTTCTGGCGCGCCGGTAGGCGATACCCAGAATCCAGGTCGACGGCTGCGAGTCTCCACGGAAGTCGCGGGCCTTGCGCCACACGATCATGAACGTATCGTTGATGATCTCTTCCGCTACGTCGAAGTGCCGCGTGAGGCGGGTAAGAAAGCGTGCGAGGCGCCGATGGTACAGGTTGTACAGTTCCTCCAGCGCGCGCCGGTCGCCCTCGGCAATCCGGGCCACCAGTTCGACCTCGCGTGCGGCGGACGTGCCGCCGCGATGCGCCGGCTCGGGCGCGATTCTGGGTCCGCTGTAGTTGGAGTCTCTCAAGCCCGGCATCCTCTGCCGGTAAGTGTCCGCCGAACCGCTACCGGTTCAAGCTGAATACTAAAATCGCCAGTTCAGCGTTGCTGCGACGCGATTGCGCGCCATGCGGTAAGGAAACAGCCGCTCTGCCTGGCTGGAGGTGAAGAAATAGCCTGCATCCAGTCGCCAGGCCCGCCATTCCACGGCAAAACCCGCATTGCCGTAGCCGTAACCGGTGGTTCTGGAGTGCGGGGTGGGTCCCGTGAGGAAGTAGTAGCCCGCACCGCCGGTCAGGAACAGATTCCTCGCAATCGGCCACTGGCCCATCACGTCGGTGTCGTAGGCGGGGTAGCGGCCCAGCCGATAACCCTTCCAATAGCGTACGGCATTCGGAGAAGCCGCTACCGACAGGGTGAGGCCATCCAGGTAGGACACTGCGGCCGAAAGCTCCTGGTAATTGTCGCCCACGGACCCGGCATGATGAAGATAGGAATAGTCGACCGCGCTCAGCGACACGTTCCAGGCACTGGACAGGTCGAACCGCTTGCCCGCGTAGATCTGCGTTTCAGCTTCGATGGAACGCGGCTCATCGCCGTCGAGCGTTGTGGCCCACACTCCCGCGAAATAGCCGTTCAGGCTGCCAACGTGCAGATCGAGTTGCGCGACCGGGTGGCCGTCATTCTGCGAAATGCCCCGAAATATGTAGTCGGTGCCCGCAGTGACATCGCCGCCGAGGGATATGGCGGAGGCGTACTGCACACTCAGCCCGGTCATCCAGGTCCACGTCAGCAAGACACCGGTCAGGCGTCGGGCCATCTGTTGTCGGGGCTGTGGCACGTTGCAATCGGAACTCTTGAAGGTGATTGGCACAGGTGTTCCCAGTGTAGCCAATCGACGCAGCCGGTTCGCGCCCGCAATTTACGATGCGGTGGATCGGCGCCGATACTCGCTGGGTGTCGCGCCGAAGCGCACCCGGAACACTCGTCCGAAATGCGAGGCGTTGTTGAAGCCGTGCAGGAATGCAATCTCGGTGACTGTTCGCCCCTGTTGCGAGGGGTCAGTCATCGCGCGTGCACAGTCCTCCAGCCGACGCCGCAGGATGTACGTCCCCACAGTTTCGCCATCCGCCTCAAAAAGTTGATGCAGGCGCCGCGGCGATAAATGCACGGCCTCGGCAACCCGTCCGGGCGTCAGTGTGGGATCGTGCAGGTGAGTTTCGATATAGGTTCGGACCTGCTCGCGGCGAGCAACCGTGACCGAAGAATGCTCTGTCCCCGCACCGGCCACCGATGCGTAGGCGCTGGCGATGAGATCGAGCAAAGCCTCGCTGAATCGGGGAGACAGGTAGCGGTCTTCACCGCTGCGGCGCTGTTGCCAGAAGCCGCATAGCAGGGAAGACAGCAGATTCGGCAATCCGGCCTTGCCCGACATGGGTAGCCCCAGGACGCTTTCCGGGTTGGCCAGCCGTCGGGTCAGGTCGCGCTGCGGAATGGCCAGCACCAGCATGCGGTTGGATTGCTGAAAAGACAGCTGGTAGGGACGGGAGCTGTCGAGGAGGTGAAAGTCCCCGTAACGCAGTAACGACTCGCGTCCCTGCTGGCGGGTGACGCTGACCCCGTCAAGTTGCAGGCACAGCAGATAGAGCGCTTCCCGGGCGCGCGCGACATGCAGGCGGGAGTGATGCACCACCGCCGGCTCCGACGTCGCTTCCGCCAAGCGAATGTCTCCGACCAGCGTGCGCGTCAGTCGGCCCGCAAAGGCCTGACGGTTGAGCGGCTCGCTCACCAGCGGCGTGAAGCAGTCACCTGTGAGCTCGTTCCAGTAGTCCACGCGCCGATGGGCCGGCACTTCCGACGTTGAGAACGATTCCAGCAGAGGCATCGACCTTCCCCTGTGAAGGCTTACGATCGGGAGACGTTTTTCCGGCAAAGTCCGCGTCGGCGCTGTACCGGAGCCCTTAGCTAAGCGGAATAGCTGGCCCGAAGCAAGGCGGGAAGGCCGGCGGGCGGCCTCCGCGGCGCTGCGCCGGCCCATCAAGGGTGCGCCGTTTCGCTCCTGGTCGAATACTATCTCCCTTCTGGTCGAGCCCGCGGGGTGCCTGCGGGAGCTTGATGTCCCCATCGTTTTCGGAGGTTTCCAGCTTGAACGCATCGCTTGCCCCCTCAAGAATTGCCACGCAGCCCGAGCCCTCACCCGCGGTTGCCAAGTTCCTCAAACGCGCTCCCCGGCTGTTCATCGGCGGCGAATGGGTCGAGTCGCACTCCAAAGAACGCATCTCGGTGGTGGACCCGGCGACCGGCCGTGAAATTGCCTCGATCGCCGACGCGAACAGCGCCGACGTCGATCGCGCCGTCGCGGCCGCCCGCGCCGCTTTCGAAAAGGGCGCCTGGGCGGAGATGTTGCCGGCCGACCGGCAGGCATTGATGTGGAAGCTTTCCGATCTCATCGACCGGCACATCGATGAGCTGGCCGAGATCGAGAGCATCAACAACGGCAAGACCAAGTTCATGGCCACCGTCGTAGACGTGGCCGGCACGCGCGATTACTTCCGCTACATGGCCGGCTGGGCGACCAAGATCGAGGGCTCGACGTTTCAGACTTCGATCCACGGGGCGCCGGGAGCGAAGTTTCACACCTACACGGCGCGCGAGCCTGTGGGCGTCGTCGCCCAGATCATTCCCTGGAATTTCCCGTTGTCCATGGCTTCGTGGAAGCTCGGGCCGGCACTGGCTACCGGCTGCACCGTAGTTTTGAAGCCGGCCGAACAGACGCCGCTGTCGGCGTTGCGTCTGGCGGACCTCATCGCGGAAGCCGGCTTTCCGCCGGGCGTCGTCAACATCATCACCGGGCTCGGCGAGACGACGGGCGCCGCGCTCGTCGCGCATCCGGGTGTTGACAAGGTTGCCTTCACCGGCTCGACGGCCGTGGGCAAGCTGATCAACAAGGCAGCTACCGACACGCTGAAGCGGGTCTCGTTGGAACTGGGCGGAAAATCTCCAGTCATCGTGATGCCCGACGCCGATATGAGCCAGGTGATCGGCGGCGCCGCCAACGCGATTTTTTTCAACGCCGGCCAGGTCTGTTGCGCCGGCACGCGGCTCTTCGCACACCGCAAGGTGTTCGATCAGGTGTTGGAAGGGGTCAGCGCGGCCGCGCAATCCATCAAACTGGGGCCGGGTCTTGACCCGACTACCCAGATGGGCCCGCTGGTCTCGCGTGAGCAGCAGGAGCGGGTTCTAGGGTACATCGAGTCCGGCCGCAAGGACGGCGCGAAAGTGGTGACCGGCGGGGATGCCCCCTCGTCGCCGGGGTTCTATGTGAACCCCACCGTGCTGGCCAACGTCCGCCCGGACATGAAAGTCGTACGGGAGGAGATCTTCGGGCCGGTACTGGTCGCGCAGCGTTTCGAGGACCTGGACGACATCGCCGCGTTGGCCAATGACACCCCCTTTGGCCTCGGGGCCAGCGTCTGGTCGAAGGATATCAGCGCCGTGCACCGCCTGATTCCCAAGCTCCGGGCCGGCACCGTCTGGGTCAATTGCCACAATTTCGTCGATCCGAACATGCCGTTCGGCGGCTTCAAGCAGTCAGGCTTCGGGCGCGAGCACGGTCGCGCGGTCATCGAGATGTACACTGAGCTCAAGTCGGTGTGCATGGCGATCTGAAGCATCGAGCTCGCAACTAAATAAAGCCGCGGTCACACAGCGGCACCAAGCGGATCTTAAGGGGGTCTATGGACTTATCGCGCCTGGGGGCGTTGAGCCTCGCTGTTGTGTTGGCTGCTTGCAGCTCAAAGGAAGGCCCTCCGACCGCGGCGCCCGCCACCGCAGCACCTAAGGTCGCTGCCGTCGACGGTGCGCGCATCGCGGCGGCCGACAGCGAGCCCGGTAACTGGATGACATACGGGCGCACGTACGACGAACAGCGATTCAGCCCCCTCAAACAGATCAACGCCGACAACGTGTCGCAATTGCAACTTGCCTGGCACGTCGATCTGGATGCGGCTCATCGTGCGCAGGAGTCGACTCCGGTAGTCGTCGACGGGGTCATGTACGTCACGACGGCCTGGAGCAAAGTGATTGCCCTGGACGCGGCCACCGGCGAGCAGAATTGGGTGTTCGATCCCGCCGTGCCGGGGCCGACCGGTTTCAAGGCGTGTTGCGACGTGGCCAACCGCGGCGTCGCCGTTTGGAACGGCAAGGTTTACTTCGGCACCGTTGACGGTCGACTGATCGCGCTTGATGCGGCCACCGGTAAACCCGTCTGGTCCGTCTCGACAGTGGATGATTCCAAGTCATACACCATCACGGGCGCCCCTCGGATTGTCAAAGGTAAGGTGATCATCGGCAGCGCGGGTTCCGAGTACGTGCTGCGAGGTTTCATCAGCGCCTACGATGCCGAGACGGGCAAACAGGTCTGGCGCTTCTACACGGTGCCCGGCGAGCCCGGTAAGCCGGACGGGGCGGTATCGGACCAGGTGCTGGAGAGCAAGGCACGGCCCACCTGGAATGCGGATTCCTGGAAAATGGGCGGGGGCGGGACGGTCTGGGACTCGATGGCCTACGACCCCAAGCTCGACCTGCTTTACTTCGGCACGGACAATGGCTCGCCCTGGAATCGGGCGGTGCGTAGCCCGGGCGGCGGCGACAACCTGTTCATCGCCTCCATTGTCGCGGTGCGACCCGACACGGGCGAGTATGTGTGGCACTTCCAGGAAGCGCCCGGGGAAAGTTGGGACTATTCGGCGGTGCAGCACATCGTGTTGGCCGACCTGGAAATCGACGGCAAGCTGCGTCAGGTGTTGATGCAGGCGCCCAAGGACGGCTTCTTTTACGTCCTCGATCGCGCCACGGGCGAATTCCTCTCGGGCAAGCCGTACGCCGCGGTCAATTGGGCCGCCGGGCTGGATGCGAAGACCGGTCGGCCCGCCGAGGATCCGCACTCCCGCTACGGCGAGACCGGCAAGCCGTGGGCGGCGTTGCCCGGGCCGGGCGGCGGACACAACTGGATGCCGATGTCTTACAGCCCGCAGTCGAAGCTCGTATACATCCCCGCCAACGACATGGGCTTCGTGTACATCGGTGACAAGCACTTCAAGCCGCGAGCATTCGGCTGGAATACCGGTATCGATTTCGACGCGGGAAGTCTTCCGGACGATCCACGGACCGTTGCGGGCATCAAGAGCGGGCTGAAAGGCAGCCTGCTGGCTTGGGACCCGGTCGGGCAACACGCGGCCTGGAAAGTCACCTTGGATAAGCCCTGGAACGGCGGAGTCGTTTCCACGGCCGGCAACCTCGTATTCCAGGGCCAGGCGACCGGTGAGTTCGCAGCGTTCAAGGCCGACGATGGCAAGCGCCTGTGGTCGACACAGACGAACACCGGCATCGTGGCGCCGCCCATTACGTATCAGGCCGGCGGCGAGCAGTACGTGGTGGTCGAGTTGGGCTGGGGCGGAGCGTTTCCGCTGTCGGCCGGTGAGCTGGCTCGCGGCTCTGCAGCCAATGATCAGAACGTACCGCGCCTGCTGGCGTTCAAGCTCAAGGGCACGGATACGATGCCGGCGGCACCGCAAGTCGCCGATCGTAAGTTGGAACCGCCCGCCGACAGGGCTTCAGCCGCTGTCGTCGCACAGGGGAAGACTCACTATCACGCGTACTGCAACTTTTGCCACGGCGATAGCGCCGTGAGCAGCGGGGTGTTGCCGGACCTTCGCTATGCGGCGGCCTTGTCTAACGCAGACGCGTGGCAGAGTATCGTCCATGACGGCGTGCGGCAGGCCAATGGAATGATTCCTTTTTCCCAGGCTTTGAGTGCGACCGAGATTGAGGCCATTCGCGCTTACGTAATTCATCGCGCTAATGAGCAGAGCGCCGAGTCGAAGAAGAAGTCTCACTGACACGGGAACGTATGACGCCTTTCGAGACCTTCGCTACGGACAGCCAGGAACCGGGCAGGAGGCTGGAGTACTGGAACGAGGTCGCGTGCAAGACATTCACGCCCGTCGTTTCGGATCCGCTCGATCTGTCCACGTTCTGCGCGAGCTTGACGCGTGCGCAGATCGGCGGCTTGCGTATCGCCGAAGTGCGATCGGCCCCCGCTACGATCCGCCACACGGTTTCGCAGGTGGCTCACACTCGCGAGGCGTCTTTCTTCCTCGTGCTGCAACTCGAAGGCACCAGTAGCAATCGCCAGGGCGCGCGGGATGCGCAGCTGCAACCGGGCGACTTTACGCTCTGCGCCAGCATGCTTCCCTATGAGATGCAGTTGCCCGGCGCGGCACGCAGGATCGTGCTTGGCGTAGAGGACGGCCTGCTCCGGCGGCATCTGGCGTGCCCCGAGAATGTGCTGTCCGTGCGGATGCCCGGCAATACGGGCATGAGTGGGCTGCTGTCCGATTTCCTGAGGAATTTGTGGGGCTGTCGCCACGAAACCTGGGAGCCCGGGGTGAACCTGCGCATGGCCTACACGGTGTTGGATCTGATCTCGGCCGCGTACTCCGGCATACCCGGGGCGCAATCCGATCCTGCGTCGCTGGCGAGCGCCCATCGGGCACGCATTCTCAATTACATCGAAGCCCACCTGCGCGACCCGCAGCTCAGTCCCCCGCGAATCGCACAGGCGTGTCGGATCACTCCGCGATACCTGCATCACCTGTTCGCGCCGGAGGCGCAGACCGTTACTCAGTTCATCCAGGGACGGCGGCTGGAGGAATGCGCGCGGGCGCTCGCGGCCGCCCCAGTGCACGGACGCCGGGTCACGGACATCGCATTCGCGCATGGCTTCACCAGCCTGACTCACTTCGGCCGCATATTCCGCAACCGCTTTGGAGTCACGCCGAGCGAATATCGCCGCGTCGCGGGCAACTAGCGGTCCCGCGAGCGCTTCGGCGCGGATCCGTCCCGCGCAAGTGTGGCGCGTGAGGTAAAATTCCGCTCGCCATGAGCCTCCCAAAAATATTCCTGACGCGGCGCTGGCCCGCCGACGTCCAAAGCCACCTGGCACTGCGCTACGACGTCGCGTTAAACGAGGCGGACGTCCTGCTCGGAGCGCAGGAACTGCGTGGGGCGCTGCGTTCGTCCGATGCTCTGTGTGTGACCGTAACCGAGAAGCTGACCGCCGATATTCTGCAGTCGGGCGCCGGACGGGTGCGAATAGTCGGCAACTATGGCGTGGGTGTGAGCCATATCGACCTGGAAGCCTGCAAGAGTCTGGGCATCGTTGTGACCAATACGCCGGATGTGGTCACGGAGCCCACCGCGGATCTTGCGGTCATGTTGATGCTGATGGCTGCGCGCGGAGCGGGAACTGGCGAGCGCGAAGTGCGCAGCAACACCTGGCCCGGCTGGGGGCCGATGAGAAATCTCGGGGTCGATGTGACGGCCAAAACGTTGGGACTGGTCGGGTTTGGCCGCATCGGTCAGGCGACGGCCCGCCGGGCGCATCACGGTTTCGGCATGTCGGTGCTTTACCACTCGCGCCGCCGGGCCGACGTGCAGCTCGAAGCGCACAGCCGCGCTACTTACTGCGGGTCGCTTGATGAACTGCTGGGCAGGTGCGATTTTTTGTCGCTGCATTGCCCGGGCGGAGCTCAGACCCGTCATCTGATCGATGCGCGGCGGCTGGCGCAGATGAAGAAGTCGGCCATTCTCATCAACACCGCACGCGGCGAAGTCGTCGACGAACAGGCGCTGGCCCAGGCGCTGCGCAGCGGCACCATCGCGGCCGCGGGGCTGGATGTTTACGAGAACGAGCCTCAGGTTCCGGAAGGATTGCGCCAGCTGGAAAACGTTGTTCTGCTCCCGCATCTGGGCAGCGCGACATTGGAGACGCGCGTCGCCATGGGCATGCGTGTTGCGCGGAACCTGGATAGTTTCTTTGCCGGCGGCGAGCCGCCGGATCGGGTTGTTTGAAGAGGCAGCACGCATGATCAAGCGCAAACTGGGTTCCTCGGGGCTGGCGATTGCCCCGCTGGCCTTCGGCGGCAATGTCTTCGGCTGGACGGTGAATGAAGCCACCTCCCTCACGCTGCTGGACGCATTCGTCGCGGCAGGCTTCAATTTCATCGACACCGCCGATGCCTATTCGCACTGGGTGCCGGGCAACAAGGGCGGTGAATCGGAGACCATCATCGGCAGCTGGCTACGCCAGCGTAAAGTGCGCGACAAGGTCATCATCGCGACCAAGGTGGGCGTGGAGATGGGCCCCGGGGAAAAGGGCCTGTCCAAGGCCTACATCCTGCGAGCCGTGGAGCGTTCGCTGGAGCGACTGAACACGGAGTACATCGATCTCTACCAGTCGCACCGCGACGATCCCGATACCCCCATCGACGAGACTCTGGAGGCGTACGCCCAGTTGATCAGGGACGGCAAGGTGCGCGCGATCGGCGCGTCCAACTTCACGGCCGCACGGCTGGCTGAAGTTCGCAAAGTCAGCGCCGCCGGCGGCTATCCGCGCTATGAGAGCTTGCAGCCCTGGTACAACCTTTACGAGCGCGACAAGTTCGAGGGCGAGCTGGCCGATCTGTGCGCTCGGCAGGACATCGGCGTGATTTCCTATTTCTCGCTCGCAAGCGGCTTTCTGACCGGGAAATATCGCGAGGACAAGGACTTCGCCCATAGCGCGCGGGCCTACCGTGTGAGGGAAATGCTAAATGACCGCGGACGCCGGATTCTGGCCGCGCTCGACAAGGTGTCGGCTGAGTTGGGCGCAACGCCCGCGCAGGTGTCCCTGGCGTGGCTCGTCGCGAAAGGCGTAACAGCGCCTATTGCGAGCGCTACCAGCATCGAGCAGCTCGATGAACTGATGTCCGGCGTAAACCTGACACTGGGCGCAGAGTCGGTGAAACTGCTGGACGACGCCAGCGCTCCTTAGGACACCGGCGTACCCCGGAAAGCCGGCCCGCACAGGACGCCGGCGTGTGTCAGAGGCCCGGCTCTAAGAATGTCGCGACATCAGCAGCCCTAGCTCCGGCGGCAGCGGTGCCAGATCTATTTCGACATTGAGGCAGGCGGGCTTGCCGCTCGCGAGGGCGGCGGCGATTGCCGGCTTCAGATCGGCGATCCGCGTGACATGTTGGGAATGGCAGCCCAACGCCTGCGCGACGTCGTGGTAGCGGGCGTCCGATAGCCGGGTTCCGGTCACGCGCGTGCTGCCGGAAACGATCTCCTGGAAATGTTGGGAGGCGGCCCAACTGCGGTTGTTCATGATGACGACGATGATCGGCAAGCGATGGCGCGCCATCGTGTCGAGCTCGGCCATAGTGAAGCCGAAGGCGCCGTCTCCGACCAGGCATAGTACGCGCCGCTGCGGATGGGCGGTCTGGGCGCCGATCGACAGGCCCATGCCAAATCCCACCGCACCCAGGAAGCCGTGTGTGATGTAGCTTCCGGGATGATTCTGGCGGATCGTTTCATTCAGCCAGTGATACGTTTCCGCACCGTCCGCCACGACGACGGTCTCATCGTCGATGGCCTCGACGATCGCGGCGACCGCCTGATAAGGGTGAATGGGCGGTGCGCTGCGAGCCGCTTCGTCGACGAGTTTGCGGGTACGCGCGATTTTGAGGCCGCGGATGTGCTCGGCCCAGGCACGACGCTCCGGCCACTGAATTGCCTTGGCTTGGGCGAGCAGTGCGAGCAGTGTCTCCCGGGAATCCGCGACCAGGCCCAAGGCGACCGCGCGCAGCCTGCCGATTTCCTTTGGATCGATTTCCACGTGAATGACTTTGGCGGCCGTCGGCACGAGCCGATCGCTGCTGCCCAGCGTGAACAATCCGAATCGCACTCCCAAGGCCAGTACGACATCGGGACGCTCATCCCCGGTGAGGTCGGCCATCTTGTGGAACGTGCCGCCGTACAACGGATGGTTGCTCGGCAACAGTCCGTGAGCCTGGAAGTCGGAGAAGACCGGAATGCCCGCCGCTTGTGCGAACTCGCGCAACTGCGCCGCGCAGCCGGATTGCCAGGCGCCGACGCCAGCCATGATGACCGGTCTGCGCGCCTCCAGCAGGAGCCGAAGTGCCTGGGCGACCGCTGTCTGCGTCGGCGCTGGAGGCGCGTCCAAGATGCTTTCCGGGATCGCCACCAGATCCTCGTCGACGGTCGCGCCGAGTACATCGGATGGGATATCCAGAAGTACCGGACCGGTGGGGCCGGAAGTGGCGATGCGGATGGCGTGGGCCACCAGCCTGGGAATCTGTTGTACGGTGGTGATCTGGTGTGCCCACTTGGTCACCGGCCTGGCAATTGCGACCTGGTCGATGCCTGCCTGCAGGGTGTTGGTTTCAGCATCCTTCAGCGCGGCCGCACCGCTGAAATACAGCACGGGAGTCCTGTCCAGGTAGGCATTTGCCAGCGACGTAATGACGTTGGTAAAACCGGGTCCCGCGGTGACCATCGCAACCCCAAGCTTCCGCGCCGCGCGGGCGTATCCTTCGGCCGCGTGGCCTGCAGCCACTTCGTGTCGGGTATCGACCACCGGAATGCCGTGGTCCAGACAAGCCTGAAAGATCGTCTCGAGGTGCGCGCCGTGCAACCCGAAGATATGCCGGACTCCCGCTTTTTCCAGAGTCCGAACGACCAGTTCGCCACCCGTGATCGACTTGCCCATCTCGCTCCCCCTTTAAACAAATTCCTGGTGGATTCTCCGGTGTCCGTTGCCAAATTGCCACGTTCGGCCGGCCTCCGGGCGGCCGCAACGGTCGATCCGCCATAAATTCCCATTAGCCTTCGGGGCGGCGGATAAAATGGCCGCCCTTCGTCAGACGGAATGAACATGCAGACCACAGGCGCCGCATTGCTCGAGGCTATGACCGAAGCGGGAATTGAGTACATTTTCGCCAATCTCGGCAGTGACCACACCGCGCTGATCGAGGCCTTGGCGGCGGCACCCGCCGACGGTGGACGCTATCCACAGGTCATCACCTGCCCGAACGAGATGGTCGCCCTGACGGCCGCGCACGGATTCGCGCAGTTGTCCGGTCGTGCGCAGGCCGTGGTGGTGCACGTCGACTGCGGCACCCAGGCCTTGGCGGGCGCCATCCACAACGCGGCCAAAGCCCGGGCGCCGGTTTTGATCTTTGCCGGGGCTTCGCCGGTCACCCAGGAAGGCGAATTGCCGGGCAGTCGCAACGAATTCATCCATTGGATCCAGGATGTCTTCGATCAACGCGGCATCGTGCGCGGCTACATGCGCTACGACAACGAGATCCGAACCGGCAGGAATGTGAAGCAATTGCTGCATCGGGCGATGCAGTTCGCGAATAGCGATCCCAAAGGTCCGGTGTACCTGATGGCGACGCGCGAGGTCCTGGAGTCCGAGACGGGTCCTGTGACCATAGACAAGGATCGCTGGCTCCCGACGGCGCCGGGTGCGTTGTCGCCGGACGGTGTTGCGCGCGTAGCTGCGGCTTTGACGTCGGCGCAGCGGCCGCTGGTGGTGACTTCTTACCTGGGCCGCAATCTGGCTGCCGTGCAGCAGCTCGTGAAACTCGCGCACAGCGTAGGGGCCGGTGTGCTCGAGTCAGTTCCGAGCAGCGTCAACTTTCCATCGGACAATCCGCTATACCAAGGCACGCAGTGGAACGAGAAGCGTCAGAACCCGGCCCTTGCCGAAGCCGACGTCATCCTGGTGATCGATAGTGACGTGCCGTGGATCCCGTTGATCAACCATCCGAGCGAAACTGCGCGGATCCTGCATATCGACGTGGATCCCCTGAAGCAACAGATGCCGCTGTGGTACATCGAGGCGCACCAGAGCTTCCGCGCCGACGGCGAAGTCGCGCTCCGGCAGCTCAATGCCCATATCGAGACGCTGAAACTTGACGAAAGGTCGCTGGCCGAGCGGCGCCATCACTACGGGGAGCGCCATGCGGAGCGGGTTGCGGAAATCAAGCGGCTGGAGAAGCCCGTATCGGACGATCTGACACCGGAGTACCTGACAGCCTGCATCCGCGAGGCAATCGGCACTGATGCCATCGTCATGAGCGAGGGCGTCACGAACTTCGGAACCATCTCGAATCATATCGGCCGATCTCGCCCCGGAACTTTTTTTACGGCGGGCGGAGGCTCGCTGGGTTGGAATGGTGGCGCGGCGTTTGGTGCGAAGCTGGCGCGCCCGGACGTGCTCGTGGTGGCGCTTACGGGTGACGGGTCTTATATGTTCTCAATCCCGTCCACCGTGCATTGGATGGCGCGGCGCTATCGCAGTCCGTTCCTTCAGGTGGTTTACAACAACGCCGGCTGGAGAGCTCCGCGCTTCTCCACCATCGGTGTTCACCCGGAGGGTTTGGCAGCCCGGGGCGACGACATTGCGACTAGCTTTGCACCCACTCCGGACTACGCTGGTATTGCGGCGGCAGCCGGCGGTGCGCATCCTGAGACGGTCCGTACAGCGTCGCAAGTGAAGCCCGCGCTTGAACGTGCCCTACGCGCTGTTCGCGAGGAGGGCCGCAGTGCGGTGATCGACGCAGTGTTGGCCCCCGCATATAAGGCCTGAACGGTTTTAGCAAGCAGGCGAGCCTGCCTAACAGGAGATTCCATGAACGCGCAAGTTTCCCCCGCACGCCAGGACTCGCTAATCGCTGGATTTCTGGCCCGGACCCAGCAACTTTTCATCGACGGCCGTTTTGTGGCGGCTCAATCGGGCAAAACATTCGATGTCATCAATCCGGCAACCGGTGAGGTGTTCGCGAAGGCCGCGGCGGGCGACGCCGGCGATATTGATCTTGCGGTCAAAGCGGCTCGAAAAGCGTTCGAGAGCGGACCGTGGCCCAGCATGTCGGCCAGCGGGCGGCGCAATCTGCTGTTGAAGCTTGCTGATGCGATCGAAGCGCACGCGGACGAGTTGGCCATGCTCGAGAGCATGGATAACGGCATGCCATTGATGGTGGCGAAATTCGCGGCCGTCGCAGGTTCCGCCGAGTGCCTGCGCTATAACGCGGGCTGGGCGGGAAAGATCAACGGCGAGACGCCCACGCTGTCGGCGCCCAACCATCACGCTTACACGCTGCGGGAGCCGGTGGGTGTGGTGGGTTCGATCACACCCTGGAATTTTCCTCTGGCGATGGAGGTGGCGAAGATTGCCCCTGCGCTCGCCATGGGTTGCACGGTGGTGCTCAAGCCGGCGGAGCTGACACCCCTGACGGCTATCCGCCTCGCCGAACTGATTCAGGAAGTCGGCTTCCCACCCGGCGTCGTCAATATTGTCACCGGCTTCGGCGATCCGGCCGGCAAGGCGCTGGTCGCGCATCCCGAGGTCGACAAGATCTCCTTCACCGGGTCGACCGTCGTGGGTAAGTCCATTGTGGCCGCGGCGGCGGGGAACCTGAAGCGGGTAGCGCTTGAACTCGGCGGCAAATCGCCGGTGATCATTTTTCCGGATGCCGACCTGGATCGAGCAACCGAAGGTGCAGCCAACGGGATTTTCGGCAACGCGGGTCAGGTGTGCGTGGCGGGGTCGCGCCTCTATGTTCACAAGAGCGTGTTTGACCGTGTCGTCGGCGGCATTGCGGAGCGGGCGCAGAAGCTCAGAGTCGGGGCTGGCCTGCAGCCGGATACGCAGATGGGACCGCTGGTGTCGCAGAGGCAGTTGGAGCGGGTGACCGGCTACATTCAGTCCGGCGAGCAGGACGGCGCCGAAGTGGTGGTGGGCGGCAAGCGGGTTGAGGGCCGGGGTTATTTTATTCAGCCGACGGTGCTGGCGCAGACCAATCGTGACATGAGAGTGGTGCGGGAGGAGATCTTCGG
>FTJL01000987.1_pt3 | contig 17818 bp, 21 predicted proteins | sample 1658551 | NCBI WGS metagenome assembly FTJL01 (sample SAMEA3914835, study PRJEB12502) | metagenome | biome: forest; material: soil | place: Canada | collected 2011-07-03 | depth 0.3 m
GCAGTTCGTGCGGGACTACCTGGAAACCCTCGACTGGAACAAGAAAGCGCCGGGACCTGCGTTGCCGGCCGAAGTCATCGCGCGTACCAGTGAGAATTACCGTGAGGCGCTGGCGAGACTGACCGCGTAGAGATACCACCATGCAAGCTCCTTGGATCGCTCCCTCCATTCTGTCGGCCGACTTCGCAAGACTGGGCGAAGAGGTGGACGCGGTTTTGCGCGACGGCGCGAGCGTCATTCACTTCGACGTGATGGACAATCACTACGTGCCGAATCTGACCATCGGCCCGTTGGTCTGCGAAGCACTGCGCAAGCACGGAGTGCAGGCGCCTATCGATGTGCACCTGATGGTTCGCCCGGTCGACCGGCTGGTGCCGGACTTTGCCGCCGCCGGCGCCACTTACATTTCGTTTCATCCCGAGGCCACGGAGCATATCGACCGTACTATCGGGCTGATTCGCGAGCATGGCTGCAAGCCGGGCCTGGTGTTCAATCCGGCCACGCCGCTCGACTACCTTGATTACACGCTCGACAAGCTCGACATGGTGCTCATCATGTCCGTCAACCCCGGTTTCGGCGGGCAGAAATTCATTCCGACAGCGCTGCGCAAGCTGGCCGAAGTACGCCGCCGTATCGATGAGTCAGGGCGTGCCGTGCGGCTGGAGATCGACGGCGGCGTGAAGGTGGAGAACATTCGCGAAATCGCAGCAGCCGGCGCCGATACGTTTGTCGCGGGATCTGCGATTTTCGGGAGCCCGGATTACGCCAAGACCATCCAGGCGATGCATGCGCAGATTCTAGCGGCGGGACGCCCCGCCGCTTAAGTCAACGGGAGCGACGCTTACTCGTCGTCCTCGTCATCATCATCGTCGTCATCCTGATCGATCTGGCCAGCCTTGGCGCTGGCCGGCTTGGCGGGCACTATGACGGGGCGCGTCTTCATCTTCGGACGCGCATTGAAGACGACGATGGTCTTGCCCGTGGCGCGCAGCAAGCCCTGCTCTTCCAGTACTTTCAACACCCGGCCGGCCATCTCGCGCGAGCAGCCGACCAGACGGGATAGTTCCTGGCGGCTCACCTTGATCTGCATGCCTTCCGGATGCGTCATCGCATCGGGCTCGCCGCACAGGTCCATGATCGCGTGGGCCACGCGTCCGGTCACGTCGACGAAGGCGAGATCGCCCAACTTGCGGTTGGTGCGGTCGAGTCGGGTGGCCAGCTGGGTGGCCAGCTCGAAGATCAGCCCGGGACTTTCCGCGGCGATCTGCCGGAAGCGCGGATAAGTCATTTCCGCCAGTTCGCACTGGTTGCGGGTGCGGACCCAGGCACTGCGGGTCGGCTGTTCGTAGAACAGGCCCATCTCACCGAAGAACTGACCCCGGTTGAGGTAGGCAAGCACCATTTCGTTGCCTTCCTCGTCCTCGATCATCACTTCGACCGAGCCACTGATGATGTAGTACAGCACGTCGGGAAGGTCCCCGGCGTGGATGACGACCGTCTTCGACGGCACCGTCCGTATTCGACAGTAGCTCAGGAAGCGATTGATCGCCGGGATGTCGCTCAATGGTTTGATGTTCTCTTCCATACCCGCTCCCCGAGTGTCGCCTTTTTTTGGCGGCGGCCCGCTTTTTATACATAAGCCTGCTTAACTGCAAGCATACCGCTCAAATGATGCGAGCGGTGTGCGTCATGATGCGTGCTGTGTGCCTCATGACAGTGCGCACCGCCGCAGGCAGCTCGGCGCCGCCGGCCACCCTGGCTTGCATGCCATGCGCGATTTCATCTTCTCGCATCTTTTCCAGTATGGCACGACTGCGGACATCACCCGATGGAAGCCGCTCCAGGTGAGCGTCGAGATGTCGTTCGACCTGTCGCTCGGTTTCCATCACAAAACCCAGACTTGTCCGATCACCGGACAAGGCCGCGAGCGCGCCGATGGCGAAGGAGCCTGCATACCACAGTGGATTCAGCAGACTCGGCCGCGATTCCAGCTCTTTCAGCCGGGTCTCGCACCAGGCCAGATGATCCGATTCCTCGCGGGCGGCTTGGAGCAGCAGATCCCGGGTGGCGGCGCTGCGGGCGGCAAAAGCCTGCCCGTGGTACAGCGCCTGGGCGGCCATCTCGCCGGCATGGTTGACGCGCATCAGGGCCGCAGCGGTACGGCGGTCGGAGTCGGAAAGGTCCTCGGAATGCCCCTCGGCCTGAGCGGGGGGGGTGGGGAGTGTCGGCAGCGGCCGGGAGGCCCGGGCCGGGGCAAAAAGCGCCCGCAGGGCCCTGTCGGCGGCTCCAAGGAGGGAATCAAGCGGGTGGCCGGGGCCTTCCATGCGCTGCATTATAAGGGTCGCAAGCGGGCCCGTACGGCCGCCTTTGCATTGCCGGGGGCCGTTGAGTACACTTCCCGGCCTTTTTTCACCCCCTGATTCGCGGCGCGTTCTGATGTGAATTCGCCGCACTGAAGAAGCCATGAAGACCGTATTCGCCAACGTCACCGTATTCGCCAATGCCGGGAATGTCCGCGGGGATTGGTTCGTAGTCGATGCGAGCGGTAAGACGCTCGGACGGCTCGCGACCCAGATCGCGCACCGCCTGAAGGGCAAGCACAAGGCGACCTACAGCCCGCACGTGGATATGGGCGACCACATCGTCGTGGTCAACGCCGAGAAGATCCACGTCACGGGACGTAAGCTCACCGACAAGATTTACTACCACCACACCGGTTACATTGGCGGGATCAAGTCGATTGCCCTCGAGAAGCTGCTGGATGAGCATCCCGAGCGGGTAATCGAAATCGCCGTCAAAGGCATGCTGCCGAAGAACACTCTCGGTCGGAGCATGTTTCGCAAGCTGCACGTGTTCGCCGGCGGAGAGCATCCGCACCAGGCGCAACAGCCGCAGCCGCTCGAGATTCAATAAGGACCGCACGCGTCATGCCAGCGACTCAGCAAACTCACTACGGCACCGGCCGCCGCAAAACGGCTACGGCCCGTGTGTACCTTAAGCCCGGCAGCGGGCAGATCGTCGTCAACCGCCGCTCGCTCGACGAGTTCTTCGGGCGCGAGACGGGACGGATGATCGTGCGCCAGCCGCTCGAGGCGGTGCAGCTTGTCGACAAGTTCGACATCAGCGTACAGGTCGACGGCGGTGGGATTACCGGCCAGGCCGGCGCCATCCGTCACGGCATCACCCGCGCGCTCCTCCACTACGATGAGTCGCTGCGCAAAGTGCTGCGCGATGCAGGATTCGTCACGCGCGACGCGCGCGAGGTCGAGCGTAAGAAGGTCGGCCGGCGCAAGGCTCGCCGCGGACCGCAGTACTCCAAGCGATAAGCCAATCGAAGCGGCACCTTAAGCGGTGCCGCTTCGGTTTCGCATCCCCGCGGTTTTTTTGGGGGATCGTCTAGTGGTAGGACAACGGACTCTGACTCCGTTTACCTAGGTTCGAATCCTAGTCCCCCAGCCAAAACAAAATGGCCCGCCTCCGGCGGGCCTTTTTGTTTTGGCGCGGGGACTAGGATGACGACATTCGCCTGCAGCCAAAGTGGTTACCGAATCCAGCTTCGATTTCCCGTCAACGCGCGAGATTGAATGACAGTTTCCTCGGCGAATGTCGGCCCCGCAGGGGCCGCAGCGCCGCAGGCGCGCAGGCAATCCTAGTCCCCCATTCAAAAAGAAAAGCCCGCCTCCCGGCGGGCCTTTTCGTTTGGCGTAATTAGCGCGCCGCGCCCAACCCACTACGTCTTGTCGACAATAATGATGGGGTCGAGTCGCAGGTTCCTGACGGCCAGAAAATACTCGTACGCTGCGAGCTCCTCGCGTCCGTCCTCCCCTTCGTGGCGCCGTAGCGTTGCGCTGAATTCCATCGTCGGCCCGACGATACCGCCGCGCGGCGGCTCTTCGGTGAACGGCCAGCGTGCCAGCTTGCTGACGTCGATCTGCCCGTCCGTCTCCAATCCCAACCGGAAAAACTCAAGGGTGAACGGCAGATCCGCACGCCTGCTGCGCCAGGTGATTCGGCTACCCGCGTAGCCGCGGGTGCTGCCGCCATTCCTCCCGCAGATCAGGGTGTTCTCCTGGATGTCTATTTCGATCTGGATCGTGGATACCATGATGGCGACCTCCCATGCGTTGAATCCAAGCGGTGCTCATCCGCTCGGCGAGGTTTTTACGTCCGCCAGCACACGCTGGAAGCGCTCGTCGTTGCGCAGGTCCGCGAATTCCGGCGCGGCTGCGACGAGTTGTGCCGGATAGCCCAATTCCACGGCGTGACGTAAAGCTTCGATTGCCGCCGCGGAATCTCGGTGTTGAATTGCAATGAGTGCGCTGTAGTAGTGAACGTAGACGACGTCCGGGCCGAGCTTGAGAGCTAGCGTCGAGAATCGACTCGAACGAGCCGCGTCGCCCACCCGGGCGTAGTAGTACGCGAGCTGAATCGAGGAAATCGCGTCTGTGGGGTTTACTCCAATCTCGTTCTCGGCCAGCGCAATGGCGTGACGGTATTCGAGCATCGCCTGCTGGCGCTGCGTGGGCATCTGATACAAAGCATCGGCAAGGTTGCCCCATACGCGATGATCGGAGCCCGCGATGCCGGTTGCCCTGCGGAACATACGAGCCGCGTCGCTAAAGCGACCGAGATAGTAATAGACCGTTCCGGAGTTCGAATAGGCGCTGCGCGTCGGCCCGAGCTCAATGGATTTCTCGAAAGCACTCGCCGCACCCGGCAGGTCTCCGGTCATTTCCAGCGCCGCACCCAGGTTACTGAACGCCACTGCGCTGGCGGGGATGAGGTCCGTCACCCGGCGATACTGCGCGGCCGCCGCCTTCGCGAGTCCCCGCTGGAAAAGAAAATTTCCGAAGGCCGTGCGTGCCTGCCAATAGTCCGGTTCCGCTTCGATCGCGTTGCGGTAAGCGCCCTCGGCTTCGGGCATGCGGTGTTGTCCTTCGTACGCCTCCGCAAGTCCGATGTACGCGTCGGCGTCGCCGGGATACTTGCGGATAGCGTCGCGATAGATCGACATCGCTTGCGCGTTGCGTCCGCCAACCAGGTACAGATGCGCAAGTGCGTTATTCACTTCCCGCAGCGAACCGTCGAGGCCTAAGGCCTTGTCGCAGGCACTCTCGGCTTTTGTTGCAAGGGCCGTGTCGCGCTCGCGCTCGTACCTTAGCGCATAGCTCTCACACAGTCCCGCATGGCCGAGAGCGAATGCGGGGTCGATTGCAATGGCCTCCTGGAACATGGCTTCCGCTTCATCGAGCTGTCCCGTGTTAGTGGGTTGTTGCAGCTTCGCCAGTCCCGCGAGATACAGATCGAATGCTTTCGCGTGCGCTGTCGAGGGCTGAGTGAGGCGTTGCTCAGCGTCCCTTGACAGCACTACCTGCAGCACCTGCACGATCGAGCGGGACAGATCGTTCTCGATGCCCAAAAGATCCGCCCGGTCGCGATCGTAGCTCTGGGACCAGACCTGGTACCCGGAAGTTGCATCGATGAGTTGCGCCGTCACACGCACATGATCTCCCTCTCTGCGCACACTGCCTTCGAGGACATGACGCACTCCCAGCGTTCTGGCAATCGTGCGCACGTCGGTACTGTGTGCCTTGAACGCGCGCGTTGAGGTTTGCGAGGCGACCCTTACGCCCGGAACCCGTGCCAGGCGACTGGAAAGCTCCTGTGCCAGTCCATCGCCGAGATACTCACTTTTCCCACCGGGGCTGTCATCGACCAGTGGCAGGACCGCAATGCTCTTCGGTGGCTCGACGACGATTGCCGAATTCGCGTGTGACGAGGAGCCGGGGAGCAGCGGCTGCCAAATAAAATGCACCACGCCCCACGCGCCTGCCAGGACGGTGGTACCCGCGATAAGGCTGAATAAAAGCCGCGCGTACTTCGGCCGTACCATCCGTGCGCGGTCCGCGGGATGTGTGACGGTGATCGATGGGGACTCCAATGAGCTGGCCGTAACGTCTGCGCTAACAGGGACAACAGAGGCCAGCATGCGATAGCCGCGACCGCGCACACCGGCGATGTAACGGGGCTCATGGGGGTTATCGGAGAGCGCGTTGCGCACCAGCTTCACGCGCTGGCTCACCGTTTCCTGCGAGACCACCAATCCCGGCCAGACTCGCTCAATCAATTGATCGAACGACACGATATTGGGAGCCGCGAGAGCGAGTGCCAGAAACAGCTGGAACGACAGCTCAGTCACCGGGAGTTCGACGTCTGCGCGGGTTATACGCTGCCGCCCGATGTCGACAATCAGATCGTCGACCCGGTACGCGGTCAGTAGTGGAGCCGATGCCGCTGAGGTGCTGGCTGCCATAGCCGGCGCCACCTCCAGGCGAAGTGCCACGGAACGGCCGATCTTACGCCCGAACCCCCTGCGAGGGGTTAGTGGAGACTACCTGTGCTGCGCGCGATACACCCACCCGGATCCAAAGGGGCCGGGTGGGTGACACGCATCGATCACTTCCGGGAAGTACCTTGTGCGTTCTCCGCGACTCGCGCGTCGGAAGCTTTGCCACTGTGCAGGGCCGTGAGCAGCGGACTGTTCACTTTCTCGACGGCACCTGAGACTGCGCCGTCGTAACAGACTTTCCAGTCCGCATAGCGATCCAGCCTGTGACCTCCATCGTTCTGTGAGCAGACCTGGCGGGCGGCGCGCTGGATTCTGCGATACAGGGCGGCCGCGCCGGCCGACGCGTTCAGATTCAGATCCGCGAAGCTGACCTTTACGCTGTGGGTCTCAAATCCTGCGTCGGCGGCTACAGCCGGACGAGGCCCGACCGTACAGACAAGCGCGATCAGTGCAGCGAACGAAACGAACGAGTTGCGGTTGCGATGGTTATTCGAGGGGTTCATAGCGGTTCTCCGTTTGGGTTGAGTGCCGCTGAAACGCTATGGAAAACCCCGACGCCTCACATGAAGGTCCTATAAAGGTTCGTGAAGATACGGTGATGAGGGGTGAAGGTGCGCTGTGGATGAGTTGCTGAACCTCATTCCATGCAGCGTCGGTCGTGCATCGCCGGTCATGCAGCGTGGGTGAGGGCTTTGCTGCTGTGCGGGTCGTTGGAAGTGTGAAGCGCTTCACACGCGCCGCTAGAGAAGAGTCTGTACCCCATCGTCGGTGCCCATCACCAGTACATCGGCGGGTCGGGCGGCGAAGAGTCCAACCGTGACGACACCGGCAAGCTGGTTGAGCTGGCGTTCGAGAAGGAGTGGGTCGGATATCACGAGGTCGTGGACGTCAAGAAGGTCATTGCCGTTGTCCGTGACGCATCCCCGGCGCCATACCGGTCGCCCCCCCAAGGCGGTGAGCTCGCGCGCGACCAGCAATCGCGCCATGGGGATCACCTCGATGGGCAGTGGGAACGTCCCGAGTACCGGGACCAGCTTGGCGTCGTCGATCAGGCAGATGAAGCGCTTCGAAGCGGCGGCCACGATCTTCTCGCGGGTGAGGGCGGCCCCTCCGCCTTTGATGAGATGACGTGCGCGGGTGGCTTCGTCGGCTCCATCGAAATACAGCTCGAGCTCCCCGACGTCATTGAGATCCAGCACCGCAATGCCGATCGCCGCCAGCCGCGCGGCGGATGCGGTGGAACTGGAGACAGCGCCGCGGAGGCTGTTTTTACGGCTCGCCAGCGCTTCTATGAAGTGATTGACCGTCGAGCCGGTGCCGATGCCTATGACCTTGGCGTCCTGCAGGTACTCCAGTGCCGCCAGTGCCGCACGCCGCTTCTTCTCATCGCTCGTAGCCATCGAAGCTCTCCGTCCCGTTCAGGTTTCCCGGCTGCGAAAACGACTGTGCCCGCTTACGCGGGCACAGTCTGTCTGCAAATCACCCGGCTACCGCCTACGCGGTGGGCCGAGTTAGGCCTACTTCTTCTTTGCAGCTTTCTTCTTGGCCTTCTTTTTTGCCTTCGCCATGTTAGCTCTCCAGTTATCAGGTTAGTCCGAGGTCGGAGTATATACACGCGAAATGAAATTACAAGCGAGCGCTCGAGTGTGGTATGGCCCGGAGGGCCTGCGCGATTCACTCCAGCGAGACGATGAACTTCCAATGCGGCGCTTCCACCGGCGTCACCGATAAGCGATTGCCGACACGCAGCAGCGCCATACCCCGCAACTCTTTCGCCGCATGCGCGCGCAGCTCGGTGAGCGTAATCACCCGTGAAAGCCTGCGTTTCAAGCGTACGTCGATCATGAACCAGCGCGGCGCATCGGGCTTGCTGTCGGCATCGTAGTGGGGATGCTTTTTGTCGAACGCGGTGGGATCGGGATAGCCTTCCCGCGCCACTTCCATGATCGCGACGATGCCCGGCACCTTGCAGCTCGAGTAATAAAGAAAGACCGTATCGCCGCGCTTCATCTGGTCCCGAAGCGTGTTGCGCGCCTGAAAATTGCGAACTCCGTCCCAGAATGTCGTGGCCTTGGGGGCGGCGGCGAGGTCCTCGACACTGAAAGTATCGGGCTCGGTCTTCATCAGCCAGTGGTGCATTGAATGATCCCTTGCTCCGTCACCACCGCATCGAGGAGTACGTCGTGCGCGGCCGGAGTGATGCTGTCGAGCTGCTGGAAGGAGTAGGCGAGGCCTATCAGACGCGGTGCATGCCATGACGTGCGCCATCGACGGAAGGCGAAGGCGCGATCGTAGTAGCCGCCGCCGGTGCCGAGGCGAACCCCATGCTTATCGAATCCGAGAATGGGAAGAAACACGATGTCCAGGCGACGCGCGGCGAGGGTACGAGAGCCGTGCGGTTCGCGGATGCCGAGACGATTCGTACGATGCACGGCCCCCATCTCTACGAACTGCATGCTGCGTCCGCGGCGGCGGTGATCGATGCGAGGCAGGTAAATCTTCCACCCGCGCTTGCGGGCCAGGGCGACGAGTGCCGAGGTGTCGAGTTCCTCCGGCAAGGAGGCATACAAGGCAACGCGGGCACCGCTGCGAAGGTGAAATCCGCGGCCGACATGGGCCGCTATGAGTTTTGCGACACGGGCGCGTTGCGCCGGCGGCACGGCCCGGCGCTGGGCGCGCAACGCCACTCGCAGGGGTTTGCGGGCGGCGGCCAGTGCGGCGGCCAGTGGGGCGGCAGGGATGGAGTTAATAAGCGTCACCCGCCTGTGCCGGTGCGGATCGTTGCTCTCGAACCGGAGCAACAAGTGGGACGAGCTGTGACAGGGAAGGCTTTCCGCTCGAGGCGGACTTGCACAATTCTGTCCTCAAGCCCATGTGTCCCGGGGTGTTTACAATTAGGGTCCGAGGTAACCCGATTCGCGTGTCGAACACCGCAGGCGACGCCGGAATCGACTCTACACTAAATCGGTAAAGCTCAAAGTTCGAGTTGCTGGCCCTTCTCCAGGGCCCCCTCCACGCGCTCCCGCAGGGTGCGGACGCGTCCGACCACCTCATTCTCCAGCTTCGCTTCGCGATTCTTCAGGCGCATCAGTTCGTTGGCGAGGTTCAGTGCGACCATGACGGCAATACGATCGTGACCGACCACTTTGCCGCTGTCGCGGATCTCACGCATGCGGCCGTTGAGAAATTCGGCCGAATCCAGTAGTGCGGCACGTTCCTCGTACGGACAGGCGACCACGTACTCTTTCTCCATGATGCGAACGCTGACGCGCGCCGAATCCTGCGTGCTCATGCGCCGTGCTCCAGGGTCTTGAGCCGTCCGATCATCGCTTCCACGCGAGTACGGACCTGCTCGTTCTTATGTAGAAGCGAGGCACGCTCGGTGGCCAGCGATTCGTGTCGCTGACGCAACGCGTGATTCTCCTCCTTGAGCTGGTGCACGGTGCCGACCAGCTCCTCTATGCGTTTGGACAGTCGCACGAGCTCCAGATCGAGCTGGGTTTTTGTTGTGTCGCTCATGCGGTGGAACTATAGGGCCGCGCTCTTCGCGCGGTCAATCTGAACAAGCAGGCGGTTCAGGCATAATAAGGCCGATGCAAAACGCGAGCTACACGGAAATCCAGCGCGTCCTCACCGACCAGCGTTCCCTGGCGGATGCCGCCGAGGCGCATGGGACTCTCGCAGGGTGCCTGTGCGCCGCCGTGGGTTACCGTTTCGATGACTGGTTGCACGAGATCCTGCCCGAGGGACGGGCCGACCCCTTGTCGACGGCGGCCCTGCGCCAGCTGTATCTGGATACAGCCGGCGCCCTGGAGGGACCGGAAATGGAGTTCGAGCTGCTGTTGCCCGAGGACGAGGAGTCGATCGATGAGCGCACCGCGGCCCTGGGGCAATGGTGTCAGGGGTTTCTCTACGGCCTGGGAACCAGTGCCCTCCAGGACGCCAGCGCGCTACCCGGGGACATAGGTGAAATCGTGCGCGACCTGACTGAAATCACCCACGTGGACGTCGACGAGAGCCAGGGCCTGGAGAACAACGAAAGCGCCTACACGGAGCTGGTGGAGTTCGTGCGCGTCGGTGTGCAGCTCGTGTTCGAAGAGCTGGAACCGCTTCGGGACCAGCCCCCACCGCCGGAGGCAGCGCTGCATTGAAATCCGAGAAACCCGCCAGGTCCGCTCGCCGGACCGCAGTCCCTGCCGTTGCGAAAGCGCCGCGTGTGGCGCGGGATGAATTTGCACGCCGCCGCCGTCAGCTGCTGCGCCTGATGGGTCGCGACTCCATTGCAATCCTGCCTGCCGCGCCCGTTCGCCATCGCAACAACGATGTCGAGTATGAGTTTCGGCAGGACAGCGACTTCTACTACATGACGGGATTCGGCGAGCCGGAAGCCGTCGCCGTGCTGATGCCCGGCCGGGAGCAGGGCGAGTACGTTCTGTTCGTCCGCGATCGGGATCCGGCACGTGAAACATGGGATGGTCGAAGAGCGGGGCCGGAAGGGGCGACCCGCGACTTCGGTGCCGATGACGCGTTTCCGATTTCGGATCTCGATGACATCCTCCCGGGCCTGCTCGAGAACCGGACCGCCGTGTTCTACGAGATGGGCATGTATGCCGATTTCGATCAGCGCATGGTGGGGTGGGTGAACGGACTGCGCACCCAGGCCAGAAACGGCCGCCATGCGCCGCAGGAGTTTGTGGCGCTCGATCATGTACTGCACGACATGCGGCTGTTCAAATCACGCGGCGAAGTGGACGTCATGCGTGAGTCGGCCGAAATTGCTTCCCGTGCACACGTACGCGCGATGCGCTTCTGCCGTCCGGGGCTTATGGAATACGAGGTCATGGCAGAACTCGTTCACGAGTTCCGCAGCCACAACGCCGACACGTCCTACCACCCCATCGTCGGCGGCGGTCCGAACAGCTGCATTCTTCACTATCGGGAAAACAACCAGGCGTTGAACGACGGTGATCTGCTGCTGGTGGATGCCGGCTGCGAATACGAGACCTACGCCTCGGATATCACGCGTACCTATCCCGTGAACGGCAAGTTCACGGCCGAGCAGCGTGCCGTTTATGAAATCGTCCTGGAAGCGAACCTGGCCGCGATCGAAAAGGTGAAGCCCGGCAATCACTGGAACGACCCGCACGCTGCCGCCGTACATGTCGTGACTCAAGGGCTCGTGAAACTGGGGCTGCTGAAGGGTCGGGTCGCGAAGCTCGAGCGCGAGGGTGCGTATCGCAAGTTCTTCATGCACCGCACGGGTCATTGGCTCGGCATGGATGTTCATGACGTCGGCGACTACAAGGTCGGCGACGAGTGGCGCGTTCTTGAACCGGGCATGGTGATGACCATAGAGCCCGGGATCTACATTCCGGCCGGCTCCCGCGGTGTGCCGAAGCGCTTTCACAACATCGGAATTCGTATCGAGGACGATGTAGTCGTCACCAAGAAGGGCGTAGAGGTGCTTACATCGCAGGCGCCCAAGGATGCGAACGAGATTGAAGCCGTCATGGCTCGCGCCTGATCGCCTCCATGAGCGCGGTGTCCATGGCGGGTCGGGCTCACTTCGACGTTGCAATCATCGGTGGCGGCATGGTCGGTGCGAGCCTGGCGCTTGCGCTCTGTGACGCCGGGGTGTCGGTTCTATTAGTGGAAGGCATCGCGCCGGATTCCGGATCGCAGCCTAGTTTCGACGACCGGACCACGGCACTGGGCAACGCGAGCCGCCGTATCTTCGCGACACTAGGCGTATGGACGTCCATCGCGCCCCACGCGGCGCCGATTCGCACGATTCACGTGTCGGACGCCGGCCGCTTCGGTTTCGCCCGGCTGCGGGCGCAGGAACAGGACATCGAAGCGTTTGGATACGTCGTCACCAACAGGGTGATTGGGCGTGCCCTATGGCAGAAACTCCCCGGCGTCCCCGGCCTTAGCCTGCGGGTGCCGGGCCGTCTGACGGCGGTTGAGATTTCGGCGGACCAGGTCCAACTCACGGTTTCCTCCGATTCCGTGGGGTCCGAGCAATTCACAGCCAGCCTGGTGGTCGCCGCGGACGGTGCGCATTCCAGTGTGCGTGCGGCGGCGGGTATCAATGCCGAGGTCGAGGATTACGCACAAATTGCGATTACCGCCAATGTCGCTACGGACCGCCCCCAGGACGGGACCGCATATGAGCGATTTACCCCTTCGGGTCCGCTTGCGGTGTTGCCTTTGTACGACGGCAGTTACGGCCTTGTCTGGGCCGCCACCCCCGACAGGGCGGCGACGCTCCTTGAATTGAAGGATGAGGATTTCTTGCGCGAGCTTCAGGAGCGATTCGGATGGCGAGCCGGTCGGTTCATCCGCGTCGGCCGTCGCGCGTCTTATCCGTTGAAGCTGACGCGTGCCGCGACAACCATCGCCAAACGAACGGTACTGATTGGCAATGCGGCACAGGCTCTCCATCCTGTGGCAGGGCAAGGATTCAATCTGGGATTGCGTGATGCCGCCATGCTGGCCGAAGTCATTGCCAATGACGGCGGCGATGTGGGCTCGCCGGATTTGCTGCAGCGATTTTCTGAATGGCGCAGCGCGGATCGCTCGGGCGTGGTGCGGTTTACGGACGGACTGGTGAAGCTCTTCGGAGATTCGCGGCCCGGTATGGGCACGATGCGCAACCTGGGCCTGTTGCTTTTCGACCTGACGCCACCTGCCAAGAGTGCGCTTGCTCGAGTGAGCGCCGGATTCGGCGGACGGACGCCGCGACTTGCGCGGGGACTTGCCGTACGTGGCGCAATACGGAAGGTGTTGCCGTGACCGATGAGGTCTTGGATGTTCTGATAGTGGGCGGGGGACCTGCTGGGGCCTGTGCCGGTGTCTTGCTGGCGATGGGGTCGAGGGTAGGCGGCCAGTCGTTGCGCGTGGGTCTACTGGAGCCCAAGCGCCCGGCTGCGATTAATCACACTGATCCGATCGACTCGCGGGTCGTGGCGATCTCCAGGGCCAGTGAACGCATTCTGGGAACTGCCGGAGCGTGGGATCGAATCGACGGTCCCCGCATCTGTGCCTATGAACGCATGCGTGTCTGGCACGAGAGCGTCGGGGTGAATTCGCCCGAAGCCCTCGTGTTCGACGCCGCTGATGCCGGTGAACCGAATCTCGGCTACATCATCGAGAGCCGCCTGTTGCAGACGGCGCTGCTGGACGCGTTTGTCGAAACCGGTGGCCGCGTTGAAGCCGCTCAGTTGGTCTCACTGGACGTCGGTGCCGAATACGTCGCTGTAAAGACGAATAGCGGCACGCTGTCGGCCCGGCTCGTTATAGGCGCCGATGGCGCCCAATCGGCTGTAAGGGACGCTGTGGGCCTTACGGTGGAGTCTTCGGACTATCGCCAGACAGCCATTGTCGCAAGTGTGGCAACGCAGACAGACCACGACAGGACGGCATGGCAGCGCTTCATGCGAAACGGCACGCTCGCGTTCCTGCCCCTGGCGGACGGGACCAGCTCAATAGTGTGGTCGGCAGATGACGAACTGGCGGCCCTGCTGCTCGCTGCGACGCCGGATGAGTTCGCCACGGAATTGGATCGGGCGTCGGATTGTGCTCTGGGCTCGACCCGACTCGTGAGCGAGAGAGCTTCGTTCCCCTTACGCAGAATCACCGCACATCGTTACGTTGCTCATAGATGCGCCCTCGTAGGGGATGCAGCGCACGTTGTGCACCCTCTTGCGGGTCAGGGCGTGAACCTCGGACTACTCGATGCGGCGGTGCTCGCGCAGACCGTTCTGGACGCCCGGCGAGAACGCGAGGACCCCGGAGCCCTCCGTGTCCTTCGCCAGTACGAACGTTGGAGAAAGAGCGAATTGGCGATCATCGGCGCGGCGATCGATGCTTTCGATCGTTTTCTCGCCCACGGCACGGGTCCGTTGGCCCGGGTGGCGCAACAAGGTCTGGCCTGGGTCAATCGCAGCCAGGAGATGAAGCGTTTCTTCATCAGCCGCGCACTGGGTGTGAGTGGTGAGTTGCCGCGGGCCGCCTTAGGCCGGGCCGCGCCAGGCCGGTTCAAATAAGCGCAATCAAATCGAGCTTGGCGGCGCAGATGAAGTCGTTCTCCGACAGACCGCCGATCGCATGGGTCGTGAACTGCACGCGGCAATAGCCGTAACCCACTTCGAGATCCGGATGGTGATCCTCGATGTTGGCGACATGCGCCAGCGCATTGACGAAGCTCATGGTCCGGTAGAAGTCCTTGAACTTGAACTCCCTGCGAATCTCTTTTCCCGAGCTCGACAGCACCCAGCCGGCCGCGAGCCGAGCCAGCAGCTGCCGCGCCGCGGCCCCGTCGAGGGGAGCCACACCGCCCTCGCAGGGCTTACAGCGTTGTTCAGTGAGCTGGCTCATACCGCCTTGCGGGGCGGAAACTTTCGAGCCACGTACTGCTCGACGATGTCCTGGAACTCCGCCGCGATGTGATCGCCCTTCAAGGTGACCGATTTCTCGCCATCCACGTAGACGGGGGCCACGGGGCGTTCACCCGTACCCGGGAGGCTGATTCCGATATTCGCATGTTTGCTCTCACCGGGGCCGTTGACGACGCAGCCCATCACCGCCACCGTCATGTCCTCAACTCCCTCGAACTGGCGGCGCCATTCCGGCATCCGATGGCGGATGTGCGATTGAATGCCCTGGGCCAATTCCTGAAAGACCGTGCTGGTCGTGCGCCCGCAACCGGGGCACGCCACGACCATTGGCGTGAAAGAGCGCAGGCCCATGGTCTGCAGAATCTCCTGAGCGACGATGACTTCCTGGGTGCGGTCACCGCCGGGCTCGGGAGTGAGCGACACGCGGATGGTGTCACCGATACCTTGTTGCAGCAGTACGGACATACCGGCCGTGGAAGCCACGATGCCCTTGGAGCCCATGCCCGCCTCGGTCAATCCCAGGTGCAGGGGATAGTCGCAGCGGCCGGCCATGTTGCTGTAGATCGCGATGAGATCCTGTACGCCGCTGACCTTCGCCGAGAGGATGATCTGGTCGTGCGGGATGCCGATCTCTTCGGCGCGCTGGGCGCTCTCGAGAGCGGATAACACCACTGCGTTACGCATGATCTGCTGGGCGCTCAACGGCGCGGCGCTGGCCGAATTTTCATCCATCAGTCGGGTGAGCAGGTCCTGGTCCAGGCTTCCCCAATTGACGCCGATACGCACCGGCTTGCGATAGCGGCAGGCCGTCTCGATCATCTCCACGAATTGCGGATCCCGCTTAGCTCCGCGGCCGACGTTACCTGGATTGATGCGGTACTTGGCCAACGCTTCCGCGCATGCGGGGTGCTCACGCAGCAGCTTATGTCCATTGAAATGGAAGTCGCCGATCAGGGGTACGGATACACCCATCTGTTCGAGGCGTTCACGGATCGGCGCAACCGCTGCTGCGGCTTCCGTCGAGTTGACAGTGATGCGCACCAGCTCGGAGCCGGCGCGCGCGAGTGCTTTGACCTGCTGTGCGGTTCCCTCGATGTCGGCGGTGTCCGTATTCGTCATCGATTGGACGACGATGGGAGCACTGCCTCCGACACGGACGGTGCCAACGGAAACCTGAACGGAGGAGCGACGGATCGATGACATAGGGGCTACCGGAAGAGGGATTGCGGCAATTCTAGCGCGGATACCGAAAAGCGGCCCGCCAAGGGGGTAGATTTGGGTCCGGCAGCCCCGTAGGGGCGGGATTTTGGGGGGTGATGACATGCTGGAGCCAGGAGAGGAAGCGCAGCAGCGGGTGGATGCCGCCATAGACCGCGCGATCGCCGAGAAACGGATTGTCGGCACGGTCGTACAGATCGCGCATGACGGGAAGGTGGTCTACCGCCGGGCGGCCGGTTTTGCGAATCGTGAGACCCGCACGCACATGAGTGCGGAACGGATTTTCCGCCTGTCGTCGCTGACCAAGCCCATTGTCAGCGCGGCCGCGATGGCCCTGATCGAGCGGGGCAAGCTGGGTCTCGAGGACCTGGTCACCCGGTGGATTCCCGATTTCCGGCCCAAGCTCGCCGATGGGCGCGAGCCGAAGATCACCGTGCGGCACCTGCTGACGCACACGGCCGGGCTGGGATACGGCTTTGCCGAAACCCCAGAGGGTCCCTACCACCGGGCGAAGATATCCGATGGCCTGGATGAGTCGCCGGTCTCTCTTGAGAAGAATGTTCGGCGGATCGCCTCGGTCCCGCTGCTGTTCGAGCCGGGGACCCAGTGGAGGTATTCACTGGCGATCGATGTGCTCGGGGCCGTGCTCGAGCGCGCCGGCAGCGCCCCGTTGGCGGAGGTTGTCAGCCAGCGGGTTACTCGGCCGTTGGGGATGCAAGACACGGCCTTCTACTGCAGCGAGCCGACGCGCCTCGCGGTGCCCTATGTCGACGGCAAACCCGAACCTATTCTCATGTCGGACCCCGCTGTAGTGCCTTTTGGGCCTGACGCGGCGATTCGATTCTCTCCGTCCCGGGCGTTGAATCCTCACGCGTACGCCGCTGGGGGCGTTGGCATGGTGGGCACCGCGGAAGACTTCCTTCACTTTCTGGAAACGCTCCGCAAAGGAGGCGCGCCGATTCTCGAACGCCGCAGTGTGCAGTCCATGATGACCAATCAGATCGGGTCACTGCAGACCCTCAGAGGCCCCGGGCTGGGATTCGGCTTTGGCTTCGCGGTGTTGACCGATCCCGTCGCCGCACTCACGCCGCAATCCGCCGGCACCATCGAATGGGGCGGTGTGTATGGCCATCGCTGGTTTGTCGATCCGCAGCGCCGCCTGTCGGTCGTGGCGCTGACCAACACCGCACTCGAAGGGATGATAGGCGCCTTTACGCAGGATCTGCGGGACGCGATCTATGTTGGGCGATCACCGGTCGAACTGGTATGATTCAGACCTTCGCGACATCAGTCTGTTCGGAGAGAGTCCGGCTTGGAGCCGGAACGCCGAAGGCGCAAGTTCCGCCCGGAAACGCTCAGGCCAACGAACGGCAGACTGTGGAAACCTCATGACATGAGGATTCCTGGCGAACTCTGGAGAGCGGTGGACGTGGGTCCACCCACCGAAGGGGAGCGGCGCAGCTCAAGCGCCTGATCTCTCAGGTCACAGGACAGAGGGGCGAGGTACTGCAAGTACCCGCGGCCCTTTTTTGTCTGCGCGGCGGCGCGCCAACCGTGACCGGAGGATCGATGAACCATCAGACACCTCTCTTCCCGCTGCACCGGGAATTGGGCGCCCGCATCGTCGATTTCGGCGGTTGGGATATGCCGGTGCACTACGGCACACAAATCGCCGAGCACCACGCAGTACGCCGCGCTTCGGGCGTCTTCGACGTCTCGCATATGTGTATCGTCGATCTCAAGGGCGCGCATGTCCGAACCTTCCTACGGATGCTGCTGGCCAACGATGTCGGCAAGCTGCACCAACCCGGCAAAGCCCTCTATGGCTGCATGCTCAACAACGCCGGCGGCG
>FTJL01001068.1_pt4 | contig 17754 bp, 14 predicted proteins | sample 1658551 | NCBI WGS metagenome assembly FTJL01 (sample SAMEA3914835, study PRJEB12502) | metagenome | biome: forest; material: soil | place: Canada | collected 2011-07-03 | depth 0.3 m
TCCTCGCCCGCGGAGTGAGCTGCAACGTACAGGGCTTCGATTTCATCCAGAGTCATTGATGCGCTGTCGATGAGTCGCGCCGAAGGCGGGCAGTGTGCAAGGAGTTCCTGCGGCACCAACGACCCCGCGAAAAGACACACGGGGCAACGGGAGAGCAGATCGCGCCCGCGTACCGTAATGAGATCGGCTGCTCCCGGGCCCGCGCCGATAAAGTGCACAGTCATGGGAGGACCTCTATCTTTGCCAGCGCACAGGTCACGGATCCAGTAGCGATGCGCGGCCCCAGGAGCCGCGCAGTCGCTCCCGCTCCGGCAAGCGCTGAGGCTTCAGCGACCGAATGCACATTCATCGTGGCAAGGGAGCGTATGGAGCGAGTCAGAGTTCGCTCGCCCGCGGCTTCGAGCGCGGACTGCGGAATCAACACCAGGCCGACTCCTCGCGCTGCGGCTGCGGCGAAGATGCCGGGCTCGCCGGCTTTGCGTACCGGGATCGCGATCAGCGTCAGCAATTCCGCAGACAGCCGCCATTGCCGCAGCGCCGCTTCGATAGCCGCTTCGATGTCCCTGGCGTCGATGTGACTTCGGCAACCGATTCCCGCTACGATCACGGCTTCACCCAGGTCCATTGCACGACGGGCATCGAAGGACGCCAGCTCGAAAAGCCACCCACGGGCGCGGCGCGCTCGATGACAATCCGCGTCAGCGAGCCGCCGGATCGGCCATGGTGACTCAGCAGAAGGGCTTCGGATTCCAGTGAAACGGCGTTCACTACCAGCCGGCCTCCGGGGCGCAATGCAATTTGTACCGCGTCGATGAGCCCCGGCGTGGTGGCACCGCCTCCGATGAATGCTGCAGCGGGTGTGGAGAGTCCGCTTAGCGCTGCGAGCGCTTCACTTTCGACGATCTGCAGGTTAGGGACTCCCAGGACGGCGGCATTGCGCGCAATCCGGGCTGCGCGGTCGCTGCGCCGCTCCACCGCAACGGCGCTCAACGAAACATCACACAACAGCCACTCAATGGCTACCGAACCGGCCCCGGCTCCGATATCCCACAGATGCTCACCTCGACACGGAGCCAGAGCAGACAATGTCACTGCACGGACTTCGCGTTTGGTGATCTGTCCATCGTGTTCGAATAAATCGTCGGGCAGTCCGGCAGCGCGCGCAATGATGCGTGCACCGGGATCCACGACGATTTCAATCCCTACCGTGTTCAGCGGATGGATGTCATCCAGTTCGAAACCGATTGCAGTCACGGTGCGAGTTCGCTCCTGCGGACCCCCCAGGGATTCCAACACGGTCAGTCTCGAGAGTCCGCAACCCGATTCGCGCAGGAGGGCTGCAAGGGCGGCCGGCGCGCGCTCGTCGGACATGAGAACGAGAATTCGCGCCTGGGGTTGCAGGTGGGGTCGGATAAAATCGAGGGAACGGCCGCAAAGAGACAGCAGGGTTGTCTGGGGCAGCGGCCACAGCAGACGCGAGGCCGCCAGAGAGAAGGCGGACCTCGCAGGAATGGCTACCATTTCTTCGGCGGCGATTTGGCGCGACAGCACGCTGCCGACGCCGTGAAGAAAGGGGTCTCCGGAGGCGAGCACGCAAACTTGCTTGCCGCGCTGAGCCAGCACTTCAGTGACTTTTGCGTCGAAGGGACTGTCCCAGGGGCGCGCGGTACCACGGATCAGTTCCGACGCCAACGATAGATGGCGCGCGCCCCCGAAGACGACGGCGGCTGATTCGATCAACCTTCTAGCTGTCGCGCTTAACCCGTCCACCCCGTCTTCGCCGATCCCGACGATGGACAGCCACCGTCCGAGTGCGGCAGGCTGTCGCCCGACCGGGGGAAACACGTTGGAATCAGCGGCCGACATGCGACGACACATTCTGATTTTGGGCGGCACGACAGAGGCTCGGCAACTTGCATCGTGCCTTGCCGAGCGCGCCGATCTCACGGTCACCTTGTCGCTCGCGGGTCGCACGGCCGTACCGCTCGCACAACCTGTGCCGGTACGACGAGGTGGATTCGGCGGCGCTCAGGGACTGGGCGAGTATCTTCGGGTCTCTGCAATCGATTGGCTGATCGACGCAACTCATCCGTACGCCGCCGGAATTTCGGTCAATGCGGCCCTGGCGAGCGAACAGACGGGTGTGCGAATGCTCACGTTGCGAAGGCCGGCATGGCGGCCCGTAGACGGCGATCGCTGGACCGAAATAGCCGATGCGGACGAGGCCGTTCGTGTGCTGGGTGACAGTTCGCTGAACGTATTCCTCGCGCTTGGCAGGCAGGACATCGGTTCGTTCGCGCGGGCTCCTCAGCATCGCTACCTCATACGCAGCGTAGATCCCGTAGAGCCCGCGCTGGCCGTTCCGCATGCACACTACGTTCTGGCTCGTGGGCCCTTCACTGAAGCGGGGGATCGGCAGCTGCTCCTGACGCATTCCATCGACGTCGTCGTGGCCAAGAATAGCGGGGGAGATTCGACTTACAGCAAGATCGCCGCTGCCCGCACTCTTGGTGTGCCGGTGCTGCTCTATCGCCGGCCGGCTGAGCCGGCGGGCCCGTCGGTCTCGACAGTGGCCGAGGCTCTCGAATGGCTGGCTCATGAGCTGTGACTCGAAGCCGCTCGCGGCGTGTAAACCAGCGAGCTGCGCCCCGCGCGTTCGATGATTCGTGTCTGCGCCGAACCCACGATAATGCAGGTGGCCATGTCGGCCTGAATGTCGGGGGCATCAGACAGGCATGCGACCGTGACACTCTCGTCTCGACGGCCTACGGCGCGACCAAAAACAACCGGAGTGCTCGCAGGCAAACAGCCACCGAGTGTGCTGAACGTACGCTGCAGCTGCCAGGGCCTGGCACGGGATACAGGATTGTAGAGCGCGATGACCAAACCGACAGCGGCGACGGCCTCCAACCGCCGCTCCACCAGGCTCCACGGCTTCAGGTTGTCCGACAGAGAAATAGCACAGAAGTCGTGGCCCAACGGAGCCCCGACTTTGGCTGCAACCGCCAGCATCGCGCTGATGCCTGGAACGACCGCGACGTCCAGCTCGCGCCACGGCGCCGGTCCGTGCTCAAGAGCCTCGCATACGGCCGCCGCCATCGCGAAGACTCCTGGATCGCCCCCTGACACCATCACCACGTTCGCGCCGGCTGCCGCGTCCGTCAGGGCCAGGCCTGCCCGTTGGATTTCCTCCCTGTTATCCGAAGGATGCCGACGCTGACCGGGGCGCTCGGGGACTCGATCCAGGTAGGGACCGTAGCCGAAGATCGCATCGGCCGCGTCCAACGCGGTGGCCGCTTCCGGAGTGAGTTGGGCCGCGTTACCGGGCCCCAGTCCGACGACCGTCAATTTCCCCGTCATGGTTTCCACCGTTGACCGGCGACCAGGATGATCGCGAAGTAGGGCGCCGTGTCATCGCCCTTCTCGCCTAAGGGCATCAACCTTTCGTTGTGAAGGGTTCCGCGTTCGACGTAGACGGCGTCGGCCAGCCGGCCGGCTTCGATCAGTGCGTGGCGAACTTTCGGCAGATTGCGTCCGACCTTCATCACCACCGCCGGCTCGTTTTGGCGGAAGCGACGCACGAGTTCGGCTGGTGCCAGCGTTGCCGGCAGCACTGTGAGCACATCGTTTCCTTGTGCAATGGGCAGCCCCGCGGCGGACCAACATCCTGACATCGCCGTCACGCCGGGAATGACCTCGGTGGGGAATTGTTTCATCAAGCGTACATGCACGTGCATGTACGAACCGAAGAACAGTGGGTCGCCCTCCGACAGGACCGCGACTACCCGGCCGGCGCGCAGATGAGCCGCAATTCGCTGCGCGCACTCATCGAAAAACAGCTGGATTTGCGCCCCATACTCAGGATCGCTGCTGGGTTTTTCGGTCGTAATCGGATACAGCAAAGCCAGTTCGAGGGTATTCGGCCGCAAGAACCGCTCAGCACTGGCCCGGGCGTTGCTGGGATTGCCGGCCTTGGCAAAATGCGCGACGACGTCGGCGTTCTGCAGCGCGCGAACGGCCTTAAGCGTCAGCAACTCGGGGTCACCCGGACCTACGCCGACGCCAACCAGTCTCGCGGCGCTCATAGTTCGGATCGCGCCAGCGCGTTGAGGGCTGCTGCCGTCATGGCACTGCCGCCCATGCGTCCGCGCACCGTCAGAAACGGCACGCCGCGCGAATCGGCTATCAGGGCTTCCTTGGATTCCGCGGCACCGACGAAGCCGACGGGAATTCCCAGGATGGCTGCCGGGCGAGGCGCTCCGGCGTCCAATAGCTCGAGCAAGCGAAAAAGTGCGGTGGGGGCGTTTCCGATAGCGATCACCGCTCCGCCGAAACGCTCGATAGACAGATCCAGCGCGGCTGCCGAACGAGTGTTACCCAAGCGGGTTGCAAGCTCCGCAACCCCCGGATCGCGCAAAGCGCAGATGACAGGGTTTTCGCGCGGCAGGCGCGCCCGGGTAACTCCATGTGCGACCATCTCGGAATCACAGATGATGGGGGCGCCGCTATTCAAAGCACCACGAGCGGCCGCGACCAATCCGGGCCCAAACTCAAAGTATTCGGCCGCCTCAATCATTCCGCATGCGTGGATCATGCGCACCGCGACTTCCGCTTCCGACTCGCAGAAGCGCGAGAGATCGGCTTCCATGCGAATGATCGCAAACGAGCGCCGGTAGATTTCCGATCCGTCGCGGACGTACTCAAGCAAGCGGCGTCCCTCCGCTCAGTATCTCGAGGACTCGAGTCGTACCCATCCGCAGCAGCGTGTCGACCGAAGTTTCGTCTGCCTGTCGATCGCGCAGCCGTGCGGCATTGATTCGTTTCAGACCGGCTAGCAGGCGTGACGGCGAAATAGTGGCTTGCGGGGCGTCGCCCGCGCGTCCGTGCAGCGTTACGTTGTGTGGCCCAATTATTGTGATCGCCGCAGGATCGGGATGGGCGCAGCCTTTGGTGCATCCTGACAGGTGCACCGTCAGGGATCCATCCAACAGGGAACCCGCGGCTTCAGCCACAGCCGGTGCAAGTTGGCGTGTCGACAAAGTGGCCGACGCGCAGGCGGGCGCACCAGCACAGGCGACCACCTGTCTGCGTGGATCGGCGGGATTCACTATGAAGCCTTCTTCGGCAGCAATGGGCACGAGCTGCTCTGCCGACGTGTGTGGTAAGCCTATGACAAGGAATGCGCGGTCGGGTGCTGGACGGATGGATACCGCGCCGCATGCCGCAGCGGCCCGTGTGAATCGCAGCAGCGCCCCTGCCGTTGCGTGACCGAAGGGAAGAGCGAAACCTCGTGCCACTTGTCCGTCGTTGAGCTGATGAACGGCGAGTGCCTCAGCACGGGGGCGTGATGTGAGCGGCGGAGCGTCGTTGGACAGGAACTCTGCGACCACTACCCGGAGTGCTTGCGCATCCTCGACGGACCTGAAGCCGCTGGTCCGAGCTGTTTCGCCGCGAAGAGCGATGCACTCCAGCAGCCGAGTCACTACGGCCACCGCGTCGCAGATACTGATCACTCCCAGTCGCGCTGCGGTGTTGGCGGTTCCACCGATAGACACTTGCAGATGCGATGCAGTCATCGTCAGACGAATGTCGGCAGTCAGGCCATCAAGATGAAGCGCTCCGCCATCGTCGATCAGTACCGACACTTTGGGGCTCAGCGAGGCGAGGCTGCGCCGGTCGGCCAATTTGTCTCGCAGCGCCGCGATCAGTCCGCGTAAGTCCGGGGCGCCATGGACGCTCAAGCCCAGCAGAGGGGAGGTGAACACAGGTACGGCATGCATTTCTTCGAGGCCAAGCAATGCGACGGTTCTTGCGAAGACGGGAGCCGACTCCACGGTGAGGCCTCGGATCTGCAGACTGCCGCGCTGCGTGATTTCGAGGATGCCGTTGCCGTTACGTTCGCTTGCAAGGCAGAGCTCATGAAACGATTGGATCGGGATGGGCGCGGTGGGCGTCAGGCGTGCCAATAGACCGTCTCCGGTGGCCATTGGATTCACCAGTCCAGGACAGGCGCCACGACGCTGTTTATCCACGCGTCAGATCCTCCATAAGGCTGGGTGGAGGACGCGTCGAATCATCCATCAACTCGAGTGGAGGAACGCGTGCGATCAGTCCTCGCTTTAATGGCTCCGGTCGACCACGCCAAGGCATGAGTCCGTCAGCAGCCTGCGCCAGCAGGCGGGCTCCCACGACCAAGGTCTCCGCATCGCGTTCCGAGTCCAAGTCGCCAAAGACGTAAGTCCAGGCGTTCCGGTGTCGGATCGCGGCGCTCAGGCCACGCGTGCAGTTGCCCAGACACCGGACACGTTGCACGCAGAGGTCAGCCGATTCACCGACAGCGAGCGTTGTCGCGTCGGCCAGGAGGGCGCCTGCGGGAGGCCGGCAGGTGATGCAAACCAGAATGGTGGTCCGATTGCCGGCCTCGATCTCGCTCACCCGCGACGCTCCTCATGCAAGACGCTTCGGGGTGATGAACCGGCTACGGGGCAGCGAACTGACCCACGCCCGGCCGAGAAAGACTCGACCGTTGCCGAGGCACCCCGCCCGGCACGCGATAATTGGTGGGACGGCAGGTCTCCTGGCTCGCGGGTCGTCGCACCTTGCCGCCTTCCCGATCCGTTTACGGATCAGTGGCATAGGGCAAGTGCTCACCGCTCACAGTTGCGGGGGCAGCCGTGGCTTGGTGCCGAGGATCGCCATCGATCGCTCCGGCAGGTACCACATTCCCTCATCGCTCTCTCTTTCGAGAGAGACCATCCACGCGCTAAGTACACCGTTGCGTCGTCGGCTTGTCAATGACCCTTTCGGCCGCGACGACGACGTCGATATTGTTGCGGCTCGCGATATGCCTTACCCTGATCTCGTTGTCAGGTGCTCAGCTGCGTAGCCTCGAGGCGATCGCGGCGAGTGAAACGGGAAGCCGGTGCGGGCGCAGCATAGCGCTCAATTCCGGCACTGCCCCCGCAACGGTAAGCGAATTCAACGCGACGTTTCCAGCCACTGCGCCTTCAAGGGGTGTGGGAAGGCCGTCGCCGGCACCGACAGGTGCATTCGCAAGTCCGGAGACCGGCCTGGCACGACTCAAGGCGGATACTTTCGCGGCGGGCGAATGAAGACGTAATTGCGGGACGACCCGTCCCCCTTTGGACCCAAGCCACCTTAGGCTCAGGTCCGCGTCACATTCAGCTGACCTTAAAGCGCGCGATCGTATTCATTCGTTTTCGATGGCGCACGCGGCAGGTTGGCAACGATGACGGACCCCGAATCCCCCGTAGAGGGCGCCGAAGCAGGCGATCCAACCGATGCTTACACGCAACGCATGCAGCGGCGCAAAGCCATTCAGGATCGTCGAATGGCCGAAACCGTCACCGACCACGGCCTCGTCATCGTGCACACGGGCGCGGGTAAGGGTAAGACCTCCGCGGCGCTGGGCATGGTGCTGCGCTGCCTGGGTCATGGGTTTCGCGTGGCGATCGTGCAGTTCATCAAGGGCGCCTGGGAGCCTGCGGAAAAATCGGCCTTCGCGCCCTGGGGCGAGCAGTTGGAATTCCATGCGACGGGCGGCGGCTTCACCTGGGAAACCCGGGACAAGGCGCGCGACAAGGCCATGGCGCAGGCGGGCTGGCAAGTGGCCCTGGGCTACCTCGCGGATGCCCGCTTTCGGCTGGTGTTGCTGGACGAGGTGAACATCGCGTTGCGCAACGACTACCTGTCGATCGATCAGGTGTTGGCCGGAGTCAATCTGCGTCCGGCGACGACACATGTGGTATTGACCGGTCGCGGTGCGCCGGATGAGCTCATCGAGCGGGCCGATCTGGTGACGGAGATGAAACTCATCAAGCACCCGCTGAAGCAGCAACGCGTTCGGGCGCAGGCGGGCATAGAGTTTTGACTTCGCAGTTGCCACCGGGGAGCGCTCCTGGCGTGGCCGCGCGAATCAGGGTTCTCGTCGCGACAGACGGTCCCGATGACGGCTCGTGGAGCAATTGGCAGACTGCGCGCGAGGCGAGCCGGCATGCGTCGCGGATTGTGCTCCAGAAGGCTTCCCGGAGTGCCCATGTTGAATCACCGCGCTCGGTGGGCCTGGGATATGCGGAGACTTTGCGATGGTTCGGGCCGGTGGAGAGCGCCACGGCGCGGCATCGGATTATCCAGTATGCAGAAGCGGTGTTGGACGCCGACGAGTTTCCGCCTCCAACCGCCGAGCTGTCTGCTCTGGTGCTCTTGCCTGCAAACGGGCCGCAGTCCGTCCCGCGGGAAGTCGCGCTTACCGAAGGCATCGTGTTCCTCACGCATGCGCAGACGGACCTTCTCGCTTTGGAGCGCGCTCGCAGCGAGTTGCCGGAGGACTTTCCCTCACTCACCGGCATTTCGCTGAATGGAATCTGCACGCCCGGCGGCCTGGTTGCGCTGTTGGGGGAAAAGCGGTCTGCGCGCCTGCTGGCGATAGTCCGTGTCCATGGTGAAGCCTCGTCGGTTGCAGGGTTGGAGGAACTGCTCGACCTGGCTCGCCAGGAAGGCTGGAGTGTCGTGGTCGTAAGTGGTGTGGGCTCGAGCGCACTGCCTTTCCCACGAACCGCGGACATCACGGCCGAAATGGCTGAGAATCTCACGACCTATTTCATGGCCGGCGGCGTAGGAAACGTAGTGCAGGCGTTGCGCTATGCAGCGCACGAGAGCCTGGGGCTTTCCTGTGATTTTGAGCCGCCGCGAGCCATGCCGGCGCACGGGCTGTATCACCCGGACTTGCTGGTCACGGACGAAGCCGAATGGCGTGGCTACCGCGCCGAATGCAGTCCGGTCGCAGTGTTTGTCTTTTACCGCGCGCATGTCTTGAGCGGCAATCTTTACTTCGTGGACGAAGCGCTGCGTACTCTGGAGCGGCGAGGGTTCGCCGCAATTGGTGTCTTTACCAGTTCTCTGCGCGAGTGCGATGCGTCGGGGACACCGGTTGCTTTGCGCCTGCTGCGGGAGCCGCCTGACGTCATCGTCAATACGGTGAGTTATCCAGTCCTTACACTGACGTCACTCGAACACCAACAGTCCGGGCTTGGGGTCCGCAATTCATTCGAGACGCTGAACGCGCCGCTCATCCAGGCGATCTGCTGCGGCATGCCGCGCGACGCGTGGTCTTCATCGCCGCGTGGCTTGAGTCCCACCGAAGCCGCCATGAACGTCGTCCTCCCAGAGTGTGACGGGCGGGTCATCACCGTTCCGATTTCGTTCAAAGAGCATCATCGGTATGTTCCCGACGTCGATCGCGTCAAGCGCGTCGCCGATTTCGCGCGCCGCCATGCCGTTCTGCGCCACAAGCGTAACGGCGAAAAGAGAATAGCCGTGGTGCTCGGCAATTCAGGCGGCAAAGCTCAGAAGGTCGGGGGTGCGGTGGGCCTCGATACGCCGGCTTCGCTACTGCGTTGGCTGACGTGCATGCGAGACCACGGCTACTCGGTGGGAGAGCTGCCTCCGTCCGCAGACGTCCTGATGACTGAACTGCTGGCACGCGGCTGTTATGACGAGAAGTGTCCAATCGATCCCGCGTCGGCGTTGCGAATGACACGCCGCGCGTACTCGAGTTGGTTCGGCGCCCAGCCTGAGGGATTTCGCAAGCCATTGCGGAACATGTGGGGCGAGCCGGGCCCGGTCGGGCCCACTCTGGCGCCGCCGTTCTGGCGCAGTGACCGGCCCTCGACGCAGGGTGCGATGTTGCTCGCGCTGCACGAACCTTTTACCGATCGCGACGACTACCTGTTCGGCGGGGTGATGCAGGGGAATGTCTGCATTGCGATCCAGCCTCCACGCAGCTTCGGGTTGGACGCCGACGCTGCGTATCACGATCCGGATCTGCCTCCCTGCCACCACTACGCGGCGTTTTATCGATGGCTGGCCGATGTATGGCGTGCGGATGCCGTCATTCATTTTGGCGCCCACGGCACGTTGGAGTGGCTGCCCGGTAAGAGTCTCGCGCTTTCCGCGGACTGCGCCCCGGACGCCCTGCTGGGTGATCTGCCGCTTTTCTATCCGTTCGTGGTCAACAATCCCGGGGAAGGCGCTCAAGCGAAGCGACGCACGCACGCCGTGATCGTGGATCATCTGGTACCGCCTCTGACCCAGGCGCAGCTCCAGGGTCCCCTTGAAATGCTTGCGCGGCTGGTGGAGGAATACTACCGGGCCGAGGTCATGGATCCAGGCAAGCTGGCGTTGCTGCGCGCCCAGGTCTGGGAGCTGGTGCAGGCGGAGCGGCTGGATGTGGATCTGAAGCAGATTCGTGGGCAGCGGCACGCTGATCATCAACACGGGTGGGACGATCGACTCACCCAGAGCGGAATTCCGCGCGCTCTGGAAAATCTGTCCGGGCGGACCTTTGCACACCTGCTCGAGGACCTGGATGCCTACCTTTGCGATCTCGGGCGCGCCCAGATCCGGGACGGATTGCATGTGTTCGGCCAGGCCCCGACCGGCCGTGCGCTCGTCGATCTGATATTCGCGATATTGCGGAGCCCGAATGGCGATATCCCGGCGTTGATCGACGCTGTGGCCGGCGCCTGCGCGATTGAGCCACCGATGCTCCACGAAGGAATCGGCCGCTGGACCCAGCTACTCGCGCCAGCCCTGGCTCTCGGCGTGAACGGCGCCGTTACTGCAGGACAGGTACGCACCGCGGTGGATCGCTTGGCGTACGAATTGTTGGAGGAGCTGGCGGCCGAGGACTTCGCGGACTCCTGCGTTGAGCGGGTGGTCGACGGGAAGTTTGCAGCGAGTCAGTGCAAAGATGCTGTGGCCGACCTCCTGAAGACGTTGCGCTTCGTCTGCGAAGTGCTCGCCCCGAACCTTGCGCGCACCACAGATGAAACGGCAAATCTGCTCAGAGCGCTCAGCGGCGGTTACGTGCCCGCAGGGCCATCCGGAGCGCCCAGCCGCGGAATGGCCCATGTGTTGCCGACGGGTCGTAACTTCTACACAGTGGACCCACGCGCCGTGCCAACGCCGGCGGCTTGGGTGACCGGATCGGGGTTGGCAGATGCGGCGCTCGCTCGATTCTACGCGGACTCGAACAGGTGGCCCGAAAGTATCGCGCTGACCGTTTGGGGCACGCCGACCATGCGTACCGGTGGAGATGAGATCGCACAGGCGCTGGCGCTCATCGGTGTCAAACCGCGGTGGGATCCGCAAACGCGCAGAACCTCCGGCGTCGAAATCATTCCACTCCCGGAACTGCGTCGTCCGCGCATTGACGTTGTACTGCGCGTCAGCGGGTTCTTCCGGGACGCCTTCCCGGGGTTGATGCAGCTTTTCGCTGAGGCAGTGCAACAGGTCCTGGCATTGGATGAATCACCGGATGACAACTATTTGCGCAAGCACTGGCTCGCGGAAACCGCAATAGGGATCCAACAGGGAACCGATTCCACGGTCGCCGCGCGGCAGTGTGCTTACCGCGTGTTCAGCTCGAAACCCGGTGCGTACGGCACGGGATTGCTGGATCTCGTCGACCGCAGTGGTTGGCAGGACCCCGGCGAGCTCGCGGCCGCCGCGATGCTTTTCGGTGGTTGGGCCTATACCGGCGGCGGCGATGCCGTCGAGGCTGTCGGGGCTTTCCGTGACCGCCTGGCCGGCGTGCAGCTCGTCCTGCAAACCCAGGACAGTCGCGAACAGGACCTGTTTGACTCCACCGATCATTTCGAATTTCACGGCGGCCTGATCAACGCCGTCGCAGCGCTGTCCAACACGACACCGGCCGCTTACTGCGGCGATTCCTCGGATCCCTCGCGCCCGCGGGTGCGGACCCTGCAGGGTGAGGTCTTGCGAGTCTACCGCTCCCGGGTCGTCAATCCAAAATGGCTCGACTCAATCCGGCGGCATGGCTATCGCGGCGGATTGGAAATGGCCGTCACCGTGGATTGTCTGTTCGGATTCGCGGCTACCGCGGGAGTCGTTACGGACTGGATGTTCGAGCAGGTAGCTGAATCCTACACGGCAGGCGAGTCCCGACAGTTCCTGCAACGCTCGAATCCCTGGGCATTGAATGCGATTGCGGAGCGGCTGCTGGAGGCCGCCCAGCGGCAGCTATGGGTTCCCCAACCAGACACTCTCGAGGCGCTGCGCGAGACTGCCCTGCAGAGCGAGGCGACTATCGAACAACACTCGGAAGATCGCGCATGAGACCGGTGTATCCATTCTCCGCAGTTGCAGGGCAGGACGACGTCAAGCTGGCATTGCTGCTCGTAGCGGTCGATCCGGGCATTGGTGGCGTTCTGATCAGGGGCGAACGGGGCACCGCCAAGAGCACGATTGCCCGTGGACTGGCGGCGCTGCTGCCGGAATGCCTTCCCGACAAGCCCGCTCCCTTCGTGGAGCTGCCTTTGGGCGCCACCGAGGATCGCGTCGTGGGCTCATTGGACATCAGCCAGGTTCTGCGGGATGGCGCCACGCAACTTCGATCGGGCCTGCTGGCACACGCGGACGGCGGTGTGTTGTATGTCGACGAGGTGAATCTGCTGCCCGATCATCTTGTCGACCTGCTGCTGGATGCTGCGGCGAGCGGTTGGGTTACGGTGGAGCGCGACGGCGTGTCGGCAGGGGAAGCGGCGCGGTTCGTTCTCATCGGCACGATGAATCCGGAAGAGGGCGATTTGCGTCCCCAGTTTCTGGACCGGTTCGGATTATCCGTCCAGGTCGCAGGATTGGACAATCAGGATCTGCGCATGGCGGCCCTGGAGCGGCGTCTGTCGTTCGACCAGGACCCTGCTGCGTTCGTGGCGCAGAGTGAGGCTGAACAGGCGCAGCTTCGCCGTGCGATCGTTGACGCGAGAATGCGGCTGCCAACGCTCCCGATCACGAACGTCCATCTGTCGAAAGTCACCGAGATTTCTGCCCAGCACCGATTGGATGGTATGCGCGGCGACCTGGCGATTATCAAAGCTGCACGCGCCTTGGCGGCCTGGCAGTCGGCACCGCGGATCGAAGCGGAGCACATTCGCCTCGCTGCCGAATTCGCGCTCCCTCACCGGAGCCGCCGCAAGGCGACCCAGCCCAGGAGACCGAATGAATATGCGCCGCAGAGCGAGACTGGAGGTGCCGGCGCCGATGCGGCTACCCCTCCTGCGCAAGAGCCGCTGCAGCCTGCTCCTGCGGCACCCGGTACCGGTACGGTCAAGTTATTCACGGATCTCATCGATCGCAATTCGATTGGCAGGCGAGGCTCGCAATCCGTCGCCCCACATCGGGGCATACGCGCATTTCCGTTTGAAGAGTCCGGTACCCTCGCGATCAACGAAACCCTGACAGCTGCATCGGGGCGAGGCGCTCGTGTTGGAGACGGTGGTGTTGTACTGACTTCGGCCGATTTGATGCGCCGTGAGCGTCGAGGTCCTGGTCACAGCAGCGTCCTGTTTCTGGTCGACGCGAGCAGTTCAATGGCGATGCGTCGCCGCCTCGAGTTGGCGAAAGGCGCCGCGCTTGGATTGTTGCGCTCGAGTTATCAGCGACGCGACCAAGTGGCTCTTATGGTGTTTCGCGGCGTCGGCACGGACGTCGTCTTACCGTTCACGGATCAAGTGAATCGCATCGAAAGCGCGCTCGACGAAGTACCCAGCGGCGGTCGCACGCCTCTTGCGCGCGCACTTCTCGACGCGGCGCAGCTTGCGCAGACTCGCGATCCGGCATTGGTCGTGATCTTCACGGACGGGCGGGCGAATGTCGGCGTATCCACTGACGACCCGTGGCAGGATGCACTAACGGCCTGTGGCGCACTCAAAGCCGCATGCGCCGGGGCGCTGGTCATTGACTGCGAGGCAGGCCCGATCCTGCTGGGACGCGCACAGCTCCTGGCAGAAACGCTGCAAGCGGAATGTGTCGCGCTAAGTGCACTGGACGGTACGGACCTGACGGTCCGCATCAGCCGGCGGCTCGAGTTGCTGTGAGCGTCATTCTGGCAGTGTTGATCGATCGATGGTACGGCGAGCCGCCGCCGGGAATGCACCCGGTCGTCTGGATGGGCCGCTACTTGTCCCGCGTTGGCCGGCCCTTGCCGCAATATCGGCCTGCGGTTGGACTCCTGTTAGGCACCGTCTATTGGCTGGCGGGCGCAATTGTCGTGGGAGGGGTGTATGGGTATGCGGCCTTCGCGCTTTCCGGGACGCCGTGGTGGCTGCGGATTCCGTTGGTGGCATTACTGCTGAAGCCTCTCTTTGCGCTGCGCATGCTGCTTGGGGAGGTCGCGGCGGTGGAGCAATCGCTTCGGGGAGACATCGAGGCTGGCCGCGCGCGGCTGGCGATGATAGTCAGTCGCGACACCACCGGGCTGACGGCAGAGGAGATCCGCGAAGCGTCCCTGGAGTCGCTGGCCGAGAACCTGTCGGATTCGGTCGTGGCGCCTTTGTTTTGGTTCATGCTGTGCGGCCTGCCGGGTGCGGCGGTGTATCGTTTTGCCAATACCGCCGACGCCATGTGGGGTTACCGCGACCGCTGGGAATGGGCCGGGAAGTTCGCCGCCCGCATGGATGACTGCTTGAATTTCATTCCCGCACGGCTCACGGCCTTGGCACTGCTGCTGGTGCACACACAGCGGTGGCGACTGTTGAGTCGACTACCGCGAGAAGCGGCGAGGACACCTTCCCCGAATTCCGGCTGGCCCATGGCCGCCCTGGCCCTTTCAAGGGATATCCACTTGAACAAGCCGGGCGTCTACAGCCTGAATGAGGCGGCCCGCTCGCCGACGGCGGCCGATGTACCCGCGGCCTTGCGGCTCGTGAACGGTACGGCGTGGGCCATTGCGTTGCTATTCGCCGTGCTTGTCGAAGCGCTACACCGGGTCGTCCATGTCTAGTCTCGAGGAGAAGCTCGTTCCGGTTCACGGCGGTACAGATGCGGGGCCCGAGCCCCGGTACGATTTTTCCAGCAACGCCAATCCGCTCGGACCCTGTCCGTCGGTTCTGCAGGCCATTCGCGCGGCGGACGTGAGCCGTTATCCAGATCCCTGCTACACGCAACTGCGCGAAACGCTGGCGTCCTATCACGACACCTCCCCCGACCAGATAGTAGTCGGTGCCGGCGCCAGTGAACTGATCCTTCGTCTGATTCAGCGCCTCGACGGACCTGTACAGCAACTGGGCCCGACGTTCTCGGAATATTCTCGAGGTGCCCGTATCGCAGGTCGAAAGCTGATTTCCGTGAAGACTCCAACGGCTTTCCTGCGCGCGCAGTCGCGGCGGCCGGGTATCGGCTTCGTCTGTTGGCCGAACAATCCTTCCGGCGAACTGTGCCCCTTGGATTTCATCGCCGACGCCGCCAAGGCAGGGCCTGTGGTGGTCGATCTGGCGTATGCATCGATGTGTCCGTTGAACGAAGTCGCGGGCATCGACACCGCAGCGACCGGCGCATATCGTCTCTACTCTCCCAACAAGTCATACGGCCTGACGGGAATCCGCGGGGCGTATGTCATTACACCCCGGGTGGACCGTCGGCTCGCGCTGCAGGCGCCCAGTTGGGTCATCGGCAGGGAGGCCGAAGCCATGTTGGCCGCTGCGGTTCATTCCCGCGCCGCAGTGTGGCTGGAGCAGTCGATTGGGCAATTTGTAGGTTGGCGGGTGAAGCTGGCGAGCTCCTTGGCTCTGCGTGGATTGATGGTGCGGCAGAGTCCCGCCACATTCCTCCTGGTTCGGGTCGGCAACGCAGCGCGAATTACGGAACGTCTTCGAGACCAGGGGATACGGGTGCGGGACGGCACTTCGTTTGGACTACGGCAATGGATTCGCCTGAGTGCGCAGCCGCCTGCGGCGCAGCGCGTCCTCCTGGTCGCGCTCGACAAGCTCTTATGAGCGACGCGCGCCACATTCCCAGGATCGTTGTCGCTGCCGCGGCGTCGAATACCGGGAAGACCACGATTGCCGCCGGCCTGATCGCCGCGTTTCGCGGGCTGGGGCTGAGCGTGCAACCGTTCAAGTGCGGTCCCGACTACATTGATCCGACCTATCACGAACGGGCCGCGCAGCGCCCCTGCCGGAATCTCGACGCTTGGATGTTGGACGACCGGCAACTCGTGGACGGCTTTGTCAGGGCTTGCGCGGATGCTGATGTCGCGGTGATCGAGGGAGTCATGGGTTTGTTCGATGGCTGTGGGTGGCAGGATGAGCGAGGCTCCACCGCTCAACTGGCCAAGCTGCTGTCCGCGCCTGTGCTGCTGGTCGTCGACGTCGCGGGTGCGGCGCGCAGTGCCGCAGTGACCGTTCTCGGCTGTCGGCAATTCGATCCGGAGCTGGATCTTCGGGCCGTGGCATTGAACTTTGCAGGGTCCGAAGGCCACGCGGCGGGGTGCTCCGCGGCCATTGTGGACAAAACCGGATTGCCGGTGTTGGGCTGGTTGCCGCGCGATCCGCGGTTGCGGATTCCGGAGCGGCATTTGGGACTGACGCCGGGAGGAGAGCGGCCGGACACCGATGCTTTGATCTCGCTGATCGCTGCGCAGGTGGCGCAGCGGTTCGATGTCTCCGCCCTGCTGAAACTGGCTCAAGGCGCGGCACCCTTGCCGCCGTCGTCGGCTGGAACGGTTCGGTCGCGTCGAGCTGTGCCGTCGGGTCGAGCGGGGCAGAGCAGGCCGAAGTTGGCGGTGGCGCGAGACGAGGCGTTCTGCTTCTACTATCCGGAAAATCTCGAGTTGTTGGCGCAGGCCGGCGCTGCCATAGAGTTCTTCAGTCCACTTCGCGGCGAGCGACCCGGCGCCGATGTGGCAGGTGTGTATCTCGGGGGAGGTTATCCCGAACTGCACGGAGCGGCGCTGGCTTCCAATGTCGATCTGTGGCGTTCGCTGAAGGAATTGCACGCCGCGGACGCTGTGATCTACGCCGAGTGCGGCGGGTTCATGGCGTTGACGCAGGGATTGATCGATCTGCAGGGGCATTCCTGGCCGATGGCCGGACTGATTCCCGGTGTGACACGCATGAGCGAGAAGCTGGCGGCACTGGGCTATCGACAGGCCATTGCGCTGGTGGCCAATCCGCTGACCGACCAGGGACAGACGCTTCGCGGCCACGAATTCCGCTACAGCTCTTGGGAGTCCGGTGCTGAGTCACTCGACCATTCAACCGCGTGGCGTGTGTGCGGAACGAGGGACACCGTGGAGCGTTCGGTAGGTTATGTCCGCGGCAATCTGCTTGCGAGTTATCTGCATGTCCACTTCGGGCAGCGTGAAGACATTGCGCACAGATTTGTCGACAGGCTCCGAGCGGCGTCGGAACCGCATCACGGCGACTCTGGATCTGCGATATGAAGGTTCACGTGTGCGAGGACCTGGTTCAGCCTGTCGTGAACCGAGCTCTTGATGAGCTCGATGATGCGAAAACCACATTCCAGGTACGCAAGCCGGATCTGCCGGCTCAACTCGACGGACTCCTGGTATGACTGCGGGCGTTCCGGATCGTTGGCGTAGATGTTTTCCCAAGGCGGGGCCAGGAACACCAGCGGCGTATACAGTGCGGCGGCATCGAGCAGGTCTTGCGGCGGCTGCAGCCCACCGTAACGCAAGTAGCCGATCAGATCGGGAAGTCCACGATCGAAGAAGACTCGCGGGTGCTGGATGCTGTCGGCCAGCAGCGCGCGCATTCTTGAACCGCAGGCGCTCGCGAATCCCGCGAGGTTGCTCCAGGGCAGCAGCTTGCCGCCGCAGGCGATCTGTTCGCGAATCAGCTGCCTGGAGACTTCTTCGTAGCAGTGCTCGCCGGCCTGCGCCAAAGCGGCCAGCAGAGTGCTCTTGCCCGAGCC
>FTJL01000393.1_pt2 | contig 17711 bp, 13 predicted proteins | sample 1658551 | NCBI WGS metagenome assembly FTJL01 (sample SAMEA3914835, study PRJEB12502) | metagenome | biome: forest; material: soil | place: Canada | collected 2011-07-03 | depth 0.3 m
CTACGGCCCGACCGAAGCAACTGTATCGGCCAGCCTTGCCGAACTGCACGCCAATGAACCGGTAACCATCGGCAGGCCGTTGCCCAATTACGGCCTGCTGGTGATTAATCCTGCCGTAGAAAATGGCCTGATCCTGCTGCCGCGCGGCGAAGTGGGCGAATTATGTATTACCGGCCCCGGCGTTGCCGAAGGTTATCTGGGACGCCCCGAGCTGACCGCCGAGAAATTCCTGGCAAATCCGTGGTCGAGCGGCCACCATGACCGCCGCCTGTACCGTACTGGCGACCTGGCACGGATCGAGGCCGACGGCCGGGTCCAATGCCTGGGCCGTACCGACGACCAGGTGAAGATTCGCGGCTTTCGGGTCGAACTGGGTGAAATCGAAGAAGTGCTGGCGCGTCAGCCGGGCGTTGGCACGGTAGCGGTAGTGTTGCGCCAGGAAGACGGCATCGACCAGCTGATTGCTTTCATCGTACCGGAGAGTGGATCTGAGCTTGCGCCCGCAGTCCTGCGGAGTGCTTTGGCCGAGCGTCTGCCGCCCTATATGGTGCCAGGTTTCTTTGAGCCGATGCAGGAGATGCCGCGCCTGACTTCCGGCAAAATCGACCGCAAGGCGCTGAAAGCGCGACCTTTGGCCGCAATTAGTGCAGGCAACACCGGCCTTGATTCGGATACACCCGAAACGCCGGCCGAAATCGCACTATTCGGCGCGCTGAACAAACTGTTCCCCGGTCAGCCTATCCAGCGTAGCGCAGATTTTTTCAACGATCTCGGCGGCCATTCGCTGTTCGCGGCAAAACTCGCCTCTGCATTGCGCGCCAATCCCGATTTCGCCCATGTGACCGTGCGCGACATTTACATGAACCGCACCGTCGGCCGTATCGCTCAGGTACTGGCGGTAGCGCCGGTCGCCGGTATCGCGGTCGATACCAGCTGGACTGCACCGTCGGATCTGAAGCGCTGGGTCTGCGGCGCGGCGCAAGCAGCTGCCGTGCCGTGGCTGGTGGCGATGCGCATGATGCAATGGCTGGCGCCGTTTTTTACTTATCACTTCTTCACAGGCGATCCGGGTGACTCCATCGCCTTGGCGATCGTGGTGTCGGTCGGTGTGTTCCTGCTGGCTACCTTGTTTGAATTCGCGATTGCGATTGCCGCAAAATGGCTGATTGCAGGACGCCTGAAAGCCGGCCGCTACCCTCTTTGGGGCCTTACCTATTACCGCTGGTGGCTTGCCGACCGCCTGATCGAGGCAGCGCCGGCCTACCTGCTGAGCGGCTCGACCTTGTATAGCTGGTGGCTGAGGGCGCTCGGTGCGCGTATCGGCTCGGAAGTTATCATCGGCTCCATGACTTTGCGCGCGCACGATTTGCTCACCATTGAGGATGGCGTGAGCATCGGCAATGCCGTCAATTTTGAAAATGCCCGTGTCGAACATGGCGAGTTGTGGCTCGGACCGATCACGTTGCAGCGCGAAAGCTGCATCGGCTCTTACGTCGTCATGGAGGGCAACACTGGCGTCGGCGCGTTCGGCCATGTGGAGGGCCAGAGCGCTATCAGCGAAGGCCAGACCGTACCGGCCGGCCGCATCTGGACAGGCTCGCCGGCACGCGACGCAGGCGCTTTCGACCAGGCATCCAAACCGCCACGGCCGCCAGTCACGTACAGGCGCCAGCTGGGTGAGTCGATATTTTTCCTGTTCGGCGCCTTCCTGATCACCACCCTGTTCTTCATGCCGGTGTTCCCTAGCTTCATCCTGATCGACTGGCTCGACGACACCGATCGCTTCCCTTGGCTGTCAAGTAACGGCAACGTGGCGTTTCAGCTGTCCAAATATTTCGTCATGGCTTTCCCTGCCACGGCCGTGTTGATCGTATGTACAGCGTTGCTCTCGGCCGGGATTCGCTGGAGCCTGCTGCCGCGCATGCGGGCCGGCAGTTGGCCGGTGCGCAGCAATATCTATTGCAGCAAATGGCTGGTCAACCAGATCCAGGAATCCAGCCTGAGCGTATTGCATGGTGTGTATGCGACCGTCTACGCGCCGATCTGGTACCGCCTGCTGGGCGCGAAAGTCGGCCGCCATGCCGAGATCTCGACTGCACTCGGCGTGGTACCTGACATGCTGACACTGGGCGAAGACACCTTCATCGCCGACGCCGTCCTGCTGGGCGACGAGCAAATCGACGGTGGCTGGATGACCATGAAGCCAACCATCATCTCGCGCCGCAGTTTCGTCGGCAACGGCGCCTATGTGCCTGACGGCAGCATCCTGCCGGAAAACGTATTGATCGGCGTCCATTCCCGCACGCCTGACAATCACCGCATGCAGCCAGGCGATACCTGGCTCGGCTCGCCGCCGATCAACCTGCCGGCACGTGAACAAACCAGCGGCTTCCCCGAACATTTGACCTTCCGGCCATCGCGCCGGCGCCGCCTGGGCCGTGCATTAGTGGAAGGTTTCCGCATCGTTTCGCCGCATGCGATCGTGATCGCAGTCGGTTACACCGTGGTGCTGAACCTGATGCCGTTGGCCGGCGCCGGCCAGTGGGGTGAAGTTATCTCCCTGCTCACCACTGCCGGACTGTTGTACGGCATCGGCACCTTCATCTTTATCGCCGCCCTGAAATGGCTGCTGATCGGGCGCTACAAGAAATGCAGCATCCCGATGTGGACGCCATTCGTCTGGCTCTCGGAGGGTGTTACCAATCTGTATGAAGGGATTGCGATACCGAATTTCATGAATTACCTGCGCGGCACGCCGTGGCTGCCAATGGCCCTGAATCTGCTAGGCTGCCGTATCGGCCGCGGGGTATACATGAACACCACCGACATCACCGAGTTCGATTGCGTCACCATCGGCGATTACAGCGAACTGAATGCGCAGGCTTGCCCGCAAACCCATCTCTTCGAAGACCGGGTCATGAAGATCGACCACGTCAACATCGGCAGCCGGGTCTACATGGGACCGCGCAGCTTTGTGCTGTATGGCGCGGTGGTCAACGACAACGCCAAACTGGGCGCACTGACGCTGGTCATGAAAGGTGAATCGATTCCCGCGGCAACCAACTGGCGCGGCTGCCCGGCAGCGCCGGCAAAGAACTGATCAGAAATCAGGATAAGAACAGGATCTGGCGAGACCCTCGGCCTTGCCGGATAATCAGGAAAACATCAGAAAGACATCAGGAAGGCGTTTGTTCGCGCTCGCGCAACAGCCGCTCCAACAACCGGTCACGCGCGTTGCGCCGGCGCTCCAGCCTGTCAGCCTCATCGCCCAAGGCCCGGAACAGGCTGGCGCACATGATCAGCATGATGATCATGAACGGCAAGGCGATCACGATCGAGGTCGTCTGCAAACCCTTCAAGCCTCCAGCCATCAGCAACACCGCTGCAATCAGTGCCGTCAACACGCCCCATGCCAGCTTGATCCTGGCTGACGGCGCCGGGTTACCGTTGCTGGTCATCATACCGAGCACGAAGGTGGCGGAGTCGGCTGAGGTAACGAAAAACACCGAGACCAGGACAATTGCGATCAACGAAGTCAGCGTACTCCACGGCAGATGCTGGAGCAGTGCGAACAACGCCAGCGAACTATCCTGCTTGACGATCTCGACCAGTGGCAAGTGCTCGAACATGATGCCATGCAGTGCGGCGCCGCCAAATGTGGCGAACCACAAGAAACTGATCAGCGACGGCACCAGCAGCACACCGGTAACAAACTCGCGGATGGTGCGGCCACGCGAGATGCGGGCGATGAAAGTACCGACGAACGGCGCCCAGGTGACCCACCAGGCCCAATAGAACAAGGTCCAGTCGGCGATCCAGGTACCCTTTGAAAACGGTGTCATACGCATGCTCATGCTGACCAGACTGTCCAGGTAGTCGCCCAGCGTGGTGGTCAGCGAATCCATGATAAATAGCGTCGGCCCCAGCATCAGCACAAACAACATCAACAGCAGCGCCAATACCATATTGAGGTTGCTCAGAATTTTCACGCCCCGGTCCAGGCCGCTCAGGGATGACGCCAGGTACAAGCCGGCAGCTACTGCAATCACCGTCAACTGCAAGGTGAGTCCATTCGGCAAGCCGAATACCGTATGCAGGCCGCTGCTGATTTGCAGCGTGCCGAAACCGAGCGAAGTGGCAACGCCGATAGCAGTAGCGAGTACCGCCAGAATGTCGATAGTCTTGCCCAAAGGGCCCAGCGCATACTTGCCGATCAGCGGCTCGAAGGTGGTGCTCATCAACATCGGACGATTGCGGTTGAACTGGAAAAATGCCAGTGCCAGCGCCACCACGCAATACGCAGCCCACGGATGCAGGCCCCAATGAAAAAAGGCATAACGCAAACCAAGCCGGGCCGCCTCGGGGCCACCGGCAGGGCCGCTAGGCGGCGTCGCAAAATGGGAAACCGGCTCCGCCACACCCCAGAACACCAGCCCGATGCCCATGCCGGCCGCAAACAGCATGGCAAACCAGCTATGGCGGCTGAAATCAGGTTCCGCGTCTTCGCCCCCCAGCCGGATCGTGCCAAAGCGGCCGAATGCAAGATAGAGCGCAAACACCAGGAAGCCAAACATCGACAACAGGTAGAACCAGCCGAAATTGGCGATGGTGCTGCCCAGTGCGGACTGCATAAGTGCAGCCAGGCTGAGCGGTGACAGTGCGCCCCAAAGGACGAACAGAGAGACCAGCAAGAGTGAAACGATTAATACCATTAAGGACGCCCAAGGCTGTTATTGTTTTCACATGATACGACAATCGTTTTGCCTGCAACAACAATCAGTATGGCAGAAGCTGCGGTAAACGTAATTGGCGGGAGGGGGCACACGCGGATATGTACGCATGAATTTATATTGAATGACACTGAGTCACATTGAGGTTTTGCTTCGAAAAAGAAAAAAACCGCATAAACATTGATGTTTATGCGGTTTCTCTTTACTACCAACACCAGTTACCTGGTGCCCACGGAGGGACTCGAACCCCCACACCTTGCGGCACATGGACCTGAACCATGCGCGTCTACCAATTCCGCCACGTGGGCCGTAATGCCAAGCCCAGTAAGGCTCACTGCAATTCCGAAGACAGAATAATACGTGCATTTGATAGGTTCGGTCAATCGAAGTTTGCGATTTTATGCAATTAATTGTCGTGCTTCATGGCTGCCGTCGCAAAATCGGCGGCGGATCAGCGCTGCAACATCCATTCGTGCGCCGGATCGTTCTTGAAATGCCATTCGCGCCGGGGCCCGGCCATCACGTTCAGGTAATAGCTGTCATAGCCATGCGGCGCCACCACCGGATGATACCCCCGCGGCACCATCACCACATCGTGATTTTCCACTGCCATCGATTCGTCCAGCGAACGATCGTCGGTATACACGCGCTGGAAAGCAAAACCTTGCGGTGGATTCAAGCGATGATAATAAGTCTCTTCGAGAAAACTCTCTTGCGGCAGGTTATCGGTATCGTGCTTGTGCGGCGGATAGCTCGATGAATGGCCACCCGGCGTCACCACTTCAACCACCAGCAAATGATCGGCCAGCTCGCTTTGCGGCAGGATATCGCAGACATAACGCGTATTGCTGCCCTGCCCGCGCACTGAACGCTTCGCCATTCCAGGTTCTATCAGGCGCGCACCCAGATCGCCATGGCCGGGAGCGCTACAGACGGCGATTTCAGCATCGCCATGCGCGGTGACTGTAACGCCATGGCTATGCGGCACATACACCGCGTACGGCGAACTCTGATCAAACACGCTTTGACGTTCGCCGATTTCCTTCCACGCGTGATTGCCAGCCTGCACGCTGACCACCCCGCGCAGCACCACAATGCAGACTTCGCGCTCAGCCGTATCGAAACTGATCTTCTCTGCTGCCGCCAGGCGATATGCGGCAAAACCGACAAAGCGCCAGTTTGCCGATTGCGGCGTAACGCTGACGATTTCCCGCCCTTGCGCATGACCCTTGACCAGTAAGCTCATGCCGCCTCCTTGGCGCTGCCTATCTCGATGGCGTTCACCAAGCCAGCCAAATGGCGATATCCCATTTCGGCATATTGATAGCTTGGGGCGACAGCCGGATCCTGTTCTGCTTCAACGACTAACCAGCCGGCGTAGCCATGCTGATATAACAGGCGCAACAAACCGTCAAAGTCGATAGCGCCATCGCCCGGCACGGTAAAAGCGCCATTGATCACCGCCTGCAGGAAACTCCAGTTGCCGTTGCGCGCCATCTTTACCACTGCCGGCCGCACGTCCTTGCAATGGACATGGCAGACGCGTCTGATATGCTGCTCCAGTACCTTCAAGGGATCGCCGCCGGCAAACGTGACGTGGCCGCTGTCAAACAGCAAGCCGACTTCGTCGCCACTTAATGCCATCAGGCAGTCGATATCGGCGGGTGTCTCTACATAGGCGCCCATGTGATGGTGATAAGCCAGGCGCACGCCGTGCGACAAAGTGAAGCGCGCAAAGGCGGTCAGCTTGTCGGCGTATTGCTGCCATTCCAGATCGCTCAGAAACCGCGGGCGCTTGTACAGGGGATCCGGTCGGCCCTGGATGGCATTGGCCACTTCACCGTACACCATTACCTTGGAGCCGTTTTCCGCCAATAGCCGCAAATGCGGGCCGACGGCAGCAATTTCATCCTCCACGGAACCAGTCGCCAGGCGACCGGAATACCAGCCCGAGATGCATTCGAGCTGATATTTGCCGAGCAGTGCCGCCAGCGCCGCAGGCTCCTTTGGAAATTTGTTGCCCAGCTCGAAGCCGCGATAACCGATTTGCGCGCCCTCGCTCAACGCTACTTCCAGCGGCGTCTCGCCACCCAGCGATGGCAAGTCATCGTTCATCCAGGAAATCGGATTGATGCCGATCTTTACGTTAAATGTCATGGTCTCTCTCACCGTATCTCTCTATTAACATTCACAATGATCACTCACACTTTTTGGCCATGACGGGCTTGCTCGTATTCAGCTCTCGCCGTCTGCACCTGCTGTCGCTGCGACACTTCCGGCACCGCCACTTCCCACCAGCAACCACCCTCTTCCGTGGTACGCGTCGGATCGGTATCGATACATACCAGATAGGTGCGGTCGGCAGCACGCGCCCGTTGCAGCGCCGCTTCCAGCTGGGCGATGGTCTTGACGTTTTCCGCCAGCGCGCCAAGTGATTTTGCATGCGCGGCAAAATCGATGGCTGGCGCGCCATGCCGGCCTTGCAGGCAATCTTCCAGCATGTTGTTGAATGGCGCGCCGCCGCATGCCTGCTGCAGGCGGTTGATGCAACCGTAGCCGCGGTTATCCAGCACCACGATGATCAATTTTTTATCCAGCATGACCGAGGTGGCGATTTCCGAATTCATCATCAGGTAGCTGCCGTCGCCCACCATCACGATCACGTCGCGGTCCGGCTGCGCCAGCTTGACGCCGAGGCCGCCGGCAATTTCATAGCCCATGCAGGAGTAACCATATTCGACGTGATAACCGCCGGGAGTGGAGGTACGCCATAATTTGTGCAGCTCGGCCGGCAAAGTGCCGGCGGCGCAGACCACGATGTCGTGCACGGTCGAATCGATGCTGGAGCGCTGCACCGCACCGATCACTTCACCGTCATACGGCAGCGCCGGGGCTTCAATTTCACGCCTGCCGGTAATGTTGTCGACGGTAGCACGCCAGGAGTTGGCCTGTTCCAGCGCCAGCGCATGCCAGTCCGTGCTGGCGCGCCAGTCTTTCAAACCTTGCGACAAGGCTGCCAGCCCTAACCGCGCGTCGGACAGCATCGGCGTTGCCTGCCATTTGATGGCATCAACCGGGTTGACATTGATGCTGAGCAGCTTCGCCTGACCGAACAGAGAGTGTGAGCCAGTCGTAAAATCTTGCAGCCGCGTGCCAACCGCAATCACCACGTCCGCCTTTTGCGCCAAAGCATTCGCTGCAGGCGAACCGGTCACGCCGAGTGCGCCCAGCTGCAAGGGGTGACGCCAGGCCAAAGCGCTTTTCCCGGCCTGCGTTTCCGCCACCGGCACAGCATGTTTTTCAGCAAAACAGCGCAGCGCTTCAGTCGCTTCGCCGTACAATACGCCGCCGCCAGCAATGATCAGAGGTTGTTTCGCATTTTTCAGCAAATCCAGCGCCGCCTGAAGCTCATCCACAGCCGGCCCCTGAGCGCGGAATTTCACCGTTTTCGGCGCAAAAAAATCGACCGGATAATCGTAGGCCATGGTTTGCACATCTTGCGGCAAAGCCAGCGTCACCGGGCCGCATTGGGCGGCGTCGGTCAACACCTGGATCGCCCGCGGCAGTGCTGTCAGCAACTGCTCCGGATAGTAGATGCGGTCGAAATAGCGGGACAAAGGCTTGAACGCATCGTTAGCGGAAACGCCGCCATCCTGGAAATTTTCCACCTGCTGCAATACCGGATCAGGACGCCGCGATACAAAGATATCGCCCGGCAGCAGCAATACCGGTAAGCGGTTCACGTGGGCCAGCGCTGCAGCGGTCAACAGATTGGTAGCGCCCGGCCCGATCGAACTGGTGACCGCCATCATGCGTCGACGCATATGGGTTTTGGCATAGGCGATTGCGGCGTGCGCCATGGCTTGTTCGTTGTGCGCGCGATAAGTCGGCAATTGTTCCCGGTGCTGATACAAAGCGTCGCCCAAGCCGGCCACATTGCCATGGCCGAAAATCGAGAACACGCCGCCAAACAAAGGCACCTCGTTACCTGCCTCCGTGGTATCGACGCGCAAGGCCGCCAGATAGCGCACCAGCGCTTGCGCCATGGTCAGGCGTATGGTTTTGGCTGCACTCATGCTGCGCGCTCCGCTGTGTTGGGTTGATCTTCACTACGGCTGGCTTGCCAGACGCCGATAAGCTGCTCGAAAGTCGTCCGCACCTGCTGGATCAGCGTAGCATCATCTATTTGCCCTTGCAGCCAGCGCTTGGATGGCTCATGGAAAATCGTCCGTCCAACCATGAACCCACGACAGGTCTTGCTGTGGCGAGAGGCGCGGAAACCGGCCGCAAGTTCTTCCACCGGCGCCGCCAGGCCCAGCAATACCACGCCACGGCAATAGGGATCGCGCTCGGCAATCAGGCGATCGATCGCATCCCACTGCGGCGCCGACATCGACTCCAGCTTCCACCACTCCGGGTAAATGCCCAGGTTGTACAAGCGCTTGATGCCACGCAGCACGGTGTCGTCGGCCTTCGGCAAATCCTTGGGCGGGATGATCTCCAACAGCAATTCGTGGCCGCTGACCTGGACCGCCTCATACAGCCCGCGAATCTGCGCTTCCTGCTCCAGCCGCTTTTCCACCGCGTCATCCGGATGAAATTGCACTAGGCACTTGACTACGTGTTCCTTGGGCCAGCTCAGCAGATGCGAACCTATTGAGCGGCCGTAGTCGAATTCCAGCGGATTTGAAAGCGGGAGTTCGACCGCATGGCCGACCCACCAGCCACGCCCGGTAGCGGCGTTCAGTGCATCCTGGCCATACCGGTCGTCAGACAGGATACCGATCTTGCCTTGTAAGCCTAGCGCCTGCTCGGTCGCCGCGACGGCTTGCACCAGCAACTGCTTGAGTTGCGGCAAGCGAGTTTCGCCAACACCGGATTCACGTGCCAACTCAAAGAATTGATTGCGATGATCAAAGGCAAATACATTCACCTCATCCCAGTTTTTACGCGGCACGGTTACCCGATGCAAACGCTGCAGATGCGCGTCCTGGTCCGGCCGCTGCATGCGTTCGGCATGCTTTAGAAAATAAGCCAGCTCGACCGGTGTAGGCATCGCCGGCGCACATGCATGGCGCGACACTACCAAGGCCCCGCACGCGTTAGCGTAGCGACAGCAATTTTCATCGGTTTCACCATTCAGCCAGCCTTTCAGGAATCCCGACAGGAAGGCGTCGCCCGCACCCAGCACGTTGAGCACCTCGACTTGCACACCCTTATAGTTGAAGCCGTCATCCAGGGATTTCGGAATCGCGCCATGGATTACGGTACAGCCTAGCGGGCCGCGCTTGACCACCAGCGAAGCGTGGCTGACCGAACGCACCGCTTGCAGGGAAGCGATGACGTCTTGGCCGCCGCCGGCAATCATGAATTCTTCTTCGGTGCCGACCACCAGGTCGAATTTCGGCAAGATCCCTTGCAGATGCGCGGTTACGCCATCGTTGGCGATAAAGCGCGTCTCGCCGTCGCCTTTTTGGGTCAACCCCCACAGCACCGGCCGGTAGTCGATATCCAGCACGGTGCGGACGTTGTTGCGGCGCGCATACTCCAGCGCCAGGCTGCTGCTGCGATGTACCTGCTGCGTGGAGAAATGGGTGCCGGTAATCAGCAGCGCCTTGCTGGATGCGATGAAGGCTTCATCGATATCGTCCTCGGCCAGCGCCATGTCGGCGCAATTGTCGCGATAGAAAATCAACGGGAAGGTATCTTTATCCTTCAAGCCCAGCATCACCAGCGCAGTCAGTCGTTCCGGATCGACCTTTATATGGCTGACATCGCAACCTTCCGCCGCCAGGGCAGCCGTCAAAAACTGGCCGTTATGTTCATTGCCCACCCGTGCCAGCATCGCCGATTTCAATCCCAGCCTGGCACAGCCGAAAGCGATATTGGCAGAAGATCCACCCAGGTATTTGGCAAAACTAGTGACATCCGACAGCGGCGCGCCGATTTGCTGCGCGTACAGATCCACCGCGAGGCGACCGATACAAACGACGTCGAGCTTGCGGCCAGGTGCGAAGGTGTTGTTAGTGCGTTGCATGAGTGCGTCCTTAACTTAATCTTAGATGCTTAAACTGAGATGCATAGATGTAGACTCGGGCCTAGACCTGTATGCCTTCCAGCTGATTCATCAGCGTCTGCATTTCCGCGCCGCCCGCCATCATGTCCAGCACTTCTTCCTTGCTGACATTGTCCTTGGTGAAAGTACCCATCGATTTGCCGCGATTGAGCAAGGTAAAGGAATCGCCGATCGGATAGGCGTGATGCACGTTGTGGGTAATGAAAATCACCGAGATGCCACGCTCACGCGCCTTGTGGATCAGCTTCAGCACATTGAACGATTGCTTGACGCCTAGTGCCGCGGTCGGCTCATCGAGAATCAGGACCCGGGCGCCGAAATGAATCGCACGGGCAATCGCCAGGCACTGTTTTTCGCCGCCCGACATGGTGCCGATCGCATGGTGCGGATCGCGCACCATGATGCCCATTTCCGCCAGCTTTTCGCGCGCCGTCTCGGCCGCATAGTTGATATCCATGACAGTGATGCCAAACACTTTCTTGGTGGGCTCGCGGCCCATGAAGAAATTGCGCGCCACCGACAGCAACGGCACCAGCGCCAGATCCTGGTAGACGGTAGCCACACCTACATCCAGCGCCTCTTTCGGGGAATTGAAAGAGACCGGTTTACCGTCGACCAGGTATTGCCCTTCGGATGGCTTGTGCACCCCGGCCAGCGTCTTGATCAATGTCGATTTGCCGGCGCCGTTATCGCCCAGCAGGCAATGCACCTCCCCTTTTTTCAAGCGCAAGGTGACATTTTGCAGCGCAATCACCGAACCGAAATATTTGCTGACGTTTTCCAAAGCCAGAATAGTGTCACTCATGATTACCTCGCCTCCGTCACGCGGCGACGGACATAATTGTTGAACAACACTGCCACCAACAGCATCACGCCGAGGAATACCCGGAACCAGTCTGAATTGAGATTGGTATAAGTGATGCCGATCTGGACCACGCCAAAGATCAAGGCGCCGAAGCAAGCGCCGATCACTGAACCATAACCGCCGGTCAGCAAGGCGCCGCCGATCACCGCAGCGATGATCGCTTCAAATTCCTTCTGCAAGCCACGATCGGCCGCAGCCGAGCCGACGTCGGCCACCTGGAGTACGGCGAACAGGCAGGCGCAGAAGGCGGTAAACACAAACAGCGTAATCTTGACCCGTTTCACCGGCACGCCAACGTTCTTCGCGGCATTGGCGTCGCCGCCAACGGCGAAGATCCAGTTACCGAAACGGGTTCGTGCCAAGACGAAACTTGCACCCAGCGCCAGCACCAGCCACCAGATAATGACCTTGGGAATTCCGGCAATCAGCGGCTGGCCGTTAGCCATTGTGGCGATCCAGCCGTGGCTGGCCATCCAGTGAAACAGACCGCTACCGAGATTGCCAGTGAACAGCCAGTTGCCAAGCCAGTCATGCGCGGCCAGGTCGCCGACGCCGCTGACAATGGTGCGATTGGCAAACATGATCGAGAGCGCCAGCGTCAAGCCGCGCAAGATGAACATGAACGCCAGTGTAACGATGAACGAAGGCAGCCTGGTCTTGACCACCAGGTACCCGTTGAGCCAGCCCAGGGCCATGGAACCGCCAAATGCAAACAAGACAGCCAGCCAGAACGGCCAGTGAAAATAAACGGTAGGAATCGCCACCATCATGCCGGCAAAGCCGATCATCGAACCCATCGACAAATCGAATTCGCCTGCAATCATCAGCACGCAGGCGCCGATCGAGATCAGGCCCAGGTAGGCCGCCACCTGCATCCAGTTGATTACGCCGTCCAGGTTGAACATGCCGGAATCGCCGGCGGCAAAACCGAAGATGATGAACACCAGGATGGCGCCGGCCAGCGAGGCAAACTCCGGACGCCCCAGGAAACGCTTGAGCGAGCCCTCCTTGCGAACCCGCTCGTCTTGCGGAGCGACGTTCTGCTGCGCTGGGCTATTGCCGTCGGCACCTAGCTTGTCAGCGTGCGCACTGCTTGAATTCATGACTGTATCTCCTGCTGTGTTGGCCAGTAACCGGGCCTTAGACCCCGCTTCAGGCTGGCGGCTTGACGGGGTGTGCCGAGATCGTTCGGACGTAGCGCGGCCCGGGCGATTCGTTCCCTCTGGATTTCAATTTGCTGGCTGTCCGCAGCGTCGTTGCCGCGGACAGCCGTGTAGAGCGAGGCGAGAAGCCTGATCAGCGATATTGGCCTGCGTATTTCACCACTTTGTCTAGATTGTCTTTGGTGATGTAGCCAGGGCCGGAGCTGATGTGGCGCGGGCCATAGATCGGCGCCAGGCCATATTCGGCCAGTCGTGCCTGGAACTTCGGATTGGCTTTCAGCTTAGCCTGGATGGCAGCGACATCGGTAATCTTGTCTTGCGTCATGATGGCCAGGACGGCAACCGGGATGTAGCCCTGCAAGTAGGGTTGCTGGTCGATCGCAAACTGTACCGAACCATCCTTGATGCCCTTGGCGACTTCTTCAGACAGATCGAAAGTGGCGAACCACATCTTGCCCTTCAGTCCCATTTTTTGCAGTGCGCGCAGGCTTGGCGAGGCCGAATCCGGACCGAGCGCCAATACCGCCTGCGTACCCGGGTTATTCCGCAGATAAGCGCTTACCTTGCTCTCGATACCGGTAGGATCCTGGCCGGCATCCAGCGTTGATTTTTTATAATCGACACCGATGGCATCGGCAAAACCGCGGCAACGCTCGAAGGAAGACGGGTTGGTCGCATAGTGGTTGACGCACAGGAAGGACTTGATGCCTGCCGCCTTGGCTTTTTCACCGGCGCCATGACCTGCATCGTATTCCGGCTGACCGACATGCATGATGGCGCCGAGTTCTTCACTTTGCTTCTGGGTGCCGGAATTGATGGTCACCAGCGGAATTTTCTTGGCAGTGACGTTCTCCATGGCTTTTTTCAGCACGCTGTAATCGGCAATGCTGGCGATCACGCCGTCGTAGTGACGGGCTGCCGCCTGCTCGATCAGGCGCGACATGTCAGCCAGGTCGCCATTCGGCGGATTACGGTAATCGACGGTGACATTGAAATCCTCACCGGCCTGCTTGATGGCATTCTTGATGGTGTTCCACCAGGAGTCGGAATCCGGTGCATGGCTGATCAGAACGAATTTCTCATTTGCCGCATAACTACTGTTCATGGCGCCAAAGCCCATCGCCAGCGCCGTCACCATCAAGACCTTGGCCAGGCCCTTGCATCTGAGTCGTTGCATAGTTATCTCCGTTGTTGTTTTATTCATTACTTGCAGGCTGATCGCCCGGATCCGATAGCGTCATCGGTATTAAACAATAGAACAAGCGCATTCGATATGCAACGTTTTTTTCAATTAAATTTAATTTAGAATTTTATTTTCATGCCTTGGATTGAATCCATAAAATGTCTTTATAATTGCTTCACAATATAAATTAGAAAGAACGCCATGGCAGATACTCCGACTGTCGATCAGTTGATGCTGCAAATCGCGGAACAATACGCAACGCTTTCGCGGCAGTTGAAGATCATTGCCACCTACGTAGAACAGCATCGCAGCAGCCTGATGCTGGAAAGAATCAGCGATATCGCCGAGCACTGCCAGGTGCAGCCGTCCGCAATCGTGCGCTTTGCCAAGCAATTCGGCTTCAGCGGCTTTAGCGAGATGCAGGCGGTTTTCCGCGATGCCTATACGGCGCAGGCGATTCCGTCGCAGAACTATCAGCAACGGATCCGCAAGCTGATCGACGCCAAGCCGACTCCGCTTACCGGCGGCTCGATGGCACGCGAATTCATCGCCGCCAGCCGCAGCGGCCTCGATGAATTATTAAACGGCATGGACGACGTGCAGTTTGACGCAGCGGTAAAACTGCTGCAGAAGGCTGAGAATATCTATGTCATCGGCGTGCGCCGCTCTTTCCCGATCGCCAGCTATATCGTGTATGCCTTGCAGCACACCAATAAGCGGGTACACCTGCTGTCCGGCCTAGGTGGCATGATCCGCGAGCAGATCCGCAGCATAGGCAAAAACGACGTGGTGATCGCCATCAGCTTTACGCCCTACGGCAAGGAAACCCAGGCTTGCGTCCGGCTGGCGCATCACCATCAGGCCAAGTCGCTGGTCATCACCGATAGCCAGCTGAGCCCGCTGGCCCGGCATGCGTCGGTATTGCTCACTGTGAAAGAAGGTAGCGCCTTCGCCTTCCGTTCACTGACCAATGCGATGTGCCTGTGCCAGGCGTTGTTTATCGCCTTGGCTTATAGGTTGGAGCTTAATGTGGAGGAAAGCGGCGCAATTGAGGGTTATGACGAGTAAACAATCAGGAAACTGCAATAGAATTCCCCTCATCAAATGCTTTCATGCACTTGGGGTGGACTATGGCGGAACTTAAACAAATGATTGGCAAGCGCGCTCAACCGCGCAATGAAAAATCTAGGCTTGCCTCGGACGGCAGCGGCAGCTATCATGTTGACATGAATACAAGAATCGCCGAGCTTGAAGGATTTGCGCTGGATACCCGTGACCGCCTTTCCCGTTAAGTCCAATCTGCTTTTAGCAGCATAACTCGCAGGTGGTATCCGGGGTCATAACAGGTTTCATAACATCACCGGCTGTTTTGAAAGCAGCGATTCGCGCATGGCGATGCCGATGCGCGTCGCCTCGGTAGCATCATCGAGAGTCAACTCCAGTTTGCGCTGCTGGCGTATCGCATCCACGAAAGTACTGACTTCCGTCAGGAAGGCATCCTCGAAACGCTCGAAGAAACTCGGCAGGCATTCGTTGCGAAAACCGTGAGCGTCGGCAATTTCCAGGCGATTCTTGCGCGGATTGCCCCCCACAGTCAAACGCCCTGCCGTACCGGTTATTTCAGTCATGGTGTCATGTCCGTGCGGCATGGTGCGCGAGGCGTAAAAAGTCGCTATCCGGCCATTGTCGAATTCACAGATGGCGACGCCATTATCGACGTCCTGGAACTGTTCTAAATCCTGATGGATGGCCCGGGTGCCGCTAGCGTAGACCCGGACCGGCTGCGGATTGCCTAGCAGCCAGCGCGCCAGATCGATGTCGTGCACGCTGCAATCAAGGAATATGCCGCCGCTGGTGGCAGCGAATTTCACGAAAAAGCCGTCCGGATCATACTGGTCGCAAGTCTGCGAATACACCATGAACGGCGAGCCGATCGCGCCTTGCCGGATCTTCTTCCAGGCATCCTGATAGCTGGCGTCGAAGCGACGCACAAAACCAATCATTACCTTCAATTGCGGATGCCGTGCTGCCTCGGCGCTGACACGGCGGCAATCCTCCAGATCCAGCGACAAGGGCTTTTCGCAAAACACATGCTTGCCGGCTTGCAAAGCCTGGATGATTTGCTGTGGATGCAACGATGTCGGCGTCACCAGGAACACCGCGTCCAGCCCGTCATGCGCCAGCATGGCTGCGTAATCACCATAGAGATGCGGCACCTGCAGCGTGTCTCGCGCCCATTCGAGTTCCGCCGGCAAGGGGCTGCATGCAGCAACCAGTTCGGCGCCGGCAACGCGCGATGCCAGGTTTTCGGCATGACGCCGTCCTAACCTGCCCAGGCCGACGATGCCGACTTTCAAAGTTGGGGCGTGGCTCATTTTGCCAGCTCGATGGTGCGGTTTTCACGCCACGACAGCGTCGCCGCCTCGGCCAGTTCCAGCGCTTTGACACCGTCTTCTATCGTGGTGCGCACCGCGACCTGATTAACTACTGCGTCAAAAAAATGGGCGATCTCGCGAGCATAGGCTGCGCGATAACGCTCCAGGAAGAAATGTTCCGGCTTGTCGGCACTGATGCTTTGCCCGGTCGCAACGGTCACTTCGGTCGGTTTGTGGTTTCCTGCCTGCAGCATGCCTTTGCTGCCCAATACTTCGAAACGCTGATCGTAGCCATAAGCTGCGCGGCGGCTGGTATTGATCTGGCACAGGCGGCCACGGCGGGTGCGGATAGTGACTGCCGCGCAATCGATATCGCCGGCCTCGGCAATCGCCGGATCGCTCAGGCAGCTGCCGGTGGCGGAGATACTGACGGCTTCATCTTCCAGTATCCAGCGGAAGATATCGAAGTCATGGATCAGCATGTCCTTGAAAATACCGCCCGAGCTTTTGATATAGGAAACCGGCGGCGCACCGGGATCGCGGCTGGTGACGATGAGCATTTCGGGATCGCCGATTTCTCCTGCGGCCAGACGCGTCTTGAGGGCATCGAAGGTCGGGTCGAAGCGGCGCTGGAAACCGATCATGCAAGTCACTCCAGCTTTCGCGACAGCGCTGGCACATGCCCTGGCGCGCTCCAGCGTGAGATCGACCGGCTTCTCGCAAAAGATAGCCTTGCCTGCCGCCGCCGCCCGCATGATCAAGTCGGCGTGGGTATCTGTGCTGGAGGCAATCAGTACTGCGCCTACACTCGGATCGGCCAGGATGCGATCGATATCCGCCACCTGCGCGCCATGCTGCGCCGCCAGCTCTTGCGCGGCCTGGGCATTGATATCGCTGACGTATTTCAGATTGGCGCCTGGCTGCAGCACCAGGTTGCCCGCATGGATCTTGCCGATACGGCCGGCGCCGAATATTGCCACGTCAATCATGTCTGGTCTCCGCTTATGGACTGGTTTTACTTTCGCTTTCTGCCATTGTAGGCACGAATCTTAAAAATAGAAACAATTTTTCGTTTAATTTTATAATCGAATATTTTTTGCATGACAGGCAAACTGCCTTGCCTGTCATGCGTCATTAAAAAAACATCAACGCAGGCGCAGCTTATAACGCGCGGCAAGCGTAGCGACCACGCTCAGCAATGCCCCGCCGATGACATAGAAAGTCACCGCCAGCTTGTTATCGGTAACAGCGATCAGCCAGGTGATCGTCATGCCGGCGAAACCACCGAAAATCATCACGGCGATGTTGTAGCTCAAGGA